>JADHEF010001515.1_pt1 | contig 13819 bp, 13 predicted proteins | sample 8952391 | NCBI WGS metagenome assembly JADHEF01 (sample SAMN16124439, study PRJNA663245) | bioreactor sludge metagenome | isolation source: sludge (nitrite) | place: India:Bengaluru | collected 2019-02-28
TTCCTGAGCCCGAGATCTCCTTTGATCTGGTTGCCTGCAAGATCTGTGGTTCTCCCTATGCCACGGAGCCCATGCTGCAAAGAATCGAGTCATCCCTTCCTCAAGAGATGCAGAAGGATGCCGGCGGCCTGGAGTGGATCCGCGTCTGTCCTGTCTGCAGGCGCAATTTAGAGGCGGAGGGGACTGCCAGGCAGGTGGTGCTGGCCAGGAGCAGGAGAATGGTCTAAGGAGCAAGATTTGGATATATTGATATATTAAAGGTCCATCTTCCAGTCAAAATAAAAAAAGATGGAACGGAATGGAACCCATAATCGTTAACGAGGATCTATTCACTCGCTGCGGGATCTCCTCGGTCGTCTGCCCCTCGGTCATCACCGTCGCCGGATACGAGGGCTGCCTTCCTTTAGTCAGAAAAGGAGTATGCTGCCATCTGTCTGCAATGCGGCCACTGCCAAGCCTTTTGCCCCACCGGAGCGCTGACACTCAACCTGCGCCCTAAGAGAGAATGCCCCTGCCGGAGAATGGGGGGAGATCTCCCCGTAGACAATCGCTTTCTATCTCAAGAAGCGCCGCTCCATTCGTCACTTCACCGGCGATGCTATCCAAAGAACTGATCTAGGCCATTCTGGACATTGCCCGCTATGCGGCATCGGGAGGCAACAGCCAGTCGGTGCAGTAGGCTGGAGGTTCATGATCCGGAAAGGGTTAAAAAGATCGCCGCACTGACCGTGGAATGGATGAAGAGCCTGGACAACACCGCCCATCCCATGGCTGGCTGCGTGCCGGTTCTGCTCGCTGCCAGGGAGTGGGAATCGATATTATCTGCCGGGGCGCTCCCCATCTTCTATTTGCCACTGTCCCGGACGGAAATCCCATCGCTCCTATAGGTGCCACAATCGCTCATCCATGTTGATATTGCTGCTCCTGCCTTGGAATCGGCACCTGCTGGGCTGGGTTTGTGGCCGGAGCAGCTTCCTTTTACCCGACCCTGCAAGAGGAATAGGGCCTGCCGGCAGGATTTAAATTCGCCTACGCCATGATGCTGGCCCATCCCAAGTACGTGGCGCATGCCATTCCCCGCCGAAACCCCTTGCAGGTCGCCTGGCAATAGGACCCGGGGAGGGAAAATATGGACAAACGGCAGAAGGAGCGCTCAATGCCCTTTCTGCCAATTCATTTGATCTATCCCAATATCTAGACCAGATCGCAGACAAAGAATATGGTGCTGACGTCCTTTACGGGCTTGGTGGGAAGGCCCAGATCCAGGGGCTGCATCTGGGAGGGGTCCGTTATGGTCCGGTTAGCATCATTAACCACATCTCCTATCTTTGAAGAGCCCTCCTTGGGAGCAGCAGTCTGAATAGAAGATGCCCCCGCCGCTAGTGCCGGTGCGGGAAGAGCCATCTGGCTGATGGGAGCCACTATAGAGCTGTCGGCTGTGCTCAGATTCTGAGTTGCTTCTTTGGCAGTGCTCAGGTTGATGGCACTGTTGTTGCTGCTTTGCGGAGCCGTCGCGGCAGAAGTGCTGTTTATGTTGGTGTTATTCAGAGCGGCATCCGCAGTGACATTGTCCGCAGTGACATTGCTCTCCTGGGCGCTAACGGCAAGAGCAGTTGCCGTGGCCAGGATCAAAAGGCTGGCTAAATAAATTAATAGCTTATTCATATAGGATCATCCGGCGGGGAACTGGCTCTGGAAGGATATCAAATTAACTATTCCTGGGGATGCCCAAGCGGATTGAGCAATTTTATCCGAATTAAATAATTAAAAGATGAATAGTTAATTCTGCGTTTACATGTGGTTGGCGTAAAAGGGAAGCGCGCTCAGGTCCATGATGGTCTCGGCGGACATGCCGGCATTATAGGCCTGGTCCGGAAGATACTCCTTGCCTATGGAGAAGACGCCGGGAGTGCTGGATGCAGTTCCTATGGCATAGACCGACCTCTCGGGCTTTGCAATCAGATTGGCACCACCCAGAGCAAATACTTCTGTCTCAACATCGTTCGAGACGGCCATGGTAGCAGTGCTCTCTGCCGGGGTCAGAGTCTCTGCCGGGGCAGTCTCATTTTCAACACTGATGGTATTGTCCATATCAGCAACATCTGGAGACGCATTGAGGGAAGAAGGCTGCGTTTCATTTGTCTCCGCAAGTGCAGCAGGCACAAGAGGCTCCATTGCGCTCTCATTGATTGTGGCATTGGATGTGATGTTGGAAGTGGTGTTATTCAATACTGCAGCATCATCGGCAACAACTGCCGCCTCCTGGGCGCTGCCGACAAAAGCAGCAGCTACAGCCAGAACCATAAAGCCTGTTAAGCAAATTAATTTGCTGTTCATATCAATCACAAGCGGGAAGATGGTATGAAAGGATATCAAGTTAACTGTCCCTGCCAATCATAAAGCGCACAATATGTGGGCCGGTCCGAGGAATTTGTGCATGATACAGGAAAAATATAATTTTATTAACCCGGATAAGTATGGATAAAAAAAATTAATATCAATTTATATTCCGAATCTTGTATCGGGGAAGGACGACGGCGCTCAGATCCATAACTGTCTCAGCCGGCAGTCTATAAGCAGAAGTCCGGTTCAGCAATTCTCTCCCATCTCCTTTAATGTCAAAGGTCTTATTGGAGGTTTCTATGTTAATTGCCCTGCTCAGGCCCATAACCGTCTTGGCAGGCAGTCTGGACTCATTAGCCCTTTGCATCATGTCTTCCCCTCCACCTCCAATGACAAAAGCTGGCCTCTGAAAAGATGCAACCTCATTTTTGCTGCCTAGAGGCATTATATAGGTATTATTTTTTGGGCTGGAGATATTACACTCAGCCGCAGTTTTATTCTGCGCAGAGATGCCAGCCTCTTCGGATGTGTCATTCAATGATTCATTGAACGATTTGGCTGTGTCAGACACGATGGTGCCGTTGATGGCGCCCCCTCCTTCTTGAGCTGATACGGTCAAGATAGCTGCCATCATGAGAATGACGCATCCTGAATAAACATACTTTCTGTTCATATCATCCCTCAACCTAATATATAACGCCTGCAAGGATATCAATCTTGCCTGCCTTGATCTCCATCCTCCCCCATCTCACAGATATCAACCTCAACAAATCCGTCATCCTTTCGCCTCATCTCGCAGACGATCTTGCCGTCCACTATACGCAGGATGCGGTCTGTCTTCTCGGCTAAAGTCATGTCGTGGGTCACCAGAATAAAGGTCTGATTTATCTTACGGTTCAGATCCCTCAACAGATTGTATATCAGATCGGATGTTTTTGTGTCCAGGTTGCCGGTCAGCTCATCGCCTATCACTATAGAGGGGCCATTGGCCAGGGCCCGGGCCACGGCTACCCTCTGATTCTGTCCTCCGGAAAGCTGGTTGGGGCGGCTCTCCTTGCGATCGGCCAGGCCTACTGCAGTGAGCAGCTCCATAGCCCTATCTCTTGCTACTATCCTGTCCTTTCTGGCTATGAGCATGGGCATCATGACGTTCTCCAGGGCGGAGAACTCCGGTATGAGATGATGATACTGAAAGACGAAACCCAGCTCCTGATTGCGTAGCCTTGCCCTCACCTCAGGGCTGGCCCGGCTGACATCTATTCCCTTGAGAAATATCTGGCCGGAGCTTGGCGTGTCCAATAGGCCGATCATATTGAGCAGGGTGCTCTTGCCGCTGCCTGAGGGACCTACGATGGCCACAAACTCTCCGGCCTTGATGTTGACGCTGACACCGTCCAGGGCCCTTACCTCTACCCCGTTTCCATAGATCTTGCTCAGGTCTTTGAGTACAATTATGTCCTCATTCAACTGCGACCGCCTCCAAAGGATCGAGCCCTGCCGCCATTCAGGAGTGATTGCAACCCCATCTGATGATGAAAGGCACAGCAAAGACTGTCTCTAAGCAAAGAACTCCAGCCTCATAGTTTTATTGGTCGAGGGCAATTCAGTCAGGCCAATCATCCTCCCGCACTTCAAGGGAAGATTTTTATTCCTGGCAATAATTAGAATAAGTTCAAAAGCCAGGAGGTGTATGCCATGGTTCCGATAGCTCATTGGTCCTTGATAATTTTCCTCTTTCTGATTCCGGCCGCCTGGGGGATGCCGGATGAGGCGGCGGGCAGAGTGGTGAGCGTCGTCAGCGGAGACTCATTGGGCATAGAGATGATTATCTCCGATCCCAGGACCAATTACATCGACAACATCAAGCTAGCCGATATCGCTGCTCCCTCAACGGTAACCGCGGAAGGAAAGGCGGCCAAGGCTTACGCCGCATCTTTGCTCAAGAACAAAACCGTTTACCTGGACATAGATGACAATTTAAGCCAGTGCCGCAATCAATGGGGCCAGCTCATCTGCCTGGTCTATCTAATGGATGAGAGATACCAGCCGATCTGGCCGCCTGTCAACAGGCTCATGGTAGACTCGAGCCATGCCGTATTGGATGAGGATACGGAAAATGAGTTCAATGCTTCCCAGTGGTGGCAGCAGCCACCTCTCCCTCTCTCGGTAGAGAAGAGAGATCAACTCAAGGCTATGCTGGAGCCCTCTCCTGCCGCTGTGCAGCCTGACGAGCCTTTTTCGGCTATGCCGCCGCAGGATTCAAACGATGTCAGCATTCTCAAAAAGGGAGGGGCATCCGGAGGCTATAGCATAGGATACCACAATAGATGAAGACTTGGGGAGGGAGGGCATATGCTTCTCCCCCCTGGCCTTTGCCTCGGGCTCTTCTGCCTAAGGTAATTCTTCATCTCGGCGACTGGGTGAAGACATCCACTATAACCACATTGCTGGGCATATTGTTGACCACAAAATAGAGCATGTGCCTGCCGGTCTGGCCGGCCAGGAAGCTCATGCTGCTGTATCCTGGATTGAACTGCATGCCCTGGTAGTCGGTCTTGAGGGAATTGGTCTGGATCACCTTATACAGTCCGCCACTTCCTCCGGCTGGAACGCTGGCCAGAAGCTCTAGCGAGGCTCCCACTGGTATCACTGCATACTGGGTCCAGTTGGCCTGTCCGGCGATCCAGAGGTCATTTCTGGGAGCGGAGAGGGATGAGGCATAGTTGGAATAGCTCTGCGCCTGACCGCTGCCGTAATTCACTCCGCTTGGAGTCCGGCCGGTGATATCGTACTGCACCGGGCTTCCCACTGCATCGCTTGCCAGGGAGGACCTGGGCCGGGCGGGAGCCACATAATACTCCCTATAAGGCAAAAAGGTGCTGACGGGAACCGGCAGATCCAGCCACTTGACCATGCCGGAGATCCCCGGCTCAAAGAAGTCGGAGCGGTCTAATGCTCCATATCCCACTGCCAGATAATCGTCCTGTCCCCAGGCGGTGCCGATGGCCATGAGCGCGGCGAGCGCAGCCATGAAAAGCAAAATTCTATGGTTCTTATATCTCATAATCATACCTTAAAGCCTTTGAGCCATAAATATCTTGGCAAACAGCATCGGTGTCGGGGAGGGCTGGAGGGCAGCCCTCCCCAGGAGGTCGTTTTAGGCGAGCGCCTGCCGGCCCCCACTCCCCCATCCGGCAGTCGGAATCCCGCTGGATCTGCCTCTGCCATCATAATTTAAAGCCTTAATTTTCATATACGGCTCATATTAAGGTCATCTAGAAACCGCAAGCCTATTATTCTCAAAGCCGGGCATCCTATTATGGCCATGAATGTGCAGAGTTTCATCGAGAACGCCATTGAGGAGATCAGGCGCGATGTCAAAGGGCGCGCCATCATAGGTTTATCGGGAGGCGTGGACAGCTCGGCCTGCGCCATGCTGGCTTATCGAGCCATTGGGGACCGGCTAGTGCCGGTTTATGTCGACTCCGGCTTGATGAGGCAGTTCGAGTCGGACCGGATCGAGGAGCTCTTCCAGGGAATCGGGCTGGTGCGGGTCAATGCCGAGGACAGGTTCCTGGAAGCCCTCAAGGGGGTCACCGATCCTGAGGAGAAGAGGATGGTGGTGGGGGAGACATTCATCCGCGTCTTCGAGGAGGAGGCCAGAAAGATCGGTGGCGACTGCTTGATGCAGGGCACCATCTATCCCGATAGGATAGAGTCGGAGGGAGGGATCAAGGCCCATCACAATGTGGGAGGGCTGCCGAGCCGCATGGAGTTTGCCAGCATTGTCGAGCCCCTGCGCGATCTTTATAAAGATGAGGTCCGGGAGGTGGCCCGGGCTCTTGGCCTGCCCCAGGAGATCAGCGAGAGGATGCCCTACCCCGGGCCCGGCCTGTCTGTGAGGATCCTGGGCGAGGTGACCAAGGAGAAGCTAGAAGTGGTGCGCAAGGCCAATGCCATAGTGGAGGAGGAGGTTGCCAAATACTCACCCTGGCAGGCCTTTGCTGCCCTCCTGGGCAAGGCCACCGGGGTCAAGGGCGATGTCCGGGTCTACGGCTGGGTGATCGCCGTCCGGGCCGTCACCTCAAGGGATGCCATGACCGCCGACGTGATGGAGCTGCCCTGGGAGACGCTGCGGCGCATCTCCAGCCGCATCACCGGCGAGATGCCCACTGTGGCCAGGGTGGTCTATGATCTCACTCCCAAGCCGCCGGGGACGATTGAGTTCGAGTGATATTTTAAATTAAATTTAAATATCAATTCTTGATCCAATTTTTTTAATCTAATTTTAAGATACACATGCTGCAAAAGTCATATCAGGCTCATGAGCGGATAGTCTTTCTCCCGATCGTACTGTAGCCTGGCCGTGACGATCTCTCCCTGGTAATCGATCACCACATGGGCGTCGATCATCCTGCCCTCCAGCTCCCCATAGCCGAAGACATTGGCGGCAAGCATCTTCCTGTCAATCTTGACCTCGACCTCACGGACATAAGGCTGCAGGGATATGCTCTCTTGCATGGCCTCTTCCAGGCTAGCTGCCGTTTTTGAGCTCACCGGCGCTCCCACAAACTGATGGTACAGCGCACCTAATTTTATCCCCGCCTCAAAGGCGGCTATCTCTCTTTTCGTAGGCGTTTGATCACCACCGGGCTGATCATATAAAGCAGGATGAGAGCGGCTAAAAGCAGAGCAGCATATAAAATATCACCGGCATCATGATGCCATAAGACCACCGCAGCCACCAGAATGTATACGCCGCTGAAAATGATCATCAGACGCAGATCCCTGATCTTGGGGTAGGGAATGCTGCTGGTCATGAGCAGGGCCAGAAAGAACATGAGAAGGATCGTCAGCATGGGCATTTCCAGCAGAACGCTGGCGGAGAGGGCCAATCCCGCCGCGGGTATGGGAAGGCCTTCGAAGTGCTGATCGCCCTTCTCCGAGACGACATTGAACCGGGCCAGACGCAGTGCTCCGCATAAAAGAAAAAGCATGGCCACAGGCCAGACGCCGGGCGGCAGATGAAAGGCGGAGATGGCCAGAAATGGCGGAGCCAGGCCAAAGGAGACCAGATCGGCCAGGGAGTCAAGATTAGCTCCCAGCGGGCTGCCTCCCATCTTCCGGGCCACCAGTCCATCCAGGCCGTCGGCCATGGCCGCCAGAAGAATGAAGACCAGGGCATATTGGAAGGAGGAGCCGGCTGCGCCCCGACTTGCAAAGAGGATGGCAAAAAATCCAAAGACCAGGTTCAGAAGGGTGAAGATGTCCGGAGGCCGGATAACCCGGAAGACATTCATGAGCTCCTCACGGCTATGACCGTCTCCCCGGCCCGGACCTTATCGCCTCTGTCCACTTTCAGGCGATAGCCCTGCGGGATGCTTACCTCAACTCTAGAGCCGAAGCGGATCATTCCTATCCTCTCCCCTCTGGCCACCCTGTCGCCGGGCTCTACATAGCAGACTATCTTTCGCACCAGTGTTCCGGTTATCTGGCGCAGCTCCATTCTTCCATCATCCGTCTCCAGATTCATCCGGGTCTGCTGGTTGCTGGCGGCCCGGTTCATGAACGCCGGCAGGTGAGTGCCCTTTTGGCGCTCTATATCCTGCACTAGGCCGTCCAGGGGTGCCCGATTTACATGAACATTGGAGGGGCTCATGAATACTGCTACCCTTTCCGGCGTGGCCAGAACGACCTTTCCGTCCGCCGGAGAGAGCATGCCTTCGCCGAGGGGAATGCGATCCGGGTCCCGGTGAAAGAAAAGCATAAAGGCAAAGCTGGCCATGGCTACCGCGGACATATACCAGTTTCCTGCCGCAGCCAGGAAGGCAGTGAGAAGCATGGGAATCGATACCCACGGCGCAGAACCCTTGGCCAGTTTCATGATGGATCTCCTCTTCTCGGCTTTATCTCTGCTGCAAGCTCGTCGATGATTGATAAAAGCTCCGGCAACAGGAGAAAGACCAGATAGGATACGGCCAAAAGAGCAGCAGCCGAGCCAATCTTGGCGATGAGATTATGGGCTATATCAAAGCTGTTCTCTCCAAACCAGCTCCAGCCATAGGCCATGATCACGAATCCATTTCTGATGATGTTCAGGCCATAGATGGAGAGGGTCGATGCCGCCAGGGCAGCCAGCTTGCGCCGGAGCGGTGCCTGCACCGATAAAATCAGGCCGGCAAAAAGAGCTATGCTCTCAATAGCAGTGCAGGCCAGGATTATCTGCACCGATCTGCCGTTGAGGCTCATCATATTCCAGCTCTCCAATACAACCGGGATGGAGAGAGATTGCAGGATGCTGGCTGTAATAGAAGTGGTAAATGCGATCAGGCCTGTCTGCAATGTCGGAATGAGGGCGAAGGGAAAATAGATCAATCCGCAGACCGCGGCGGCATAGCCGGCCCAGTAGCATGGACGGCAGGAGAGGCTCCTCTTTTTGACAGTCCAGGCCATGTAAAGGCAGAGAAGGCTGACAATAAAGAAGAGAACCACATTGACATAATCCTCTATATCCAGATAATGGCCGATCTTGCCCAGCCAGAATACGGAGAATAGCCCCCATCCCAGAGTGGCGGCCCGGGTGCTTCTGGTGAGAGCCGATGCTAAAAGCAGGCCCAGACAGATCCAGAGAAGAGAGGGAACAATCCAGTCCGCATTCATTAGGCCTTAGAAGCACCACAGGTTTATTTAGCATTATCTGCCAAACACTGCCGTGAGTTGTGGATTCATGTGGGGGTTTATGTTACCTGGTGGGCTCTTTATGAGTCGGGTTTCAAGTCTTGCTTATGCTGCACTCTTAATCATTGCCTCATGCTCTCTGGCAGGAGCAGAGGATACTGCAGCCGGCGCTGAAGATAAGATAGATCCGGTGCTGGCGGAGATGATGGGGCAGGGAGAACAACGGGAGATTCCTGTCATAGTCATGCTCAGTGCCGGTAAGGATAATGATTTTGCCGGACTGGCGGAGCCGGCGGGCCTAGCAGTCAAATATCGCTACGGCCTCATACCCGGCCTGGCGGGGCAGGCCACAGGTCAGTCCATCTCCTATCTGGCCCGGGACGATCGGGTAGCTGGAATCTACTTTGACCGCAGCACCAGTCTCCAGCAATCCGGAGAGACAGAGGAGGCCGGACCGGATGAGAATGAGACGGCTGAGGGAGCTGCCTCCACCGGGCCCGAGAACTCCTCCTTGACAGAAGGGGCCTTTGCTTCCGATTTCCCGGAGGTGCTTTCTCCGGAGGAGTACATCTCTCCCGCCCGGCTGATAGGGGCGGCCCGGCTCTGGGAGAAGGGCATTGATGGGCGGGGAGTCAAGGTGGCGGTGATTGACTCAGGAATAGACAAGAACCATCCCGATCTGGTGGGAAAAGTGGTGGCGGAGAAGAACTTCCTCTCCGATGAGATCACCGCTGACGATCTCCTGGGCCACGGGACCATGGTGGCGGGAATCATCGCCGGGACAGGAGCGGCCTCAGGGGGAGAGTACCGGGGGATAGCGCCAGGTGCGGACCTGATCAGCGTCAAGGTCATCGACGGCCAGGGAGACGGAAAAGTCTCCGATATCATTGCCGGGATCGAATGGGCGGTTTACAGCGGGGCAGATGTGCTCAGCCTGAGCCTGGGGGGGATCAACCTGGGGGAGACCAATCCGCCCATCACCATGGCGGCGGACAATGCTGCTGCGGCAGGAGTGGTGGTATGCGTGGCGGCGGGAAACAGAAACAACAGCGATACCCGGGGGACAGCGGCAAAATCCCTGGCCGGGCCGTCTTCATCTTTTGCTTCCAGCAATTCAAGAGATGAAGAGAGAGGATATATGGAGAGCCTGGCCCGGCAGATGGGGGGAAGCGGGCTTGGAGAAACGGAGGAAGTCCCGGTCAGAGCAAAGCAGCTGGAAGGGTCCGATCAGCAGGATGTTCTGCTTCTCCTGGTTCCGGTTGTGGTGGCTTTACCTCCCGGGCTGATCGACTCTCCCGGAGACGGGGTGAAAGTCATCACCGTGGGAGCGGCGGACAGCAGGGGCAGGATGGCCGGCTTTTCCGGGTCCGGCCCCACCAGGGACGACCGGATCAAGCCGGATGTGGTGGCACCTGGTGTGGATGTGATCTCCACGGTTCCCTCCGGGCTCAAGAGGCCGGTCTATGTGGACGACTATTATGCCCGGGAGTCGGGAACCAGCCTATCCACTCCGGTGGTGGCAGGCCTGGCTGCCCTTCTCCTCCAGGCTGAGGACAGCCTGACCTCCGCCGGGTTCAAGGCGGCCATGACCCGGGGGGCAGAGAAGCTGGAGAACTCTCAGGGGGAGCCCTATGAAGAGTACTACCAGGGGGCGGGAATGATTGATGCTCTGGCCTCCTATGAGCTTCTGGAAAGCAGCAGCCGCATCTGCGGCGCCGTCCCAGACCTGTGGAGGGCGGGGAGATGGGCTTACTTGCCGGCGGGAAAGGGGGTTTATGTGGGGCTTGACGCCGGGGCGGACCGGCCTCAGAAGAAGATCTATGCCTTAGCACCAGGCGACGAGGACTGGAATCTGCGCTTTGTCTTTTTCAGTAACAGCAGCCTGGAGGAAGTGAAGACCGAGGTTGTCGGCGATGTATCGGAGTGGGTGAGCCTTCAGGCTCTTCCGGAGAGGATTGCGGCTAATGATCAGAAGGTCTTCTCCGCCTCCCTGGCTGTGCCTGAGGATGCGCACCCTGGAAAATACAACGGCAGCATCAGGATCTCCTCCGGAAGGGAGGTTCTGATGGAGATTCCCGTAAGTGTCGAAGTGGCGGCACCGCTGCATCTGTACAGCGGCACGGCCAATATCAGCGGGGCAATAGTTGGCAACGGCTGGGACTACTATTATCTGGAGACGGAAGCTGGCAGCTCAGAGTTCCAGGCCAAATTGAACTGGCAGGGAGAGGCTAATCTGGATCTGTTCTTGCTCTCGCCCACCAGCGAGTATTATGTGGGCGCTGCCTCTAATGGCTCCAGCCTATCTGACGTCTCTAGCCACTCTGACGCCTCTAACTCATCTAACCTCACTGACATCTCTAACGCTTCTAACCTCACTGACATCTCTAACGCTTCTAACCTCACTGACATCTCCAACGCCTCTAGCCTCTCAGATGTCTCTAACGCTTCTAACAGCTCAAACGTCTCTGACGGCAGCTATGGGTCCTCCGGGCGGGAGGAGACCGGCCGCATCAAGAGCCCGTCCTCGGGAAGGTGGCTGATTGCAGTGCACAGCGAGAATGCCACAGAAGAGGTGGGCTACCGGCTGGAGCTGGAGCATTTCAAGCTGGCATCAGAGCCGCAGCGCTGGAACCTGGAATCTGTGCCCGGCTCCAGGGCCCAGGCTCAGTTCGCTCTGCGAAATGCGGGAAAGGCCCTGGAGAACATCAGCTACAGCGGGGTGATCGACAGCAGCACCTCGGAGGAGCAGGAGGGAAAGGTAGAGCATAAGAAGACCTGGGAGTGGGCGGTCAATGCCAGCAACAGCACCAATAAGCTGTCCGCCACCCTCTTCAGCGATGACAAGACCAACTCCAGCGAGCTGGCCCTGGTTTTGGAGAATCCGGCGGGAGATCCCTACGATGCGCTCCTGGGAACGGGCGATCTGGGGCCCCTGGAGGCGAGCAGCCCGGAGAGCGGCACCTGGAAGGTGAAGGTCTACGGAAATGATGTCCGGGATGATGCCGGTCAGGGATTCCGCGTTCTGCTCAAGAGCTACGGCCAGAATCCCTGGAGCTGGATAGAGACGCAGGGACCGGCGCGGCTGGAGAGCAATGAGAGCGCCGTTCTCTATGCCAATCTCAGCATCCCCGAGAGGGCAGCTCAGGCCCGGCGGGACGGCTACATCAAGATCAGCTCGGAGAATCGCCGATTTGAGATTCCGGTCAGCGTCACCGTATCAGGAATAAGCCTGGAGGGGCTCAGCGGGGAAGCTGTCACCGATAGCGACGGGGATGGGCTCTATGATCTTCTGAGCCTGGGCTTCGGGGTCAATATATCCGCCAACGGCGGAGCCCCGGCCCAGTACCGGCTGAGGGGGACGCTGGCAGACTGCAACGGCAGCGGGATAGAGAGCCTGGAGAAGAGCTTCTCCTTAAACCGGAGCGGCATCGTTTACCTGAACATCAGCGGCAATGAAATCTGGAGAGCGGGACAGTGCGGCCCCCTCTCGGTCGAGAACCTCATACTCTACGACCTGGCGGGGACCTATATCGACAGGTTCGAGAAAGAGATCAGCATAGACCGGGAGCCTAAGCAGTTCCAGCCGCCCGATGCCTATCTCACCGGAGAGTATCTCAACCGGACGAATGGCGAGTTCATCATCATCGGGGTGAACCTGACTGTGGAAAAGCCGGGCCGCTATGAGCTGGAGGGAACCATAGTCAACGACTACAAGGAGGAGCTGGACAGCGAGAGCGAGGAGGTGGATCTGCCGGCGGGCAACGTCACAGTGGAGCTGGGATTTGACAGCGAGGAGTTTGTCAGAATCGATGAGGTCTCCCGCATCCATCTACTGGACCTGGTGCTCTCCCGGGATGGGGTGGAGCTGGAGAGGGAGGAGTACCCTTATGTCACTGACGAAATGGATCCCAAGATCTTCTCCACCCCTGCAATAAGAATCGATCCGGATGCGGTCAGCCCCTCCGGCCGCCCGGTGATGCGGCTGGGCGGATCGAGGGGAGTGGCGCGGGTGGAGAACGAGAGCGCGGCCATATCCTGAGAGGGCTTAGGCCCTCCCGAATCTTTTTTCCTTAGAGATGGAGCACCATCTCGTCTTCCGCCACCATAATATGGGAAAAGCCCTCTGCCGTGGCTGCCGCCTGGTGGCGCATCTGGAGGCTGGTATATCGTCCGGCATCGAAGTGGGTGAGAGCGAGCTGCTTCGCTCGCGCCTGTCGGGCGATGTCTGCCGCATCCTGGGGGGTCAGGTGGGGCCACGCTTCGCTCTTCTCACCGGGGAGGAAGGCGCACTCGGCTATGATCAGGTCGGCATCCTCCGCCAGCAGGACGGCATTCTCGCAGGGCCCGGTGTCCGGGATGTAAGCGATGATCTTTCCATCCAGCTCCAGGCGGCAGCCCAGGCAGGGCGAGGCGTGAAGGAGGAAGCGGCAGTCCAGGGGAAAGGGCAGCTTGTAGGGGCCGGGCGATAGCTCCCGGATCTCCACGGGATAGGGCTGGCAGTCCAGGGGGACGGTGAAGGGCTCATTGACTATGGTGTTCAAGACCTGGGCTGTTTCCTTCTGGCCCAGGATGGTGAGTCCGGGGAAGCTGAACTTGTTCAGGACATGCAGCCCCTCAATGTGGTCCAGGTGGAAGTGGGACAGGAATAGGAAGACGGGCAGGTCGTCCTTGATGTAGCGGTCGGCTTTGTAAAGGCCATTTCCGGCGTCGAGGAGGATGTGGTATTTTTCGGAGCTGATCAGGGTGCAGATGGTGCTGCCGGTGGGGCTGTCGTACCAGCCGTTGGTGCCGAGGAAGA
>JADHEF010001516.1_pt1 | contig 13819 bp, 10 predicted proteins | sample 8952391 | NCBI WGS metagenome assembly JADHEF01 (sample SAMN16124439, study PRJNA663245) | bioreactor sludge metagenome | isolation source: sludge (nitrite) | place: India:Bengaluru | collected 2019-02-28
AAAAGAACGTTGACACTGGCGGTCGTATCGACAAGTTCAAACAACGTTTTGCTGGTATGTCACGTTCTGTTAAACGTTAATACCCAAAATGAAAAAACGGGCTTTAAGCCCGTTTTTTTTGTGCCTGCAATTTAAAAAATTATCATTCGATTTCCTAAATGCGCAGGCTTGTACAAGATCTTAGTGATCTTGTACATCAATCAAATGATCGAGTTTTTTCTGGAAATAATTCCCCTGAATAAAGCGGGCATCCACGTTCCAGGCATTCGCGAACAGTGTCATATCATTTAATTCACGAATCAGAATGTTGAGTGGCTTGATTTCATTATAGCTGGTAATTTTTTCCTGTAGTTGCTCAATCTCGGTATCTTTATTGAGCATATTGGTTAAGCTCGAATGTAAGCTAACACCATCCAGTTCCAGTTCGCGCAGTAAATTTGGACTGTACATTGATTGACCAAAATCACGAAGTGCAATCAGCGCACCATGTTCATACAGCACTCGTAGATATTTTTGTGCATCTTGCTGATTCAGTAAAATATCTTCTTCTGAGAATTGCAAGATTAGCGGGTGCTTCACTTTGCTGCGAATAATCGTAATCAGCTTGGAAATAAATTCCGGGAAGGTGCGGTCTTTAAATAGCACGGCACGGTTCAAATTGACAATTAAGCTTGCATCAGGATACTGGGTAATAAAGTTGTGTAGCTGTTTACTGGCCTCAACCAGAATCCAGCGATCCAGTTTAATGGACAGTTCATCATCTTCATGAAGTTCTAAAAGGCTAGAGATATCCTGCCATTTATTCTCAAAAATAAAGCCACTGGTCACTTCATAGGTATATAAACGCGTATCTTCTTTATCATAGAGTTGCTGATACTTTAAATGGATCTCGCCACGTTCTAGACATTCACTTAAGGCTTTCAAAATAGAAGGTGTAGCGTTAGGAATAGAGGTGACTGCTGGACTGACAGCTGCAACTGTTGAGCTGGTAACTGGTGTTTCAGCAACACTGAAGTCTATACTCGGCATATCTAAAGAGCTTGGACTGCTCAGTGAGGCTGGAATGTCGAGTTTAAATTCAGGTACAGCTTCTGCTTGAGGTAAAGATGTCGAGAATGCTTGTCCAATCAGCGTATTACAATGCATTTCATCTTGCAAACCCTGTTCAAGCGTGACATAGCCTAAGCGCAAATTTAGAGGGAATGACTTTTGTCCCACTGTAATGAGTTGCGGTTTGCTTAAGGCATTTAAACTGATCAGTTTGGATTCAAGAATTGCTTTAGAGTCTGCCTGGAACAGACCGACAACGACATCATATTCCAGTTTAAACAGGGGAATATGGGTCTGTTCCTTGAGGAATTCTTTGACTGCATCAAAGTACCCATTAAAAGTGGTCCAGTCAGACTGTAGAACTTCCGGATCATATGCACTTAAAGAGAAAGTGACCAAGGCATTCACTGGTGCAGACTGCTTGTTCAGTTCACGTTTAAGTGACTGAAAAACGCTTGGTTTTCCAGGAGTCTTCTCAGAAGAAACTGTTTTAGATTGGGTATCAATGCTAATTTGCACTGCATCTTCTTCAGCAGTTGAAGGCAAGAATTCCAATTTTAATGGGTTAGATGCGGACACATGCGGATTCAGAGACTGAATCTCGACTCGACCTAAATCAAATTGACCCTGAGAAATCTTTTTGAAACGGGTTTTAAAATCATTCAAATCTGAAGGCTGGAGCAGATCCAGAAGCGGTAGGCCAATAATCTCATCTTCATTTTGCAAGCCAAACAGTTTCAGGTAGTCCGCATTGGCCTGAATATGAATCCCTTCCTGAATGGTGGCAACAGCACGGTTGCTGTCGTCTACTAAAGATTGTGCCTGAATTTGTGCTGTTTCCAGCTCAGTCATTAAATGTTGCTGAGACTGTGACAAACGGCTAAATGACAATGCTCGGACCAGTCCCACATAAAAGCGTTCCAGGTAGTCAAAATTGAGAATGTCATAGATCCCTTTACGGATATATTGCGCATATTGTTCAGCCTGGTAATCATCCGGTTTAAGCAAAATCATCGGCAGATTAGGTTGCTGCGAAAGGCGCACCAAACTTAAGGCCTGTTCATATTTCAGGTCGTAGGCACGTCCAAAAATAATCAGATCCCAGTTGAAATTTAATTGTTTTTCAAAAGATTGCAGATCATCCAGCAGGACAGCATCCACCTGATAATCATGACTGGTCAGCAGATCACGGATTTGGTTATATCTAATTTGATTATCATCAATAATCAGTAAACGTGTTTCAGTACGTTTTAACTTTTTAGACAATAATGGATTTCTCACTTCAATGCTTCCCATAAATCATGATTTCTGCTTTCATTCATGTGCTGATCGATAAAGTTTTCGATCATCTCTTCTTCCTGATCATTGAGTAATTCATAATCAAAACGGATGAAACTCTGCGTAATCAGTTGTGCTTTGGTCAGATAGATTTTGATTTCTTCCTGACCGAGACGTAAATGAATGGTTTGTTTTTCCCTAAACATCTGTGAACCAGAGACAATCAAGCTGGTCGAGACCTGATCCAGTTGCGTCATTTTCACCAACAGGGCAGGCTGATAGTTGACATGATGACGTTCGGTACGGGTATAAGCTGCACAAGGAAAGAGCTCTTGTGCCAAAATTTCCAGCCCGATTTCCAGGCTCTTATCCGTTGACTGCTTGATCCAGCGAATCACACCGCCACGCCACTGACTCTGGGTTTTTTCCTGAACCAGAATGAATTCACCGGTTTTCAGGTTAGCCGGGGTAATACCAGTCCATTTAATCCGGTAACCATTGACACTGATATCCAGAACTTCAGCGCTATGGATCTGTTTGGTTTCTCGATCGAGCGCCTTGATGCTGCTAAAACTACTTGGAATGGCGTTTTCCATCGAGCTGACAAAACTGCTTTCGCTCTGGAAATTATAATTGGCCTCGAGTTCCAGAGTTTCGTTGAAGTTTTTACCTTTAGACAGGTAAAAATGCGCCACGCTTAAGCCAAAGCAGATATTGATCTGTGCTGAATATTCATAACGTTCATGACGACGCTCGACATTGTTCGAGAGCAGATTGTAGATATGAAAATGCAGTGCAGGGGTCAGGAACAGTTTTTCATTCCGCGACAGATACTGGGCATTTTTACTTTGAGTACCCGTTAAATGATCCATCAGATTCTGTGTGGAAATATAGAAGCTCGGCTGAAACTGTGGCTCTTGATGGGAATTAAAGATCGGCGGATGATCTTTGCTGGCATCGACCACATAACGGGACAGCGTGGTTTCCTTCGGCAGGATCTGTACCAGTTTGGCCCAGTCAAAACTGCATAGATACAGGCCCTGAATTTCTGCAGGCCGGATCTGATGAGTATTGAAGATATCCAGTAAAATCAGCTGTGCATAGGCATGTGCAATGTTCTGGATCTCATGCTGGGTACCTAATACCTGATTGATATTGCTTTGATAGAAATTATTGTCTATTGCACATTCAAGCAGTTGATGGGCAGCCAGCCATTGTCCCAGACCTGGCGTGCTATACAGCATATGCTGTTGATATAAAAGAAGTGTGAGTTGTTGCAGGGCATAATAAATCGATACCATCCGGGCAGTTTGAATGCTCTTCTTTTTGCCTAGAGAAAATAGCGAAAACTTCTGATGGGTCAGCTGATGATTACAGCGTTTGACGATATCGATATAAATTTTGGCAAAATGACTGCGCAGCAGCATAGCCAGCTCAATAATCTGGTCATTCCGGTCGGAAGTGATCAGGCCCTGATTGACGAAATGCTTTTCCAGACTGGTCAGGACATTTTCAAGGGTGGGATGCAAGACCTGAATCAGGTCAAAGCGCAGGGTTTCTGTACATTTCAGCTCAGAAACTTCCAATAAGGCATTAAACAGGGATTTGGATGAATTCCCTAGTTGTAGAATCGAAATCCCCGCAACCCATTCCTGCAAAGCCTTGGCAGTGGTTGGACAAAAGCTCAACTGCTCTCGTTTAAGTTCCGTCGGTGTCTGAAAAATGTCTGAAGTATGCGTGCTCATCTTTATTATTTAACTCAAAAATGTTGAAACCCCAAAAAGCGGTGTCTTATTCTTCTCGCCCGCTATTTCTCGAACCAGTTTAGGAACCAAATACCCCGGCAGGTTCGCTAAAACTTCTGTATAAATCTCATTAATATGGTCAGGCGCTAAATCAAAATGATGCGCACCTTTTACTTTATCAAGTACATGTAAATAATAAGGCATGACCCCGGCATCAAACAAGCGATAGCTTAAATCTACTAAAACCTGAGCAGAATCATTCACCCCGTTTAATAAAACCGCCTGATTCAGAACGGTGATCTGCTGTTGAACCAGTTGGTTTAAACGCTTGCAAGTGAAGTCATCCAGCTCCGATGCATGGTTTGAGTGTACCACCAGAATAATACGTAGCCTACTGTTTTTTAACATGCTAAGTAGCTCTTCGTCGACTCGGTTGGGGATCACAATAGGAACTCGTGAATGTATTCTTAAGAATTTGAGATGTGGTACTGATTCTAATCGTTCAATCCAGGTTTTTAATTTCCGGTTCGATAAGGTTAGTGGATCACCGCCACTCAGAATCACTTCATTAATATCAGGCTGGCTTTCCAGATATTGCTTGATATTTATCCAGTCTTCATTTTTAGGCAGATTTTCCTGATAGGGGAAATGCCGGCGGAAACAATAACGGCAATGTACAGCACAGGCACCAGTCAGTGTCAGCAAGAAACGGGATTTATATTTGTGCAGTACGCCGGGTTGCTGATTGGCCTGTTCTTCGCCCAAGGGGTCGGTAACAAATCCTGGATGTTCTTCCAGTTCCAAGTGATGGGGTAGCACTTGTAAAAGCAATGGGTCTAAAGGGTTTCCGACCTGCATTTTGCCGACAAAAGCACGCGGCACACGCAACTTAAACTGTTCAGAAGCTAAAATGGCACCTGAGAGCAGTTGCTCTGGTGCAAGTTGCAGTACTTCAAGCAGTTCGCGGGGATCAGTGATCAGGTCGCTGAGCTGTGATTGCCAGTTTTGTTCTTGATATAAATAGTTCGTCATGCCGGAAGATTAACAATAATAAGTGAGAGGACAAAGCCTGATGGGCGCAGTTTAACAGTTTGTGCCGAAGCGCAATAATCCACTGCGCTGTAAAATAAAGAGCGATTCAGCTATGCTGATCTTGGTGCTCGCCTGATGGTATTTTAACGTTGAGCAAGACATGAATAAACAAAGGATTTTCATGTCTGATTGTAACTTAAACAGCCTGAGTGGGTGAAAGCGGATTTTTTCATTGCGGCAAAGTGTATTGCTCATTTAGAATACGCAACATCAAATGAATGTGCATGTGGCAACTCAATGTTCGTGTCAGACTTGCTAAATGACATCGCAACAGCCCATAGCATCAATAGATTAAAGTTAGTAAGTTTGGAGTGCGCCAGTCATGGCCTATTATTCTACGAATGATTTCAAGTCAGGCCTTAAGGTTATGCTTGATGGCAACCCATGTTCAATCATGGAAAACGAATACGTAAAACCAGGTAAAGGCCAAGCTTTTAACCGCGTAAAATTACGTAACCTTAAATCAGGTAAAGTTCTGGAAAAAACTTTCAAATCAGGCGAGAACCTAGAAGCGGCTGATATCGTTGAAGTAGAAATGGAATACTTGTACAACGATGGCGAAATGTGGAACTTCATGGATCCTGTTACCTTTGAACAGATCGCAGCTGATAAAACAGCAATGAGCGATGCTGCAAAATGGTTAAAAGATGATTCAAATGAAAAATGTACCATCATGTTGTTCAATGGCGTGCCTTTAAACGTGACTCCACCGAACTTCGTCGTACTTAAAATCGTTGAAACTGATCCAGGTGTTCGTGGTGATACTTCTGGCGGTGGCGGTAAGCCAGCGAAACTTGAAACAGGTGCTGTAGTACGTGTTCCATTATTCGTACAGCAAGAAGAAAGCGTTCGTGTAGATACCCGTACTGGCGACTATTTAGAACGTGCATAATGGTTTGAAAATAGACTATTATCGAGAGGGATGATTTAAATCATCCCTTTTTTTATGCCAAAGTCGTAGAGGAAAAGCAAAAGAACAGGCGTAAAGTCGCAAGGGAAAACAGCAGTACCTCGAACAACAACAATCACGCTGATTTGTATGCATCACAATATGAGGGATTGAATGGAAACTTTACAAAAGAAGTCGACGCTGACTTCGAAAATGATTTGGCTTTTGGTAGCCATTGTGGGTGCAGTCTCTTTTGGAGTTCTAGCACTGAGTCGGGGTGAGCATGTCAATGCAGTCTGGCTGGTACTTGCCGCCGCCTGTGTCTATAGCATTGCTTACCGTTTCTACAGTTTGTTTATCGCCACCAAAGTATTTGAGCTGAATGAACGCCGTTTAACGCCTGCGCATCGTCTGGCCGATGGTCTGGACTATGTGCCGACCAATAAAAGCGTTCTATTTGGCCATCACTTTGCAGCGATTGCCGGTGCAGGTCCTTTAGTCGGTCCGATCCTGGCAGCGCAGATGGGCTATTTACCTGGGACGATCTGGCTACTGGTCGGTGTGGTGCTGGCAGGTGCGGTACAAGACTTCCTGGTACTGTTTATTTCCACCCGTCGTGACGGTCGATCACTTGGTGAGATGGCTAAGCAGGAACTCGGAACCTTTGCCGGTATTATCGTGATGCTCGGTGCCTTGGGCGTGATGATCATTATTCTTGCGGTATTGGCACTAGTAGTGGTGAAAGCATTAACTAACAGCCCTTGGGGTGTGTTCAGTATTGCAGCCACCATTCCGATTGCGATCTTTATGGGCATCTATATGCGTTTTATCCGTCCGGGTAAAATTGCTGAAGTCTCGATTATCGGTTTTGTGTTGATGATGCTGGGCATTATCTACGGTGAAAACATCGCACAACATCCATATTGGGGTCCGTTCTTTACGCTTTCTGGCACTGAGCTGACCTGGGCGCTGATCATTTATGGCTTCATTGCATCGGTACTGCCAGTCTGGCTATTGCTTGCACCACGTGATTATCTGTCGACTTTCCTGAAAATTGGTGTGATTGCAGGTTTGGCCGTGGGTATCCTGTTTGCCATGCCTGAAATGAAACTGCCAGCGATTACCAAATTCGTGGATGGTACTGGTCCTGTATTCGCAGGTTCTATGTTCCCATTCCTGTTTATTACCATTGCCTGTGGTGCGATTTCCGGTTTCCACGCCTTGGTATCTTCGGGGACCACACCGAAACTGGTCAACAACGAACGCGATATCCGTATGATCGGTTATGGCGGTATGTTGATGGAATCTTTTGTAGCGATCATGGCTTTGATCTGTGCTGCAATTCTGGATCCAGGAATTTATTTTGCGATTAACTCACCAGCAGCCTTGCTCGGTACTACCGCAGAAAGCGCAGCAGAAGCAGTGCGAACCCTTGGTTTTGTGGTAACCCCTGAAGCCTTGAATTTACTGGCACAGGAAGTGGGTGAGAACTCGATTCTGTCGCGTACTGGTGGTGCGCCAACTTTTGCAATTGGTATGGCGCATATCATCACCGAAATTTTCAACAGCCGTGAAATGATGGCGTTCTGGTATCACTTTGCGATTCTGTTTGAAGCATTATTCATCCTGACTGCTGTAGATGCTGGTACCCGTGCCTGTCGCTTTATGGTTCAGGATACCGTGGGTATCGTGATTCCTGCGGTGAAACAGTCGCATAACTTCTTCGGAAACTTGTTGGGCACTGCGGTTGCAGTTGCAGGCTGGGGATTCTTCGTCTATCAGGGCGTAGTCGATCCACTTGGTGGGATTAACAGCTTATGGCCACTGTTTGGTATCGGTAACCAGATTCTGGCTGCGATGGCGCTCATTCTCGGTACCGTCATTCTGTTCAAGATGAAAAAACAGAAATATGTCTGGGTGACAATTATCCCGACAGTGTTCCTGTTCATCACTTCCATGACAGCAGGCTGGCAAAAGATTTTCCACGAAAATCCAAAGATTGGTTTCCTTGCGCAAGCTGACCGTTTCAACACGGCGATTGCCAATAATGAAATCCTGGCGCCAGCGAAAACTGTGGCAGAAATGCAGACGGTGGCGATGTCAAACCAGATCAATGCTGCACTCTGTGCTTTCTTTATGATTGTGGCCTTTGTGATGTTGTTTGCCGCGATTCGGGTGATCCGTCGTGCCTTGGCCAATCCTGAGCCATCTGTGCATGAAGCAGAAGCGATTTATCGCGATCCTGAAGAGATTCAGCCAGCGAAAGGTCATTAAGGGGAATATTATGAATCTGAAGTTTGCCAAAAGCGGGAAAACGATGATTTATAAAATCATCAAAATGACCGTAATGTCACAAAAGGATTTAATCCTGAATCCGAAAAACTGGTCGCGGATTGCGACCTTGTGGCAACGTTTGCAGCAAAGTTTCCGCCTGATGGTTGGTGTGCCTGATTACCACACCTATGTGGAACATATGCGCAAGCATCATCCAGATCTGGAAGCCATGGACCCGAAAACATTTTATCGTCACTGTGTGGATTCCCGGTATCCATCTGCGGGCGGTGATATGAAGAAGTGTCCGTGTTAATTGTTAAGTCATAATAAGCGCCTTTCGGGGCGCTTTTTTATTGTTTAAAACTGCTAGGGAAATAGACGATTCGGTTAAATCTGATGTCATTGATTGAGCTAACCGAGAAAATTTTTATAAAAACCCAGTAAATCACTTAAGTCTCTATACCTTTTAAGTATGATTCTTTTCAAATAGAGGAATGAGCATATGTCGATATTTTGAAATTGGAGCGAAAAGAAAAATGATCGCTATTTGTGCTGATCATTTTATTTGTTGTCTGCGCTTCTTACTTCTTTTCAACCTGATCATTTTGACTCTTCTATTATTTGAATCCTCGTCATTTTCTAATAACTATTTTTCACTTAGTTACACAGACAGATAATTGATCTTTTGGGAAAATTTAAATTTCAGTGTATGTTAATCTTAGGCCATGTTTTATTAAGGAATTTATTGTGATCTGGGGCATGAAACAAAAGGAAAATAACGACATTGCACACATCGATACAGTGCTTGAACAAAAGATTGCAAGTTATGCACCCAAGATCCAGCGTTTTTTTGAAGAAGTTAATGCCATTGTGTTGGACAAACAGGCCCAGACCAAACTGGCACTCTGTTGTCTGATTGCAGGCGGACATGTCTTATTTGAGGATTTACCCGGGTTGGGTAAAACCACATTAGCCAGCAGTCTGGCACATCTAGCAGGATTGAAGTTCCAGCGCATCCAATTTACCAATGACATGCTGGCCAGTGATGTCATCGGCATTAACATGTTTAACCAGAAAGAACATCAGTTCGAGTTTAAACAAGGCCCAATTTTTACCCAGATTTTACTGGCAGATGAAATCAACCGTTGTAGTCCCAAAACCCAGAGTGCCTTACTCGAGGCCATGGAAGAGGGCTATGCCACCATTGATGGGGTGCGTTATGCCTTACCGAAACCTTTCTGGGTGATTGCAACACAAAACCCGCTGTTTCAAAGTGGTACTTATGCTTTACCTGAATCCCAGCTTGACCGTTTTCTCATGCGTTTATCCTTGGGTTATCCATCACGCCATGCAGAAAAACTGTTATTACAGCAGGAATCTCGTTTTGCCCTGATTGCCAGTCTGGCACATATTTTTACTGAAGATGAAATTCTGGATCTGCAAAATCTGACTCATCAGATATTTATCAGTGAAGCGATTCAGGAATATTTGCTCGATCTCGCAGAAGAAACCCGTAAAAGCCGTCATGGACTTTCTACGCGTGGCCTTCTGGCTTTGAAGCGTGCGGCACAAGCGCATGCCCTGATTCAGCAACGTGCTTTTGTCACACCGGACGATGTACAAGCGGTATTTGTCGCGGTGACTTCGCATCGTCTGGGTTTAAGTGAAGCTGAAACTTTTAATGTCATGCAACAGGTTGCGGTCAGCTAAAGGAGTCCTCTCTTGGATAAAACCTGGCAAAAATGGTTGGCCAAACGCTTTCAATTTTCACAGCAGAAACAGCTCTCGCAGAAAGATGTCCTGGTATTTATTTATCAACAGGGCTATCTGTATCTGGTTTTGATCTTCATCACCTTTGTGGCTGGGGTGAACTATGCCAATAACTTGATTTTAGGTTTCTGTTTTTTAATCAGTGCGGTGCTGTGTATCAGTTTTTATCTGACTTTCAAACAATTGCATGACCTGAAAATTGAATTGATCGCAGATGATGTCGGGCAGGTGGGTCATAGCGTGAATCTGCATCTTTATTTTCAACAGCAGCAGCTTCGCCCCCGTTATTTGTATATCAAAGCAGGAAATCAGCTAGCGAAAGTTTATCTGAATGCAGCAAAGCAGCAATTTATTCTGCCATTTTATGCAGAGCAACGTGGTAAGTTTGATTATCCGGTGATTCAGATTTATTCGGTTTATCCCTTTGGGTTAGTTCGAGCCTGGACCTATCTTTATCATCAGCATTCGGCCTGGGTCGCGCCTAAAGCTGAAGTTTTTAGCACAGAAAATAAATATCACTTTAACCGTTTTGAACCGGATATGGATGAGTTCCGTGAATTACGCAATTACCAGTCAGGTGATTCCTTGCAGGCGGTGTCCTGGAAGCAGTTTGCGCGTGGGCAAGGCTTGTATGTCAAAGTCTTTGAGCAATATCAGGATGAGCACAGTATCGAGATTCATTATGCACATATGCCGAGCCAGTCACATGAAGAAAAACTTGAATTTGTGATGGGTCTGGTCGAGCAATGCGAGCAGCAGCAATGTGCGTACAGTCTGCATTTGCCACAGGCCGAATTGCCTCAGGGCGCAGGTGAAGAACAACTGCGGAAAGCCAAACAATTGTTGGCGCAGGCTTAAGGCGGATAAATTCATGATCAATGCAAAAATCCGTACCTCAATTGTGCTGACTTTGGGCCTGATTCTCATCGCCCAGATGGCATTTATTCCGGTTCTACTCAGTATTATTTTTGCCATTAGTATTGTGTGTATCTGGATTTTCCTGAAACGTCAGCAGCCATTTCCTAAAACGGGCACTTTCCTGCTGACGGCTTTGGCACTCGGCAGTATTTATTTGAGCCATCAGAGTTTTATTGGTGTTGAGGCTGGTGTAGCCGTTCTATCTACTTTTTTATTTGCCAAATCACTGGAAAGTAAAAATAAACGTGACCTGATTATTCTGTTTAATTTTGCCCTGTTTGTTGCTGCCAGTTCATTCCTATATAGCCAATCTTTTGGGATGGCGATCGTGATTGTGCTGTGTTTAATCAGCTGTCTGATTGGCATGTACCGGATTCAGACCAGTGAGTTTGAACAGGAGCAGACTACTCAGCGCGCAGCATTGCAACAGGATGCCAAGCATGTGGGCAAGTTTATCTTGTACGCCGTTCCATTTTTCATTTTGCTATTTATTTTCTTTCCGCGCTTGCCGCCACTTTGGCATATTCCCATTCCTGAAAATAAGGGCGTGACCGGCATTGGCGATAGTATGTCACCTGGGGATATTGCTGAATTATCCCAATCCAGTGCCCTTGCTTTCCGGATTATTGGTGATATCAGCAAGCTTCCGCCACGCTCAGAACTCTATTGGCGAGCCTTGGTGCTAGATGAATATGATGGGCAACGCTGGACCAGCAGTTTCGTCAATCAGCAGCCTTTAATGCGACAACCGATGGATACTTCACCCGTACCTACAGGCTGGAACTACCAATATCTGGCTGCGGATCCTTCGGTGTTCTGGATCATGGGGTTGGAAAAATCGATACCTGTGGAACGCCGTTATTATAACCGTCAGGATTTGAGCATTGTGCCGAGACGGCTCACGCAACGTGTTGAACCGATTTCGTTACAATGGATCGGAACGGGATATGACCCTCAGGCTTTGCCAACGCAATATATCGAAAGAACGAATACTCAGGTGCAGCGCCGACTTGACCCGAGAGCGCAACAATTAGCACAACGTCTATATGCGCAAAGTGCGGAAGATCCTCAGCGTTATGTGCAGCAAGTCTTGAACTGGTATCAGCAGAATAACTTTGTTTATACCTTAAAGCCGGGTCAATTGGGGCAAAACAGGATTGATGAATTCCTGTTTAATTCCCGGCAAGGCTTTTGTGAACACTATGCCTCGAGTTTCGTGATGCTGATGCGTTATGTCGGGATTCCTGCACGGGTCGTCACCGGCTATCAGGGTGGGGAGTTGGCACCAGATCGTATGAGCTGGGAAGTCCGACAAATGGATGCTCATGCCTGGACAGAAGTCTGGATTGACCAGAGATGGCAACGCTTTGATCCAACCGCGATGATCGCTCCACAGCGTATAGATGATGGCATGCAAAATCTGCTTTCTCAGGATGCATGGGTATCGGCAAATCAGTCGACCTGGAACTCGCAGCATAATCTATGGGTCACCAAACTACGCGTTTGGAGCGATTATGCCAGCTACCAATGGCAAAGTAAGGTGGTGGGTTATAATGCAGAATCACAACAAAACTGGTTATCAAAATTAGGCCTCGGTTCAGTTTATTCGAGTGTCATAATTTTACTGGGCAGTATTGCGCTATTGATTTTGGCCTATATCTTTAGAATTTATCTAAAAGCCCGACAGGCGCAACCCCCATTTGATTGTGCGATTCAACAGCTGAATCAATCTTTAGCTGACGATCTCAAAAAGCTGCCTGCTGAAACTTTTCATCACTGGATGCAGCGTTTATCCCAACAGGTTCAGGTTGAAAATCAAGCTATATTTATTCAAGCCATCCAGATCTTTGAAAAAAATCTTTATTCGGGAACCTCAATAACTGAGCAAGAATTGAAAAAATTCAAGGATTTGCTTAAAACTTGCGCGGATGTTCTAAAAACTAAATGAAAAGGCTTGTCTTAATGAGAAAAAATTTATAATATGCCAAGCATTCTAGGTGTATAGCTCAGTTGGTTAGAGCGCTACGTTGACATCGTAGAGGTCTCCAGTTCGAGTCTGGATATACCTACCAAGATTCTAAACGTTATGTTATAAGGGTTTTAAGCGAAAACAGTAGCTTAAAGCCCTTTTTTAATGCCTTGAGTAAAGTGAGCCGTTATCCGCACTATCTGCAAAACCCGTATTTTATGCAGTTATTGCCGTTAAATTTACGTCAAGTTTACGTCAAGAATTTTGGAAATTACGTCATGAAATTACCCAAGCCCAGAAAGCGCGGTTCGGCCTACTACATTGAACTAATGATCAATGGAAAACGTTCTTCAGCAACTCGTGATACCGCAAAAGAATGTGAGCAAGGGGTAGCTCAAAAGATGCTTGAAGCGAAGGTCAATCAGATGGCGGAAGACTTGAGCATAAAACAGTACTATCCCTTCAAAACACTTTTTCATAAATACTATGATGAGCATGGCCGTAAACTTCGCGGATCCAAATACGTCAAAGAACAATTAGCGCCGTTTGATGAAAAGTTTGGTGCACTGGCAGATATGTCTATTCATGACATTTAGCTTAAATATTTCAGCTCAAAGTGCCGCAAATTAATAAATTGATTGAAGTGCTGCACTTGCGTTGTACTCGGCTGGAATAGGCTGATCAGCCACAGGCAGATTCGCAGTGTAGGTTCAGTCAATTTTTTATCACGCACAGCGCTTGCTTCATGCTAGATGACATCTTCTAGGGTTTGCGCATCGTAAGAGCCTATCCAGTATTAATTTCATTCTTTTTTCGCAATTGAAAAAATAATTT
>JADHEF010001517.1_pt1 | contig 13814 bp, 9 predicted proteins | sample 8952391 | NCBI WGS metagenome assembly JADHEF01 (sample SAMN16124439, study PRJNA663245) | bioreactor sludge metagenome | isolation source: sludge (nitrite) | place: India:Bengaluru | collected 2019-02-28
GAAAGTGAACTGGGCAGCGAGTCTTGGTGATCGATCGGAAAACGCGGATTACCAAAAATAACCCTATTTTTTATACTATTTGTATTTTTTTTATATAATAACAACAAATTACAAATAGTATATATACAACTATGATGTACTATTCTAATTTTAGTAACAACAAAAGTGTAACAATTAGAAATAGTCTTAAAAGTTATATAAATACGACTTAAATAGTGAGTATTATATGGATGCACCTGTAAATGAAATTGCAAAAAATGTAGTTGATAGCATAGAAGATATAATTCGTGAAGAATACAGTTTTTTATTTAAAAATAATGAGTTGAAATTAACATATCTCGAAAAAATGTATTTGTATCTTATTGCTCTTAAATGCCTGGTAAATGAATATGGAAGATTAAATAGAGAAATTTGGCAAGATATGTTCATCACCGAGAGAGCAGATAAAAATTTTTTAATTAAATCACTATATATTAAAAGAGTAATTTTCAATACGAAAAAAAGTGATGAAATTATAAAAATTATTAATAAAAATAGCATGTTTTTTTTCAAAAAATCTCATTTGATAGATTTGGAATTGAAAAATAAATATCAAAAATATAAATACCTTTTTTTGGAAGAAAATACTTTTTTAAATTTTGATCTTAATTATGAAAGTTTTAATGAAATGTTGGAGGACTTGAGAAATCAATTCGATTACTATGAGCTAGATTATTTAGATATTAAAGAAATCAGAGAGTTTATTATTGAGCAGAAAATCATAGATGCGTATGAATTGATTTCAAATATACAAAAATATAGACCTATCCCAATTGAAAAATCTATAGAATTAGATTGTGTGCTTGTTGAATTAGTTGAAAAGTATAACCTCTTGGTTGTGAATAGTTTATTAAATTATCAAGCGGATAAAGTTGCTTCTAGTTTGTATAGTTTAGAACATAGTGAACGTAAGGACCGAGATCATTATTTTGTAAATAAAATGTTTATTGCAAGGATCACATCCTATTTGGAATATTGTAAATTAAATAATAAAACTCCGTCTCATATACGCGGTATTGGGCCAAACTGGAGTTATACCTCCTTAGAATACTTTGTTAGCAAAAGTATAATAAATGAGGGACTTTCTTGGACTACTTTTAGTGGTGATGAATTAATTCATAAGTGGTTGAATAGTGAAAAGGTGACAATTAAGCCAGAATTTTAACCTTTGAAAATAATAAATTTATTTAAACTTTTATTGGTTTACTGCTAAAAAATTATTAATAAGATTATCTTTTTGATAAGATTAGATTTAACAATTTTTCCATTGATTGAAGAAAATATTTTAAAATAAATACATGTATTTTGTTACACTAATTGATTTTTAATGCAAATAGGATATATTTTGGTTACTCCTACAAATTTTTGAAAGGAATGAAAATTAAGATATTACAGCTAAATACTGCTGGCTTTTGGCTACACTTGGTTATTAGATAACAATTTGATATATGTGCTGCTCCTAGTATCCTAGACATGAGATAGCCTCATTTTGAAGCTGCTTCAAAGGCTTCTGGACTCATACCATCGAGATGCGAATGACGCCTGATTCGGTTGTAAAACATCTCGATATAATCAAGCACATATACACGGGCTATTTCTCGAGTTTTATAGATTCTTTTTTTAATTCTTTCCTTCTTCAAGCTGCTAAAAAAGGATTCAGCAGCGGCATTATCTCAACAGTTGCCCCTGCGGCTCATACTCGGAACTAAATTATGCTTCTGACAGAATTTCAGCCAGTCTCCGCTGCTGTATTGTGAGCCTGAGCAGCACTGCTGCGCAAAAGGGAGTGTATGATCCAGATTCATTGGGTCTGCGTCGCCATACTGCCATTAAAAGTGCATCTAAAACGATATCCTTGGCAAGCCTAGGTTTCATTGACCAACCAATGACTTTCCTTGAATATAAATAGCCAGACATAACCAGCCTTGCCAAGTATGTATGTAGGTAATATCAGTTACCTGAGAAACACTGTTTCGTAAGGTATCAGGTGTGTTTACAACAAACTCTCGATTTAAATGGTTAGGTGGCACAATCTGAGGAACGACCACAGCCATAACTCTTATGCTTTTTATATCCTCGAACAGCGGAAATACCATTATTCTTCTTCATGATCTTCAGCACACGATTAGGTCCACAGCTTTCACCTAACTCTTTAAGATCCAGCATGATGCGATAATAACCCTAGATACCATAACTGGCATCATAAGAAGAGCGGATGAGCTGTAATAACCGCTTATCTTTTCAATCGTTCTGCCTGATTTAGGTTCATGCAACCAAGCGCAATAGCCAGCACGAGCAATCTTAAGAACCCGACACATCGTTTTAATCTTAAATTGATGGCTGTATTCAAGGATGAACTGGTACTTCACTCGGGCAGGCTTGCGAAGTACCTTGCGGCCTTTTTTAGGATATCTCATTCCTCTTCAGTCTGTTTAAGCTGGCTTTTAACTTCGGTTATTTATGGGAGGATTACCGGCAGTCCACAGAGACGGGAATCTATGAGGAAAAGACAAGGTAAAAACACAAACTAATTTTTAAAGAGGCTGAAAATATGCCTCTTTTATTTTATATTTATGTACGTAGAAAAATAGTCAGATCATAAGAGAATGGGTGGAGGTCGACAAATATTTTGTAAACATTACTCATAAGACATTGATAGAAAGTTATATATTATAGCGATACTTATTTGATCTTGACTGGAAAACTAAGACAACACAGTAAAGACTCATAGTATTTAGTATTAATGAGTCTTTACTTTTATTGATCTTTAGCTAGTTATAATGATCACTACACACATATAAGTTTCCTTGGGACTGCTCGAAATTTTGTGAAAGTATTTTTACATCTGTTCATGATTATTTTTATCATCAAAAAAAGTAATGAAACGTTTTGCAATATTGGGCGAATGTAAATAGATTCCAATTTCATGAAGTGATTCGTGATTATGATTAGATACTGAAGCATTTGATGATAGCCAGTTTAGGCTAGAAATTACCAAGTCGTTGTCGTCCCAAGCAAGTACTTTTGAGTGGTTAGTTTTTAATTTATTCCAGTTATGTCGTAAAAGTTTTATCCCTTTTACTAGAGCAGCTTTTTCCATAGCATTGACGGATTCTTTAGAAATTATATCTGTATCAAAAGTAGAATAAAAAGCTCTCTTGCTATTTGCCTTGCATTCTTCTAATGCGTTTAATATAGGACGGTTAGCAACATCACTAATTTTGTCGCTTAAAATTAATACTTTTTGTTTAGCTTCATTTTTAGCCTTCTGGATATAGGAATAATGTTGATCTTTTAATACAATTTCAACACGAGTTGTTTCTAATGAAGGGGTTGTCTGTCCGCTAATGCAGATATCATAAGTTAAATCAGCGATATACTTACTAGTAGCATCATAAATTCCACTCTTTCCAGTCGAGATGCTAGAAGCTAAGGTTAAAAAGTATTTAACAATATCATTGTTTTTAAATAATACAGATGCTTCAAATCGATCAAAATTTGAATATAACCAATTGCAAGAACCAACAATAACTATATTTCCAAACTCTGCATGATCAGAAATAATGAATTTAGCATGAGATCCGCACTGCTCTTGCAAGTGGATATATTTAGCCTGGGATGAACTTAAATTTTGACTAAAATAATTCAATACATTTTGATATTCATCAGTATTAGTAAATTCTTCATTATCTTTTCCCCATAAAATTGTTATTCTTACTTGTCTGTCGGCGGCATTTTTTAAATCATCAATTAAAGAATCTAGCGCCCATAAACCACCAATATAAGTGGTTTGAATTATTAAATAGCTTTCAGCATGATTTATTAAGTCCTTAAATTTTTTTCTGTGATCTATCCCACCAAGTACCAAATCAAATTCATTATCACCAATAGAGAATGAGATAGGGGGGCGATCTTGAGAGCTTAAGTTTGTATTATTTATCGCATCAACTAAATTTGTATTTCTTGAATTTTTTTTATGCTCATTGATTAATTCTTTTAATTTTTGTTCGATAAAGTCAAAAGTAGCAGCATCAAACCATTCATTGTATTTATTATAAAACCTATCAATAGATTCCTTTCCATTTTCTAAAGAGACATTAAATATGACAAAACGTTTATCTTTTGGAGAGGTTTCAAGTCTATCAACAATGGTTGCAACTTCATGAGAATAAGTTATTTCTTTCAATAAGCTATCTTCATTAACAAAAGAATGAGGATTGTCAATTTGTAGTATTGCAAGATTTTCACCAGCAGCTTTGAGTTCTTGAACTTTTAGATAGTTATATGTCCCGATATTTTTATGTCGTAATAATCCAATTACTTTACCAACTATAGGATCAATTAAATATTCTCTAGTTGCCGCATAACTAGATACAACAGGCGGAAGATCATTTCTATCTGCTGCTACTAACCCAATATTTGTAATCGCAACACATGTTGGATTTTTACTTCTATCTAGTTCAATCCATCCCATACGTAATAGAGGAATAATAATTTGAAGTATAATCTGTTTTGGTAATTGAGTGATTTCAGCTAAGTGCTCTAAAGTAAAAAAAGAACTACGTTTGGCAATTTCCCGTAATATAATAAAATCTAATACACTCCATCCATCAGTTCTTGTGACATTAAGCTTTTGTTGACCATAAGCAAATTCAATTGCAACTTTAAATTTACAGCTTCTATTCTGCTGTATGATGTTTTTAGTAATCACTAGAGGTGACCTCATAAAATTGGAAAAATTGCGTTAATTGTTTTGGTAAGCTATTGGAATATAATGACAAATTTCAAGTTCTTTAGCTTGAATTGAATTTGGAATTAACATATTCGTCATTTTGACCAAAAATTCTTCACTATCCTTTGCTCGCGAATCATTTGACCACCAAGCAAGCATATCTAAACTTCCCACAATAATCATTTGGTATTTAGCACGACTAAGCATTACATTCATTCTCCGCGCATCAAGAAGAAAGCCTAGGGCCTTGCGTATCGGCGTGTGTGTATTATGTCTAACTAAGCTTAATATAATTAAATCTGCTTCTCCTCCTTGAAAAGAATCTACAGTTTTACATAAGTTATCACCTTGAGCTATGCAAAATCCTTTCTGTTGTATTTTTTCCACAGTTTTGTGTGTTAAAAATAAACTATTTAACATATCAACTTGCTTTTTATATGGACTCAGTACCATTAATTTAATTGGCTTATTATTTTCAGCATTCAATTGAGATTTTGATTGAATGAGTTCAAGTGATTTTATAATAATTTGGGCTTCAAATTCATTAGTATAATCTTTTTCTTGGGGAAGAAAATTATATTTATTTGGGTCTTGAATTCCCAACCATACAATTCCTTTGTCTGAGTTAATGTTTGGGAAGTGATCATTAGTAGAGAAAATAAAAGGCTTTGTAGTAATATCTAAATATTTATTTTCTGTCTCTTTATGGTTTATTAATTGATCTTTATAAAATAAGGAGGATATTAGTTTTGATATATTTGGGTGCATTCGATACTGTATCTTAAGCAAATCGCCCATAGAGGATGAGTTATTTATATTGAGGCGTTCAGATGTTTCAACTAAATGTTTAAATAGAGAAAAATGGGTTTTGGTTTTAGTAAAAATACGTTTTATTGTCTGATTGAGTTGTTTGATGGTGTCATTGTCTAATTCATCTGACTGCATTAGCTCCGATAGCTCATCAAGTCCAGATATTCTAGTTAAATTGGTTTTAAAACTACCATTACTAATTCCATCAATTAGCAATGAATAATCAATGCTATCACGTTCAAGTATGCTATTAACCACGGTTTCAGAAAATGGTGGGAGTTGTTTATGATCTCCTATCATTAGTCGTCTGTGTGATAGCAATAATGGACTTATAAGTTCGTTACCAGATGCTTTACCTGATTCCTCCATGATCGTCCAATCAAATTGAATATTATTTTTGATTAATTCTTCAATAATTCCAGAGTTAGATGTTGTAAACAAAATATTGGCGGAACTAATTATTTGCTTATAAAATGGTTTTCTTTTTTCAGTTGATTGTATAAATTGATCCATATCATTTTTAAGACTAGGATATTCTATATACGCACGATTCCATAATAAACTACTCTTGAGATCTTCAATATATTTTTGAGTATGTTTTTCAATCTTTGATGTATCATCATCGAATATGCTTTCATTTTTAAAATCATCGATAGAAATAATATTTTTTGATAAATTAATATCACCACCCATTAAAGCATCATATAAAACCTGAACTGTAGCATGGCTTTGAGCTGTTATGACGATTTTACTATTTGGTTCATCTTTAAATATTTGCTCAATCAAGGCGGTTACTAAAAAAGTTTTACCAACTCCAGGGGGACCTTGTACAACATAGTTTGGATACGTTTGTAAGATATCTGTATAGACCTTTTGTTTTGAAGCATCCATTTCACTATAACTTGAGGTATAGGAGTGATTATATGGTATTTTTTTGATATTTTCGTCTGGGCTAACTAAACTTTTTATTAAGTATGAATTATTTATTAATGCTATATAGGCTTTATTTTTCCTATGTAATAGTGCAGATGAACCAGCTTGCGATATAGGTGTCAGATACAGAGGATGATTATTAAAATATTGAGCAAATCTTAATAAGTCTGGACTGTTTGAAACATGGAAACAAAATTGATCCCCAATTTTTTTATCATAAATCAATTCGAGTCTTATATCTTCATCATTAAAATGCATTGATGTAATATTATCCCAAGTTTTAAATTCAGAAGATTTTTCTAGTTCTCTTCTACTTAGTATCCATTTGTTATTTTCACCATCACTTAACTTGTTATTAAATAAATCTAAAACACTTCCATTAATTCCAAGTAACTTTGATAGATTTAATATATCGATATTTTTTTCCAATTTAAGTAAAATTGAATCCATCTTAACATCTGCAACTACCTTAAATATATTTCTTCTATACTCTGCAACTTCTATTGCATGGCACATGGCAAGACTTTGCAGGAATTCTTTTACGGTTGGATCTAAACTATTTTCTTGTTTTAATAGATCAAATTGAGACCAATCTTCATATCTAGTATTAGTACTTGGTTTGGCGTACTTTTGAGATACTTTTGATGGCGTAATTAATCTAACTGAAATTTGACAATCAATAGACTTTTTGGAAAATTTTGCCCAATGGGGAAGGCTTTCCGTAATATTGAAACATGTGGCACGGCTCCAACTTTCTATTGAAGTTGCCATGCTAAAAGATGTTGGTTCCCTATATTTTATGACTTCATAAATATAGCGTTTACCTTTTATGAAATATTTGTCCTCATCTTTATTATCCTTTGCATATATTAAAGTTATATTTTCCCCACTTAAATCATCATTAATAAAATCTAAAGCTTCTTCCAATAGGTAATTATCGTTGTTTGCTGCATTAGCTAATGCTTTAATTTGTTTAATTAACCTTAAATTTAGAAAATGATTATTAAAAAAAACAATATATTCTTTTCCTGACTCCTTGTCCGCTAAACTCTTTACATCATAAATAATATTTTCAATTTTATTTATGATGTAATCACCATTAATAGATTTTGCTCTGGTTTTGTTTGAAAGACTATCATCCAATAGTTCTTTAAGAAAAGTAAATTCACTTGGCATCAATTCAATACTTTTACTACGATAGTCGAGAAAAATATTACATAGTGCAGCAATTTGTACCCAATCTTGTAAGTATGAACTCTTACTAGCTTGTCCGGATATGGAAGATAAAGGATTTTTTAAATCACTCAGTGATAGGCAATATTCAAATCCTGTTAGTACAAAATTTTCATCTGTATTGGTGTCTTTTAATAAAATATTGCGACTACAAATATTTGAATGAAGAAGTCCTTGGTTATGTAAAATATTTAAACCTCTAGCTAATCGGAGAATATTTTTCCATAATGAAACTCTATATATTGGAAAAGTTAATTTATTTTTATCTAAATAAGCATATCTATCATTATCCCTCTCCAAGTACTGACTTAGAATTTGGTGCTCTTCATTTAAATCAAATACAATTGCATATGTATAATCATCAAATCTTGACTCTTTAGAGAGTAAAAGAAAATCTTGTGCTCCGTTAATTAATTGTAGTTTATTTAAATACCTTAACTCATGACTCCATAACTCTCGGATTAGAGTGTCGTCAATATTAGGGGTTCGAGTCCAAACTTTTACAAGTTCGATATTTTCTGCATCCTCATCGTATCTATAATAAAGTCTAGCGTTACTGTTCTCGTAACTGATGCCTAAATCTGTATAACTAGTCATGTCCATAATTTTGTCAAATTCCAATAATTAGTAATTTTCTGATTTAAAAATTCTGTTTTTGAACTGGGGTATATTGTTCATGTCTATGCTTCATTGATTGGCTAATCGCCAAAGCTAAAAGTCAAGCTCGAACTTTTTGATATACCTTAAAAGTAATTTAGGTTAAATAATGAATCTTAATAAGATACCAATTTTTATTGCCAGTAGGTGTATGCACTTGAATTTCATCATCTACAGATTTGCCTAAGCAAGCTTTTGCTATAGGAGACTGGAGAGAAATATAGTCTTTACGTCCATAAATTTCTTCATCTCCAACTATTCTAAACTTGATAGTTTCGCCTTCATCATTTTCTAATTCTACCCATGCACCGAAATAAGCTTTTCCATCTTGTTCTGGGCTGTATTCGACTTTATGAGCAACTTCAAAAAGCTTTATTAAATATCTAATTCTACGATCAATTTCTCTTAATTTTCTTTTATTATAGATGTAATCAGCGTTTTCAGACCGATCACCAAGACTAGCTGCCCAAGATACTATTTTAGTAATTTCGGGACGTTCTTTACGTACTAAATCATTTAACTCATCTTGTAAGCGTTGATAACCTTCAGCAGTTAATAGTTTACGATTCAAGACAAATACTCCAATGCTTTACGTAAGGCATCTAATGTTGAAACTTTAAAAACAGGCTTATTAGATTCATCGATTAGCTCACCAAAATGAGTTGGTTTAAGATTCCATTTTTTTTGGAAATCAGTAGATAATAAATATTGTAATGCCCGTACTTCTTGATCAGAAAGCTTAAATGATTCATCAGGTATCATATTCTTATGATCATAAATATCAATCCTTTGTTTGGGTGGAATGATTTCGCGGATCATTTGCTGAGCTTCTTTTAACTCAGATGCCATAATGCGTACAAGCAACTGATGTTTCGGATTTTGAATTTCTTCAATCCATGCATTATCTGTTTGTGATGGCTTAACCGAGTTAGGCTTCTGTGATGAAGCCTCTGCAAAACATTGAATTAATGCTCTATATTTTTCACCGGTCTTATTTCTAATGCTTTGCGCTTTAGGAACACCTCGATTAAATCCTAAATTAGCAATCGTACTTACAGAAAAATCCTGAATTCCACGTTCCTGTTGTTCAATACATACTTCATAGATTGCATCGAGTGATTGTTGGATTTTGTGTGATGAGCCATGTTTTAATTTATTTAATAACTCTTCAGAATTCATGAGTTGCCTCAATCAAAGTGGGTGAATTATGTAGAATGAGCTCAATTTCTGATTTTGAAATTTGTTCAGTTTCAGAAAGCTCGATCAATTTAAGCTTGCCATCTATAACACTTTGTACTTTATCCCAAGATTTGAGGCGACTCATCAATAATTTAAAAATTTGATTGCCTGCCGAAAGTTGCTGTTCTTTAGATAACATGAATAAAGCAGGCATAATTTCATTAAACATCGCCATTTTATCAATGAGCTGAGTCCTTGGATAAATAGCTTGATCTGCATTACAAGATTTATAAATGGCTGCATTTTCACAGACTTCTTGTAATTGTTGATAATGGCTCACTTCTTCCATTTCTAATATCAATTCAGCATTAGGGGCTGTAATTAAGGAGAGTTTTTCATCGCTCTCTATAAGGGGATTGTTATTGATGAGCTTGTGGCATTTTGTAATATAACTATATGCTGCTTGAATATCGCACAAAAGCATATCCAATTTCTTAGCAGCAGTTTCATATTCTGATTCGAAATTTCTAAGTTCAGTCTCGAGCTTTGATCTTTTTACAGCACCTTCAAATTTTTCTTTCTTTAAGTTGGCTATATATTCTTCTTTTTCAATATTATCAATATCTTGATTAATCCGATTGATTTTAAATTGAAGTTTTGAACATATTTCAGACTGATCATTGGATTGGAGTAATATCTCATTTGTAATTGCCAATAAACCACCGATAAAGGCAGGCCCAGTTATAAAATGTCTACAACGGATACAATTCTGAGTTCCTAAATAACCTTGAGGTGTAGGGGTATAGAATGAACTACTTTTTATTAACTCACCACCATCCTCACATCTTGAAGCTGCAAAAGGGCAAATACCATAATCTCTAAAAATAAAATTACCCACAGGAACCTCATTAGATAAAGCTTGTAGTAACTCCAAGTTATTACCAACTAATTGGTTTTTAACACTTTCAATTTTATTCTGCTCAATTGTTTTTTGAATAGATTCAACTTCAGATTTTAAGGCTATTTTTTCACCTTCTTCTAATCGAGTTCTAATATCATGATTGGAAACTTTGCAATAATAAATCGACATGATCACGGAGCTATGGCCAACGATCTTCATCACGATTTCAATAGGCATACCCATTTCAAGAACATAGGCTGTAATGAGGCTAACACGCATGCTATGAGGTGTATATTTAGACTTATATGCACCTAAAACTGCTCTATTTCCTTCAAGTGTAGCTAAGCAAAGATTTGAGGGCTGTATATTATAAAGAGCAGCCGCTAATCTTGGGGTTAAAGCATTACCGACATTTGCTGGTTCAAAATCATTAAAGCGCCTAAAAAGAAAACAATTCAATCCTTTGGCTTTTCTTTGCACCTCATTTAAATTTGTTCTTTGGCAATCAATCCAAGCACTAGGATATGAGATAGGATTATATTTTTGTTGCCATTTTCGTAACCTAATTAGCCAATATGCTAAATCTTCGGGTATCCACGGAATTGTGTAGCCATGCCCATTGTTATTTGTTTTATTTGTAGTGGTAAAGATACCTGTTTGACCATCAGGCATTCTTTTAATGAATGATTGTTCTTTAGTCAACCCAGAAATTGGGGCATTATTTTTTTGCCAAATTACTTTGTTTTGCTGATCTAAATCTGCAATATACTCATCAGCTTCGCCAGAATCGTTATAGGCGATTTGTCGTCCTCTTAAGGGAACTTTGGTGAGTGTATAAGTATGAATCCAGTCTGTTGGACACCATAAATATGCTTGATTATCAATTACACGGTAAACACAATCTAAATCATGTAAATCTAATTGATCAAAGCTTACTTTTATCCAATCTGCATCGAATTTATGAAGGTGCTCTAAATCTTGAAAGCTTTTTGCATTGGTTGGAATAATCCATTCTTGGGCTTTTTTAACAAAATGGTATTGTAAGCATGGTTTTGTTGTTTCAGAGCGGATGGAGCTAGATGATATATTTTGTTGATTAAGTAGAAGGGTGAACGGATTTCGAGCATTATCGACTCGTACTATTTCGCCTGTTTCTTCATCTTCAATCGTTAAATCATTATCAATAATGTAATCTAAGAATTCATTGACATAAACAACGAGTTTCCTTCTCATTGGTTCAGATTCTATATTTTCAAGAATATCTCGAAAGGGTTTTACATCGAATTTTTCCTGTATAAGAAAAGCGTGTGGTGTTTTGCTTTTATCAAATTGTTCAATATAAAGTCGAACGAAACGACAGAGCTGAGTTTCTTTAGTGCCTCCGCCACGGGCTTTAGTCATAAATTCTTTGATCTTAATTGCCCAAGTGACATAGTCAGGAGAAATAAAATCTGGTTTAAATGGTTCTGTTTTACCTAAAAATTTATACCAGTTTTCCCATTCATTTGGATATGCAGTTTGTGGATCAAGTGGAAGACTTAGATCATTTAATTTTAAAATAAAAGCTTTGTATTCTTTAGCATTTTTAAGATTTTTGCTTTCTATCAAATTTTTTAGTTCGACATATGAAATAAAATCAGTTATATCAAAAAAATCTTTATAGCTAATCCATTCGTCATAAATTCTTTCGGGATGAGCAGGTAGCCCATATTCTCTATATTTCTGTTTATAGAGTACTGAGTTTGTAATACCTTCATTTTTACAAAATTTTTTTAAAGAATCTAAGTCAGGAAAAGTTGAAAACTCTTTATTAAATCGTTTACTTTCAATTTGTCTGATTGCTTGAGGTTTAATCATTTAATCGCTCTCAACTTTTCTTGTACTTCTTCAATTGTTGGTTTGATATAAACAAGGCATGAAGTTGGACTTTTATGATGCATAGCTTTTTGAATTTCGACTTGATTTAAACCAGCCTGACGCGCACGAAATCCATATGCATGACGATGACCATGCTCAGTCGTACCAAGAGATTTTTTGCTAATTAGCCCGATGCGCTCTACTGCACGTTTATGCAGGCGTTGAAAGTTTTTTATAGTTTCAGGCTCACCTAAATTATTTGTAAATGCAAAAGGATGTGGATTACTTTTCAGCGGCTCTACACGCTGATATTTGAGATAGTTTGCCCAAATTAATAAGAACTCTTTAGCTTTTTCAGGTGGATTAAATACAATCTCAAAGTAACCTTGTTTAGATGTAAGTAATGGGGACTTCCATCCCGCATATAAACGTTCGGTAAATGAATAGTTATTTCTAGGTTTGAATGATGTTTTGGATAAAAGAAATTCACGTCTATTTTTGAAATGAGGATCTGGAGCTAGACCTAATTCAGGATGATAAACACGAACAAGAGCTTCTTGAGGACGGTTTGGGTTTAATGTGATATCTGAAGTGTAAATATGAAAAATTTCACTTTTCCTAAGCCCACCGTAATTCATCAACATTGTAATCGCTTGCGATTTATAGTCGTATTTTCCATTTTTTTCGAACCCTAAATAAATCAATCTTTCAATTTGATCTTCGGGGAAACGAACTGCATATTCAAAATCAATTAGGTCTTCATTGAACGAACCAACCAAACGAACTTGCTGTTGTGATAAATCTTTTTTAGTTAAATGATTTAGAAAGACATTTGCTTGTTTATGATAATAAGCGCACCAATTTAGACGCTCTTCATAACTTGTAGCTTTGCGAAATGGATTTACACGAATTGTTGAATGTTCATCCTGTAACGTCATAAAATCAGTGTAATGGGTAATATGAAATAATAGATTATTGGTATCTCTGACTGTGCGTGGTCGCCAATAAAGATCAAGAGAATCTGTACGGGTTGTTGGGTCAATTGTGCCTGTGATTAATGCCTCGGTGAAAGCTTTGAGTAATTTAGTAGCATTCTCAATTTGTGGAACTGAATTTATATACTTCAATAAAAGTTTAACTGCATAACAAGATCTTTCTTTCCATGATTCACTTTTTGAATTAAACCAAGCCAAATAGCGCAAATGAGAAATGATGACTCCTTTCTCAGTCAAGAGACAAGGCAAGACCAAGGTGGTTTGAGTAGAACAATCTTTGTAATTTACATAAATTTTTTTAACGTAAGCCATATACTATTTAGTATGAAATATGGGGTTTTTATAATTAAAACTTATCATTATTTGATCAATTGTCAATATAAAATATTAGAAATAGTATGTTTTAAGGTGGGGTTATAATATCAATACAACAAGCAAATTTTACGCAAGATTGACCGTCGTGTCCGTTACTTGGGCA
>JADHEF010001518.1_pt1 | contig 13810 bp, 10 predicted proteins | sample 8952391 | NCBI WGS metagenome assembly JADHEF01 (sample SAMN16124439, study PRJNA663245) | bioreactor sludge metagenome | isolation source: sludge (nitrite) | place: India:Bengaluru | collected 2019-02-28
TGCGGCCATGATGGTCACACCACCATGCTGCTCGGCGCCGCGCGCTACCTGGCGGCGACCCGGCAGTTCGACGGCACGCTGACGCTGATCTTCCAGCCGGCCGAGGAGGGCCAGGGCGGCGCCGAGGCGATGCTGGCCGACGGCCTGCTGGAGCGCTTCCCTTGCGATGCACTGTTCGGCATGCACAACATGCCGGGCCTTCCAGCCGGGCACCTGGGCTTTCGCGAGGGCCCGATGATGGCTTCGCAAGACTTGCTGACGGTGACCCTCGACGGGGTTGGCGGCCATGGCTCGATGCCACACCTGACCGTCGACCCGCTGGTGGCGGCGGCCAGTGTGGTGATGGCGCTGCAAACCGTGGTGGCGCGCAATATCGATGCGCAGGAGGCGGCAGTTGTCACGGTGGGTGCGCTGCAGGCCGGCGAAGCGGCCAACGTGATCCCGCAGCAGGCGCTGCTGCGCCTTAGCCTGCGCGCGCTGAACGCCGAGGTGCGGGCACAGACCCTGGAACGGGTGCGGGCGATCATCGTCAGCCAGGCCGAAAGCTTTGGCTGCAGTGCCAGCATCGAACACCGTCCGGCTTACCCGGTGCTGGTCAACCATGGCGCAGAGAACGCCTTCGCCACGCAGGTCGGGGTGGAACTGCTGGGTGCCGAGGCGGTGGATGCCAACACCCGCAAGCTGATGGGCAGCGAAGACTTCGCCTGGATGCTGCAACGCTGCCCGGGGGCCTACCTGTTCATCGGCAATGGGGTATCGCGGCCGATGGTGCACAACCCGGCCTACGACTTCAACGACGACATCCTGCTGACCGGCGCCGCCTACTGGGGCGCGCTGGCAGAGCGCTGGCTCGCGCCGGCCTGACCTTCCCATTTACGACTGCCGCTGGAACCCGGGTGCGACCGCGCCCGGGTGATCACCCAATCATTGTGTGGAGTGTTCCCCTATGCAGACTTCGAGCACTGGCGTGTCGCGTACCCGGCAGGTGGTCGCTGCCGTTATCGGCAATGCCCTGGAGTGGTATGACTTTATCGTGTACGGCTTTCTGGCCAGCATCATTGCCCGGCAGTTTTTCCCGTCCGACGATGAGTACGCCTCGCTGCTGATGGCCCTGGCCACCTTCGGCGTCGGCTTTTTCATGCGCCCGGTGGGTGGCGTGTTGCTGGGCATGTATTCCGATCGCAAGGGCCGCAAGGCGGCCATGCAGATGATCATCCGGCTGATGACCGTGTCGATCGCCATGATAGCTTTTGCCCCCGATTACCTGGCCATAGGCATGGCCGCGCCGATGCTGATCGTGGTGGCGCGCATGCTGCAGGGTTTTGCTACCGGTGGCGAATACGCCAGCGCGACAGCGTTTCTGGTAGAAAGCGCGCCGGCCCACCGCAAGGGGCTGTATGGCTCGTGGCAATTGGTGGGGCAATGCCTGGCGGTGTTTTCCGGGGCGGCGATGGTCGCCCTGGTGACGCACCTGTGTTCGCCTGAGGCACTGGACAGCTGGGGGTGGCGCATTCCGTTCGTGCTCGGCCTGCTGATCGGCCCGGTGGGGCTGTGGATTCGCAAGCACATGGAAGAGCCCGAAGAGTTCGTCGAAGCGCGCCGCCAGGCCAAGGGCCAATCGCCCAGCCTGTGGCAGGTGTTGCGTGAGCACCGGCGCAGCCTGCTGGTGTCGATGGGCCTGGCCTGTGGCGCGACGGTGTCGTTCTACGTGGTGCTGGTGAACATGCCGACCTTCGCCCACAAGAACCTCGGGCTGCCGCTGGACCAGGTGCTACTGGTGCAGATGCTGGCCGTGGGGCTGATGACCGTGGTGATTCCGTTGTCTGGCGCGCTGTCTGACCGGCTGGGGAGGCGCCCGGTGTTGATGGCCTTCACCTTGGCGTTCTTCGTGATGGTCTACCCACTTTATGTCTGGGTGGCCGCCGCGCCGTCCGTGGAACGCCTGCTGATCATGCAACTGCTGCTGTGCACCGCCATCGGCGGCTTCTTCGGCCCGGCACCCACTGCCTTGGCCGAGCAGTTCCCGGTCGAGGTGCGCTCCACCGGTGTGTCGGTGGCCTATAACGTGGCAGTGATGGTGTTCGGCGGCTTTGCCCCGTTGATCGTGACCTGGCTGAGCAAGGTGCTCGGCACCCCGGTGGCGCCTTCGTTCTATGTGCTGTTCGCCTGCCTGCTGACGCTGCTGGGTACCTACTGCCTGAAAGAAGCACCTCGGTTGGCCAAGCCTGCCGCCTTCAACCTTGGAGTAAAACCGTGAAGCCGCTAGCCATCGACCCCATCGTAGCCCTCGATGCCGAGGCATTGTCCCAAGCCATCCATGCCCGTCAGGTGTCGTGTCGGGACGTGATGCAGGCCTATCTGCTGCACATCGAACGCTGCAACCCTGTAGTCAATGCGCTGGTGTCGCTGCGCCCGGCCGAAGCGCTGCTGGCCGAGGCTGATGAGCGTGACCGTGAACTGGCCCGCGGCCATTCACGCGGCTGGATGCATGGCATGCCGCAGGCGATCAAGGACCTGGCAGCCACTGCCGGGCTGCGCACCACCCTTGGCTCCCCCTTGTTTGCCGAACAGGTACCCGAGCAGGACGCGATCAGTGTTGCGCGGGTGCGGGCGAGCGGGGCGCTGATCGTGGGCAAGAGCAACGTGCCCGAGTTCGGCCTCGGCTCGCAAACCTACAACACCCTGTTCGGTACCACCACCAATGCCTACGACCCGCAGCGTGTGGCCGGTGGCAGCAGTGGCGGGGCGGCAGCGGCGCTGGCCATGCGCCTGCTGCCGGTGGCCGACGGCAGCGACATGATGGGCTCGCTGCGCAACCCGGCGGCGTTCAACAATGTGTTCGGCCTGCGCCCCTCACAGGGCCGAGTGCCCCATGGGCCGGCGCCCGAACTGTTCGTGCAGCAGCTGGCCACCGAGGGGCCCATGGGCCGCAGCGTGGTTGACGTGGCACGGTTGCTGTCGATACAGGCTGGTGTCGACGCACGGGTACCCCTCTCGCTGAGCGAAGGTCGGCGGGATTTTGCCGCCGGTTTGCAGCGTGATTTCCGGGGCGTGCGGGTCGGCTGGCTGGGTGATTACAACGGCTACCTGCCCATGGATGACGGGGTGATGAGCCTGTGCGAGTCGGCGCTGGCCGATTTTGCCGAACTGGGCTGCCGGGTGGAGGCTTGCCAGCCGGCATTCGACCTCGCGCGGTTGTGGCAATGCTGGCTGACCCATCGCCACTTCCTGGTGCACGGCAACCTCGGCGCGGCCTATGCCGACCCGAACAAGCGCGCACGGCTCAAGCCTGAGGCACAGTGGGAAGTGGAAGGGGGCTTGCAACTGAGTGCGGCAGCGCTGTACCAGGCTTCGCTGGACCGCAGCGACTGGTACCGTGCATTGGCCCATCTGTTCGAACGTTACGATTTCCTGCTGCTGCCATCGGCCCAGGTGTTCCCTTTCGATGCACGCCAGCCATGGCCGACGGTGGTTGGGGGGCGGGCGATGGACACCTACCACCGCTGGATGGAGGTGGTGATCGGACCGACCCTGGCCGGCTTGCCGAGCATCAGCATACCGGTCGGGTTCAGTGCTGCCGGGTTGCCCATGGGCCTGCAAATCATAGGCCCGGCCCAGGCTGACCATGCCGTGTTGCAGTTGGCGTATGCCCATGAACAGCTCACCCGGTGGGTGGAGCGTTGCCCACCCCATTGCCTGCAGGCGTCATGAAAGCAGCGGGCAGGCGCGGATCTTGCTGGCTATGCTGACCATCCCGCTACAAGGAGGTCAAACCCATGGGCATCACGGCAGACAGTGGCGGCGTGCGTTCCGTGGAACGGGCGTTGGCCATTGTCGACCTGTTGGGCGAACACCAGGCACTGGGCCTGGAAGAACTGCATTACCTGACGGCGCTGCCCAAGGCCACGGTATCGCGCATGCTTGCCACCTTGCAGGAGCAAGGCTGGGTGTACCGTGGCCTGAGCGACCGGCGCTACCGGCTGTGCGCGCGGCGCCTGTTCGGCGACCGCCAGTTGCGTTTCAAGCGGCGCCTGGTGGAAAGTGCTGCGCCCATGCTGCTGGAGCTGAGCGAACGCACCGGGCTGGTAGCGGACCTGTCGTGCTTCGACGGCGAACGGCTGGAGGTGATGGAGAGTGCCATCCCCCAAGTATTGCGCAAGCGCTATCCGCACACCTGCCAGATCGTCGGGCACCATGCCAGCCTGTTCCATTCGGCGATGGGGCGGGCCTGCCTGGGTGAGCTGGCGGAGGACGAAGTGCAGCGCCTGGCGGCCCATGAGCGGCTGGGTGATGACACGGTGCTGCGCAATATCGAGGAAGACGCACACAAGGGCTTTGGCCAGCGGACCGAAGGGCACTGGGAGTATCCGGTGCGGTTGCCGTTCCTGATTCGCGCCATCGCCTTGCCGGTGCATGCCGAAGGGCGCCTGGCCGGGAGCATTGCCTTGCACTGGCCACTGGACCAGGCGCCGGTCGAGCGGGTGTTGAACCTGCACCTGAATAGCCTGGCGACTACCGTGGGCGAGGTGCAGCGGGCATTGTCGGTTTGAGGTTTCGGCGTTGGTGCCGTGGCAGCAAGATCGGCATGCCGCACACTGGCTTACCGCTCCAGGCTGTACATCCGGCACTCCGCCAGCAACGCCAGCAGGTTCGGCTCCCGCTCCCGGGCTTTCAGAAACACCACACCGATATGCTGCTGCAAGCGATATTGCGGCTTCAAGGCAATCAACCGGACGCGGTTCTCGTATACCGCAGCGATGCGCCCGGGCAGCAGGGCAAAGCCCACGCCCGAGCTGACCATGCTCAGCAATGTGAAGATATCGTTCACCTGCATGGCCACCTTCGGTTCAAAGCCGGCCTGCTGGAACACCCGTGCGCCATCGCGGTGGGTGGCGAAGCCCTGGGTCAGGGTAATGAACGTGGAGTCGGCCAGGTCTGCCAGGTCCACCTCGGCTTGCTCGGCGAAAGGCGAGTCGGTGGGGACCGCGAGGAAGATATCGTCGGAGAACAGCGGCAACTGCTCGCAGGCCGGGTCGCTGACGCTTTCATCAAGGGAGACCAGAATGGCCTCCAGTTCGTGGTTCTTCAGGCGCTGCAGCAAGTCGATGTTGGAGCCCAGGGTGAGGTCGATGTTCAGTTCGCTGCGGCGCAGTTTCAGGCCCATGACCAGCTTGGGCACGGTCTTCACGGTTAGCGAATAGAGCGCGCCCAGGCGGAAGCGCTCAGCATAGAAGCCGGCGGCCTCACGGGTCTGGCGCACCATCTGCTCAGCGTCCTGGATCAGCTGCCGGGCCTTCTTTTCCAGCACGTAAGCACTTTCCAGCGGGATCAGCTGGCGGCCTTCGTGCTTGAACAACGGGCAGCGCAGGGCGCTTTCCAGTGAGTGGATGGCGCGATGCACACTGACCGCACTGGTGGACAGCTCGCCCGCGGCGCGGCCGAGGTTGCCGGTGCGCATGAAGGCGAGGAAGGTTTCCAGCTTTTTCAGGGTGAGTTCTTCGTCGATCAGCATGGGCGGCCTTGGGCGGTCATTGCATGGATTCGATCAATGCCCACAACGCCGGGTCATCGAAGTCATTCACAACCAGCCTGGCCCCCGCCGCCAGCAACCGCTCCGGCGTTTGCGTCGTGGCCACGCCTACGGTGAAGATGCCTGCACCACTGGCCGCGGCCACGCCTGGTAATGAATCCTCGAAGGCCAGCGCTTGCGCGGCTTCGGCGCCCAGCCGCTGCAACCCGGTGAGGTAGGGCAGCGGGTCTGGCTTGGGTCGCGCCAGTTCCTCGGCCACCAGCACATGCGTGAAGCGCTGGCCAAGGCCCATGGCATTCAACATGTGCTCGGCATTCAGCCGTGGTGCGTTGGTGACCACGCACATGCCGATGCTGCGCGCCTGGGCATGTGCCAGCAAGCGCAGCAGGCCCGGCATTGGTTCAAGGGAAGGCGACAGGTCGCGGAACAGCGCTTCCTTGCGGTCGGCCAGCGCCTTGCACTGTTCGGCGCTGGCGTCGCTGAACAGCTCGGCGAACAGCTCGCCGTTGGCGCGGCCGCTGACCTGGGCATCGAACTGCGCCTGGCTAAGCTCGCGGCCATCGTGCTCACGCAGCAGCTGGCGAAAGGCTTGCAGGTGCAGGGTATCGGTGTCGGTGAGGGTTCCGTCGAGGTCGAACAGCAGGGCGGTCAGCATGAGATATCCAGATCAAAAAACACAAGCCAGGGGATCATAACCAAAGCTGGCGACAAAGGGGGCTGTTCAGCGTGCTCCGAAAAGAGTACAAATGTGCTCCATGGACAATCTAACCCCCAAACGCCGCGCCATTTTCGAATTCATTCGTGAGCGCATTGCCGACCATGGCCAGCCGCCAAGCCTGGCCGATATCGCCACGCGCTTCGGTTTTGCCTCGCGCAGCGTCGCGCGCAAGCACATCACTGCCCTGTGCCAGGCCGGCTACATCGATGTCACGCCGAACCAGGCGCGGGGCATCCGCCTGGCTGAACCGTTGCGCCGGCCCGAAATCCTCGAAGTACCGGTGCTGGGCCAGGTGGCGGCAGGTGCCCCCATCGGCCCGGACCTGGGCATCCACGAACAATTGCTGCTCGACCCCAGCCTGTTCCGCCGTACGCCGGATTACCTGCTGAAGGTGCGTGGCGACTCGATGATCGACGATGGCATTTTCGACGGTGATCTGGTCGGCATTCTTCAGCAGGCCGACGCCCGCGATGGCCAGATCGTGGTTGCGCGCCTGGACGGTGAAGTCACCATCAAGCGCCTGCAACGCAAAGGCAGCCACTATCGGCTGTTGCCGCGCAACCCGGCCTACGCGCCCATCGATGTGAAGCCTGAACAGGAGTTCTTCATCGAAGGCGTATTCTGCGGCCTGCTGAGGCGTGACTGATGGGCGCGGTGGTCGACCTCGACAGGCTGCTCGACCAGCGCCGGGTATGGCGCGGGCGGCAGGCCCAGGCGCGGCCACTCGGGTTGCAGCCCACCGGCCATACGGCCCTTGACGAGCGCTTGCCGGAAGGTGGCTGGCCAGCGGCCGCACTGAGCGAGCTGTTGCTGGCCAGCCCCGGTTGTGGCGAATTGCAGTTGCTGTGGCCAACCCTCGCCCGGCTAAGCGCTGACGCCAGTCGCGTGGTGCTGGTGGCACCGCCGTTCATTCCGTATGCACCGGCCTGGCAGGCGGCGGGGGTGGACCTGCGCTGGCTGGTACAGGTGGATGCCGACCCCGCCGATGCCCTGTGGGCCGCTGAACAGTGCCTGCGTTCGGGCAGTTGTGCGGCAGTGCTATGCTGGCCGGAACGTGCCGATGACCGCGCCCTGAGGCGCTTGCAGGTGGCCGCCGAAACCGGTCAGGCACTGGCATTCGCCTGCAGGCCGCAGCAGGCGGCGCACAACCCTTCACCTGCAGCACTGCGCATTGCCGTTGACACGCGCCCGGCGCAATGGCGTGTGCTGAAGAGCCGTGGCGGCATGCCGCCAGCGCTGCCCATCGCCTGCCCGGGCCGGGGCTGATGCACCATGCTCTGGGCCTGCATCCTGCTGCCGCAGCTGGCGCTGGACACCGTCCTGCGTGAGCGTGACGACCCTGATACGCCTCTGGTACTTGTTGGCGGGCCTACCCAGCGCCGTGTGGTGCAGGCGGTCAACCCGGCGGCCGCTGCACTTGGCTTGCGGGCCGGGCAAACCCTGACCGCAGCGCGTGCCCTGGCGGATGGCTTCACCTGTGTCGAAAGCGACCCCAGGCGCATCGAGCAGGTGCAGCAGTTGCTGGCGGCCTGGGCCTACCGTTTCAGTGCCCAGGTCAGCGTGCATTACCCTCGGGCGCTGTTGTTGGAAGTAGGCTCCAGCCTGCAACTGTTCGGCCCGTGGCCCTTGTTCGAGGCGCGTCTGCGCCAGGAACTGGCAGACCTGGGCTTGCGCCAACGCATCGTCCTGGCCAGCAACCCGGTGGCGGCACGCATGCTCGCCAATGGCCACGACGGTTTGGCGGTGAGCGATGCCGATGCAACTCGCGCAGCGTTGCTGGCCATGCCCATCACGCGAATCGGCTTGCCGGCAGAGGCTGCCGAAGCCTTTGCCCGCATGGGTTTGCGTCAACTGGGCCAGGTACTGGCCTTGCCGCGCGATACCTTGGCCAGGCGCTTTCCGGCCCAGGTACAGCTGCACCTCGACCAGTTGCTCGGCCTGCGCAACCTGGGGCTGGACTTCTACCAGCCACCGGACCGTTTCGAAACCCGGCTGGAGCTGAATTTCGACGTTGAATCACACCAGGCGCTGCTGTTCCCCCTGCGGCGTATGCTCAACGACCTGGCTGCATTTCTCGCCGGGCGCGACTGTGGCGTACAGCGCTTTTGCCTGCATCTGGAGCATGCCGAAGGGCCAGATACCCTGCTCAAGGTGGGCCTGCTGGCGGCTGAGCGCGATGCTGCGATGCTGTTCGAACTGGCCCGTGGGCGCCTGGAGCCACTGCGCATACCGGCACCGGTGCGCAACCTGCGGTTGGTCGCCGAAGACCTGCCGCCCTTCGTGCCGCAGCATCAGCCGTTGTTCGACCCGCGTGCTCAACAGGCGCAGCCCTGGGCGCAATTGCGTGAGCGGCTGCGCGCCCGCCTGGGTGATGAGGCCGTGAAGGGGCTGAGCGCGGCTGCAGATCACCGCCCTGAATGCGCCTGGCAACTGGCAGAGCAGGGCACGCAAGGCAACATGCCGGTTGCCCCGGGCAGCCGCCCAGGCTGGTTACTGCCTGCACCGATGGCGCTGGATGACGCTGGCTATCGGTTGCAGGGCCATGCCGAACGCATCGAATCGGGCTGGTGGGATGGCGGCGATGTGCGCCGCGACTACTACCGCATCGAAACCCGTGAGGGCCTGCGTGGCTGGGCCTACCGCGACCTGGGCCAGGCCGGCCCGCTGTGGTTGCAGGGCTGGTTTGCATGAGCACGTCGGGTTATGCCGAGCTGCATTGCTTGTCCAACTTCAGCTTCCAGCGCGGTGCATCGAGTGCCGAGGAACTGTTCCGCCGCGCAGCTGAACAGGGTTATCAGGCGTTGGCGATCACGGACGAATGTACCCTGGCGGGTATCGTACGCGCCTGGCAGGCCGCCAAGGCGCATGGGTTGCGGCTGATCGTCGGCAGCGAGGTGCAGTTGCACGACGGCCCCAAGCTGGTGCTGCTGGTCGAAAACCTGGCCGGCTACCAGAGCCTGTGCGCACTGATCACCCGTGCCCGTCGGCGGGCAGAAAAGGGTGAATACCAGCTTTTTCGTGATGACCTGCAGCTGCACGGTCAGGGCCTGCTGGCCTTGTGGGTGGTCGATGACAGTGACAATACGGCCACCGGCGAGTGGCTGCGCAGTGTGTTCGATGAGCGCCTGTGGCTGGCGGTGCACCTGCACCGGGGCCACGACGATGCCATGCGCCTGCAACGTCTGCGGGCACTGGCGGCCGATGTGGGGATCCGCGCCGTGGCCTGTGGCGACGTGCACATGCATGTGCGCGGCCGCCGTGCCTTGCAGGACTGCATGGCTGCCATCCGCCAGCATTGCCAGGTGGCCGAAGCCGGGCGCTTTCTGTTTGCCAATGGCGAGCGGCACTTGCGTAGCCTGGCGCAACTGGGCGAGCTGTACCCGTTCGACCTGTTGGCCGAAACCCTGGCCATTGCCCAACGCTGCCAATTCGACCTCAGCGAGTTGAAGTACCAGTACCCGCGCGAACTGGTGCCCCAGGGCCACACCCCGGCAAGCTGGTTGCACGCGCTGTGCGAGCAGGGCCTGCCGTTGCGCTGGCCGCAGGGGCCCAGTGACAAGGTGCGTGATGTGCTGGCCAAGGAACTGGCGCTGATCGAAGCGCTGGGTTACGAAAGCTACTTCCTGACCGTACACGACATCGTCGCCTTCGCCCGCAGCCAGCGCATCTTGTGCCAAGGGCGTGGCTCTGCTGCCAACTCGGTGGTGTGTTTCGTGCTGGGCATTACCGAGCTCGACCCCATGGAGCACCACCTGTTGTTCGAGCGTTTCCTGTCGCGCGAGCGCAACGAGCCACCCGATATCGACGTGGACTTCGAGCACGACCGGCGCGAAGAAGTGATTCAGTACGTGTTCCGCCGCTATGGCCGGCACCGTGCCGCGCTGACTGCGGTGGTCAACACTTACCATGCAGCAGGTGCGGTGCGGGATGTGGCGCGGGTGCTGGGTTTGCCAATGGATCAGGTGGATGCCCTGGCCAAATGCTGTGGCCGCTGGAGCGACCGCATACCCGACGACCAGCGACTGGCAGAAGCCGGCTTCGAGGCCGGCAGCCCTTCGTTGCGCCGGGTGCTGGTGCTGGCGGGTGAGCTGATCGGCTTCCCTCGGCACCTGTCGCAGCACCCGGGTGGTTTCGTCATTTCCCAGCAGCCGCTCGACCAGCTGGTGCCGGTGGAGAATGCGGCTATGGCGGAACGCACGGTGATCCAGTGGGACAAGGACGACCTGGACATGGTCGGTTTGCTCAAGGTCGACGTGCTGGCGCTGGGTATGCTCAGTGCCTTGCGCCGTTGCTTCGACCTGCTGCAACACCACCGTGGCCGGCAGCTGACCCTGGCGACCATCCCCAGCGAATGCCCGGCCACTTACGCGATGATCAGCCGCGCCGAGACCATGGGGGTGTTCCAGATCGAGTCGCGTGCGCAGATGGCCATGCTGCCTAGGCTGCGCCCCCGAACGTTCTATGACCTGGTCATCGAAGTGGCCATTGTCCGCCCCGGGCCGATCCAGGGTGACATGGTGCACCCCTACTTGCGCCGGCGCCTGAAGCAGGAGCCCGTGACCTACCCGTCGCCGCAGCTCAAGGCAGTCTTCGCACGTACCTTGGGCGTGCCGTTGTTTCAGGAGCAGGTGATGGAACTGGCCATGGTCGCAGCCGACTACACGCCGGGCGAGGCCGACCAGCTACGTCGCAGCATGGCGGCCTGGAAACGCCACGGCGGCCTGGAGCCGCACCGCGAGCGGCTGGTGCAAGGCATGCTGCGCAATGGTTACGAACTGGCATTCGCCGAGCGTATCTTCGAGCAGATCAAGGGCTTTGGCAGCTATGGTTTCCCGGAGTCGCACGCGGCCAGTTTTGCCTTGCTGTGTTATGCCAGCAGCTGGCTGAAGTGCCATGAGCCGGCAATCTTCACTTGCGCGCTGGTCAACAGCTGGCCCATGGGCTTCTACAGCCCGGACCAGTTGCTGCAGGAGGCGCGCCGCCAAGGTATCGAGGTGCGGCCCGTGGACGTTTGCCACAGCGACTGGGACTGCACCCTCGAACCTGATGCTCAAGGTGCGTTGGCCATTCGCATGGGTTTGCGGCTGGTGCGTGGCCTGGCCGAAACCGATGCCAGGCGCGTGCAGCAGGCGAGGGCGCAACGGCCGTGGCGCGACGTCGAAGACCTTTGCCTGCGTGCTGGCCTCGACCAACGCGCCCGTGCCCGTCTGGCTGATGGCGGGGCATTGCGTACCTTGGCCAGCGACCGCCATCAGGCACGCTGGCAGGTGGCGGCGGTTCAGCCGCAGCTGCCCTTGTTCGCAGAGGTGGAAGCGGTGCCTGAAGCCGCAGTTGATTTGCCTGTGCCAAGCGTGGGTGAGGACCTGATGGCCGATTACCAAACCTTGGGCACCACACTCGGGCCGCATCCGCTGGCGTTGTTACGTTCACGCCTGAGGGCGTTGGGGTGTCGCAGTTCGAGTGAGCTGCAAGGTGTTGTACATGGCGACACGATTGCCGTAGCCGGGCTGGTAGTCGGCCGCCAGCGGCCGCAGACTGCCAGTGGGGTCACCTTCGTCACACTGGAGGATGAGCACGGGATGGTCAACGTGGTCGTGTGGCGGGAGCTTGCCGAGCGGCAACGGCGGGCGCTGGTGGGGTCGCAGCTACTGAAGGTCAGTGGGCGGCTGGAGCAGGAGGAGGGCGTGAGGCACCTGATTGCGCGGCGGCTGGAGGATGTTAGCCCATTGTTGCAGGGGCTGGATGTGCGCAGCCGCGACTTCCATTAAATGATTGGGGCCGCAAAGCAGCCCCAGATGCTCAAGGCTGGGTGCTTACACCATCGCCAACCGCTGCTTGCGCGTCGGTGCCGGGAACGCCCGGTCTATCGCTCGCAGGTCTTCACTGTTCAAGGTCAATAAACCCGCAGCAGCATTCAGCCGCACATGCTCAGGTGTCACGGCTTTGGGGATGGCGATCACCCCGTCGTTGCGGGTCACCCAGGCCAGGCTGACCTGGGCCGGTGTAGCACCATGACGCTCGGCGATTTCTGCCAGCACGGGGTGCTGCAACAAGCGCCCGGCCTGAGCCAGCGGGCAGTAGGCCATGGTCGGCAGCGCACGTTTTTCGCACCACGGCAGCAGGTCGAACTCAATGCCACGCTGAGCCGGGTTGTACAGCACCTGGTTGGTGGCACAGTCAGGGTTGTGCAGTTCGCGCAGGTCGTCTACGTCGAAATTGGACACGCCCCAGCGCTTGATCTTGCCTTGCTCGCGCAAGCGCTCGAATGCGTCGACCGTTTCTTCCAGCGGGTGCTGGCCCCGCCAGTGCAGCAGGTACAGGTCAATGCAGTCAGTCCCCAAACGTGTGAGGCTGCGCTCACAGGCAGTTGCCATGCCGCGTGCACTTGCATTGTGCGGGTACACCTTGCTGACCAGAAACACCTGGTCGCGTCGCCCCGCAATGGCCTGGCCAACCACGGTTTCTGCCCCGCCTTCAGCATACATCTCGGCGGTGTCGATCAGGGTCAGTCCCAGTTCAATGCCCTGTTGCAGGGCCGCGACTTCGGCAGCCTTGCGGCCAGGGTCTTCCCCCATGTACCAGGTACCTTGGCCAATGGCCGGAACGCTCGAGCCTGCCAGTTTCACGTAACGCATGTCACCTCCGGGATCCGGGTATTGGAATGCAGAACCTCAAGCAGCGCCTGCGCTGCGGTGGAAAGCTTGTGTTCGCTAAGGGCAATCACGCCGATGCGCCGCTCGACCGTGGGCTCCACCAAGGTCACGCAACGGGCGCCCAGCTCTTGCATCTGGTTGATGCACAGCGCCGGTACGGCACTGACCCCCAGGCCGCTGGCGACCATGCGGCCGATGGTCGCCAACTGGTGGCTTTCGAAGGCCACGGCCAGTTTGCCGTGCTGGGGCGCCACATTCTGCTCCATCAGCAGGCGCACTGCCGAAGGACGCTGCAGGGCGACGAAGTCTTCGGCCATCAGCTGTGCCCAGCTCACCTCCGGCAGCAGTGCCAGGGGCGAGTCGGCAGGCACCACCGCGACGAAACGGTCCATGTACAACGGGTGGAAGTCCAGCCCGTCGATGTTGTCCGGCTCGAAGCCGATGCCCAGTTCGACGCGGCGATGGCGCACCAGTTCCTGCACCTGTTCGTTGATCACGTCATGCACGGTGACGTTGACCTTGGGGTAGCGTTGACGAAACACCTTGAGCGAGTGGGGCAGCAGGTTGCCGGCGAAGGCCGGCATGGCTGCCACCGCTACGCGGCCCAGTTGCAAGGTGAAGCGCTGGCGCAGCATCTCCTCGGTGTCGTCCCAATCGGCCAGAAGCCGCCGTGCCAGTGGCAGCAGCACTTCGCCTTCGGCAGTCAGGCTGACGCTGCGTGTGGTGCGGCTGAGCAGGGCGCCGCCGAGGTTTTCTTCCAGGGCCTTGATGGTCAGGCTGAGGGCGGGCTGTGAGACATGCAGGTGCTCTCCGGCCTGGGCAAAGCTCTGGTACTTGGCCACGGCGACAAAAGCACGCAGTTGCTTGACGTTCATGACGGGCCTATCGTTTATTTTGCGAAATTTATCA
>JADHEF010001520.1_pt1 | contig 13785 bp, 12 predicted proteins | sample 8952391 | NCBI WGS metagenome assembly JADHEF01 (sample SAMN16124439, study PRJNA663245) | bioreactor sludge metagenome | isolation source: sludge (nitrite) | place: India:Bengaluru | collected 2019-02-28
CTGATCGAAAAATCGGCGCAGGCAATCTTTGAGCATCCAATGTTTCCAAAGTACAACATCGATGTCCTTGTCTGTCCGGAGGCAAAGGCTATACCTCTTGCCCACGCGCTCGCGCGCCTGCTTCAGGTTAACTATATTGTTGCAAGGAAATCGCTGAAGGCATACATGAGTAATCCTGTTACGGAAAAGGTAAAATCCATAACCACGAAGGGTGAACAGCTTCTTGTCCTTGACGGGCCTGATGTTGAAAGCATCCGCGGCAGAAATGTCTGTGTTGTTGATGATGTCGTATCAACGGGCGGATCGCTCATGTCTCTTGAAAACCTTCTTTCAAGGGTTGGGTGCAAGGTGATCTGCAAGACAGCTGTCCTTCTTGAGGAGGCTGGCTACAATAAAGATGATCTTGTCTACCTTGCGCGGCTGCCTGTTTTTACATCCTGAACGCAGGTTTTATCATCTGATATGGTAATGACAGAATTTACATGGACGGCAAGCCATTTTAACTGATTATTCCCCTGCCTTGTATTATATTATCTGTAACAGAATATAAATACAGGCAGGGTTTTTTATGGGTAAAGAGACAGTTTGGTGGAATTTTGACAGTGTTGAGAAATTCATGGCAGACGCGTTTACTGCTGCGGGTGTACCTGAAAAGGAAGCGGCAATATGCGCGGATGTGCTTATAACAGCGGATAAAAGGGGAATTGACTCCCACGGGGCAGGCCGTTTTAAGCCTATCTATCTTGACAGGATATGGGACGGGACCCAGTCTCCCGTGACAGAGATTAAAATAGTAAGTGAATCAGAAACTACTGCGGTTATTGACGGCAACAATGGCATGGGACACTATATCGCGCATACCGCAAACGCTTTGGCTGTGGAAAAGGCAAAAAAGAGCGGAACAGGAATAGTTGCTGTCAGGAACTCAACACATTACGGGAGTGCCTGTTACTATCCCCTCATGGCGATAGAAAAGGGGTGTTTCGGAATGACCTGCACAAACGCCCGGCCCTCCATCGCGCCTACATGGGGAATCGAGAACATGCTTGGCACAAACCCGCTTGTATTTGGTTTCCCCACAGATGAGGCCTTCCCTTTCATGCTTGACTGTGCCACGTCCGTGACACAGAGGGGAAAGATAGAGCTTTATGAAAGGCTTGGAAAAGACCTTCCGGACGGATGGGTCATTGGAGAGGACGGCAACTACAGGCATGATACATCAGAAGTGCTAAAAGACCTTAACAGGGGAAAGGCAGCCCTCACACCGGTAGGTGGCCTTGGAGAACTTACAGGCGGCTATAAAGGTTTTGGCTATGCCATGATTGTCGAGATACTTTCATCAGCCCTTTCGGACGCTGACTTCCTTAAAAAGCTGTCAGGAAAGGACAGCCTTGGCAATAGCATTCCGATAAAACTCGGCCATTTTTTCATGGCGGTTGACATAGAACGTTTCATATCGCTTGAGAGGTTTAAAAAGATAACAGGAGATATCTGCAGGCAGATAAGGGCTTCGAAAAAGGCAAGTGGGCAGGAGAGGATATGGACACCTGGCGAGAAAGAGTATGATGCATGGCTTGAGAGAAAGGACAAGGGTGTACCGTTCAATGATGCTTTGCAGAAATCTTTCAAAGAGGTTAAGGAAAGGCTTGGACTCAATACTCACCTGCCGTTCTAGGAACAGCAGGGAGGCTTAAGGGAATGATTAATGGCTGTGCCCGCACCCGCAGCCGCAGTCTTCCTCATCATCGTCACAATCGCATCCGCATCCGCACTCTTCTCCGTCACCACATCCGCAGCTGCACTCGTCATGGCTGTGGCTGCTGTGTACATGGCCGTGGCTGATTTCTTCCGGCAAAGCGTCCCTGACTTCTTTTATTTCCGCTTCAAAACGTACATCAAGCCCGGCATATGGATGGTTAGCGTTAACTGTTACAACGCTGTCCCCTGTCTTTTCCACCCGGCAGAACCTTACATCTCCCTTTATCTCGGCCTGGAATTCAAGGCCCACTTTGAGTTCCTCATCACTTACAGGGAATTCGCTCCGCGGGATGTCGAAAAGCATGGCGCTTTCATATTCACCGAAGGCATCAGCAGCGCTGATTGCAGTATCAACCTTGTCTCCTGCCTTTTTTCCTGAAAGCGCCTTCTCCATTCCGGGAGAGAGGAACCCCATTCCGTGAATATATGAGAGCAGTCCGTTTTTTTCTGAGCTTTCAAGCACATTTCCGTCTTTGCCGCTCACAGTATAGAAAATAGTAACAACTTTATTGTTTTTGATATCCATTATTCATCTCCTTGAGGCGCTGAAGTTTTAACCGTGAATCAGCTGTTTCAGGTTACCGGAAAAAAGTAATTCAGATTTTCCTGGATGCTATCCTGCGTTAAGCAAATATGGTTTTTCAGGCAGCGCTGAAGGTAACAGATTAAACAGGAAAAAAAGATGTGTCAATCTGTCGGCTGTTCGCTGCTGAAAAGATAGCCTATTCCCCTGCTGCTTTTGAAATATACAGGATTGGCAGGGTCTTTTTCGAAGTACTTGCGGAAACGGACAATGAAATTGTCAATTGTCCTTGTTTCAATTGTGGATGTTATGTTCCATACCTTTTCAAGGATCTCTTTTCTTGAAAGAAGTGTGTTTTCATTCTTAATCATGAATTTAAGCAGCATGGCCTCCTGCTGGGTAAGGGTGAATTCCCCGTTTTCAGTCCTGCATCTGAGGTCGCTGAAATTTATCTCGTTTCCGCCAAAGCTGTAAACAGCAGGAGCAGCTGAAAAGTCGCTGTACCAGCTTTTCCTTTTCAGCATACCCTTTACCCGAAGCAGCAGTTCCTCCAGATGGAAAGGTTTTGTCATGTAGTCATCAGCCCCGATCTCAAGTCCTTTTACCCTGTCCTTGATATCGCTCCGGGCAGTAAGCATAAGCACCGGTATTTGGGGATCCTTTTTTCTGACAGCTTCGGCGACTTCAAACCCTGAGAGGTAAGGAAGCATGATATCAAGAACCACAAGGTCAAAATTTCCTGAATTGAATTCCTCAACAGCTTTTTTACCGTCACCGGCGCGTGTTACACAATAACCTTCCTCTGTCAGGTTGAATTCAAGCCCTGCCGCAAGTGTTTCTTCATCTTCCGCAAGGAGTATCCTGTATTTTTCACTCATGATTTTTATCCATAAAGGAACGCGCTTTTCTGCTCAGCCTGAGCAGTTTTGTGATATGCCGGTTTCTGAAAGTCCTGTATACAGGCAGGTGGATTGTAAATGATGTCCCCCTGTTTTTCCCTTTACTGCTGACAGTGATACGCCCTCCGTGGTACTCAACTATTTCCTTGACACGGTAAAGCCCAAGACCTGTTCCCTTGACATTCGGGCTGTCAGGGTTTTCAAGCCTGAGGAAACGCCTGAAGACTTTGTTGTAGTTTTTCTTGTCAATTCCTATCCCGTTGTCGGTTATTTCAATGGTAAAGTATCTCCCGGGTTTTGCCAGGGTGATGTTTAAAAAGGGCTTTTCGGTTGAGTATTTTACAGCATTGTCAATAAGGTTGCTGAAAACAATTGCCAGCCATTTCCTGTCAATAACGCACCGGCAGGAGGCTTCCCCTTCAATATTATACTGTTCCACAGGAATCCTGAAGCTCCTGAGTGTTTCCGCAAGCACATCCCTTATTACTGAATCAGCATTATAGACATGGTAATCATGAATAAGCTTGCGCGCTGTTTTTGCGTATCTCATTGTTGAAAGATAGAGTATTGAATTGATAAGCTTGTTAAGCCGCTCTACATCTGTGAGCATATTATCGATAAACTCTTTCTGTTTTTCCCTTTCAAGATCCCTTTTTTTCAGTGTTTCGAGAAAAAGCTGTATTGATGAAAGGGGAGATTTGAGCTCGTGGGTGACATTTGAGATAAAATTATCGTAGAGGCTTGTAATGTTCATCTGCTTCGCGAGGTATGTGAAGATAAGCGACAGTATTGTGGAGAGCGTCACAAGTAGGACTATTCCGCTTACAAGCACTGTCACATTTGCTGTACTTTCAAGAGCAGCGGCGGCAGTTTTTGTAAATGCGTCGGTTTTGATATAGGTGGTTACATACCAGAAAATCCACAGCCCGAGAAGAAGGCACCATGCAAGCTGCGCGATTGTAAAGAGCAGTATATGATAAAAAAGTGACTCGCTTTTCTTCCTCCACATAGGCCATTATTGTAAAGCAGAAACTGATGAATGTGTATATCCGGCCCCATGGTGTTTTACATTTCTTTTACATTAAAGCGCCTCATTGTTCATTACCTTTAATACGTAAACTGTATTAATTATCAGATGTTATTTCCAGTCAGGAATGTTTACCGGAGGTGTGTTATGAATACTGATAAAATGCCTGAGCTTGTAATTGGCAATATTACAGCCAGAAAACCAATAATCCAGGGCGGGATGGGTGTGGGTGTCTCTCTCGCAAGGCTCGCATCAGCAGTGGCAAATGAAGGGGGAATAGGAGTAATATCTTCTGTCGGAATGAGTTTTCTGGACTCTGCCAGGGGAAAGAGGAGCAGCGAGGGCAACATGATCGCTCTCCGGGAAGAGATCCGCAAAGCCAGAAAAATGACAAAAGGAATTTTAGGCCTCAATATAATGTTCGCGATCACGGAATTTGAGGATATCCTCAAGGCAGCATTTGAGGAGGAAATTGATATTGTTTTTATGGGCGCCGGGCTTCCTCTTCAGCTCCCGGGGGAACTCACCCCTGATATCCTGAAAAACGGCAAGACTAAAACAGCTGTAATTGTATCGTCCGACAGGGCGGCTAAAATAATTTTCCAGAGATGGGAAAAGCATTACAGCCATGTGCCCGACCTCGTGGTTGTTGAAGGACCTCTGGCCGGAGGGCACCTTGGCTTTAAAAATGAGAATATCGAAGACCCTGAATACGCTCTTGAAAAAATATTCCCTGGAGTTGTTGAGGCTGTAAAGCCTTTTGAACAGTCGTCCGGCAAGAAAATACCTGTTATAGCTGCTGGCGGTATTTTCACCGGGGAAGATATCCGTAAATTTATTGATATGGGCGCATCAGGCGTGCAGATGGCTACCCGATTTGTAGCTACAGACGAATGTGACGCGTCAGATGAATTCAAGAATGCATACATCAACTGCAGCAGGGAAGACATAGTAATAATAAAAAGCCCGGTAGGGATGCCTGGAAGGGCAATAAGGAACAGCTTCCTGGATGATGTGGCGGCAGGGGACAAAAAACCTTTCAGTTGCCCATGGAAATGTCTCAAGACATGCGATTTCAGGCAGTCTCTTTACTGCATTGCGCAGGCGCTTGTAAATGCCCAGAAGGGCAGGCTTGCTGAAGGTTTTGCTTTTGCCGGGGCAAGCGCGTACAGAATAAAAGAGATTGTTTCTGTGAAAAAGCTTTTTAATCTGCTTGAGGAAGAATACTTGGGATGTAACCCAGCTTAAAAAGAGTTGTTAAGTATATTTATGATTTTTAGATGGATAATAAACTGTTATTTATTACACAGATATTCTGAAATCATGTTTTCAAATCACTCAGCCGAATGCAGCAATGCTGCAAAGGCTTTTTTATTTTTTTAAATGATGCAAAAAAAAATGGGAGTAATTAAATTACTCCCATTATTAACATTAAAACTGTCATGCTTAAAAGGCCGAACACGGCCAGAGCCGGATTAATTTTTACCATCTTTTCCTCCTGGTTAATATCTTGTAGACAATATAATAATCAATTGTTAGGTTGCTGTGAGGTTTTTATTATTATTGCATTAAATTCTGTTAAAACTGACTTGGGAAGGTTTTTTTAAGCGTTATTTTTTAGCGAGAGTTCTTTCAGTGTAACGCTCTCAATATATTCATCAATTCTTTTGTTTAATTCAGACCAGAAAGGGTAGACTGGACATTGCTTTTCATTGCCGCATTGAGTGCTGTCAGGGCATTCAGCTGAACCGGCACAGAATACAGGCGACAGAGACCCTTCAAGAAGCTTAAGAATTCTTCCTGCAGTAATCTTTTCAGGGGGCAGGGCAAGGGTATAACCGCCTCCTGCTCCCCTGACTGCCCTGACAAGCCCCCCCTTTCTGAGAGTTGCAAAAACCTGCTCAAGGTAAGATTCGGATATCTTCTGCCTTTCAGCGATTGACCTGACAGATACCGGTGACTCATCAGCGTGAACTGCCATATCAATCATTGCCCTGAGCCCGTATCTCCCCTTTGTTGAAATACTCATTGACTGTCCTGCCTGCCCTAATTGATATCTCCAAGATTATACGGTGTTTCCTGATAAACATAATAATTAAGCCAGTTTGAAAAGAGAAGGTTTGCCTGGCTTTTCCATCTGACTACAGGCATCTTTCCGGGATTGTCATCAGGGTAATAATTGTGCGGAACTTCGATATTAAGCCCTTTTCCGATATCCCTGTCATATTCGGATTTCAGGGTAAGCGCATCATATTCCGCATGGCCGGTAACAAATATGTGCCTGCCGTCTTTTGATGCTACGATATATATCCCGGCCTCGTCAGATTCAGAAAGAATTTCAAGCTCTGGAATCTTCTCAATATCATTTTTGCGTATCTCGGTATGCCTTGAATGCGGTGCGAAGAAAATATCATCAAAACCCCTGAGCAACTTTGTGTGCTTTTTATTAACCTTGTGCGCGAATACCCCGAAAGCCTTTTTTTCAAGAGGGTATTTCGGAATGTTAAAATGGTAATACAGACCTGCCTGTGCTGCCCAGCATATATATAAAGTAGAAAAAACATTGTGCTTTGTCCATTCCATGATATCAGTCAGCTCTTTCCAGTAATCAACCTGTTCAAAGCCAAGCTGCTCTACAGGGGCACCTGTAATAATCATTCCGTCGAACTTATTGTTTTTGACCTCACTGAAGGTTTTATAGAATTCGGCCAGATGGCCAGGCGGGGTGTTCCTGCTTTCGTAAGTCTCGGTCTGAAGAAGCACTATCTCAATCTGCAGCGGTGTGTTTCCAAGCAGTCTCATCAGCTGTGTTTCTGTTGTTATTTTGGTAGGCATGAGATTCACGATCCCTATGCGCAGCGGCCTTATATCCTGATGACTTGCCCGTTTCTCAGTCATTATAAAAATATTTTCTTTATTAAGTATTGATCTGGCCGGCAGATTATCCGGAATTTTAATAGGCATATTCACCTCATTTTTTATTGATAATTATAAGAAAACCCATAAGAATAGTCAAGAATTAAGGAGGAGAGGGAATTGTACTTTAAACTCTGATGTTTTGTCCTGAAAAGCTGAATAATAACTGATGAAGGAAAATGGAATTCAATAATGGCTTAAACATGGAAAAACAAATCTTTGTGAATCGCAATAATGCTTTATATATGTTAATATAAAAAGCTGAAATGAATAATGAAAAACAGATACAGGAGAACAGATGAAAAAAATAATCGTGGTTGTGCTGCTGTCGCTTCTTGCGCTGTCCTGCAGCAATAACAGGAAATTTATTGAGGAATTCAATAAGGTAATGTCTGAGAAACAAGGTGAAGAACTTCTCCCGGCGCTTCTTGAGCTTGACGGAAAATACCCGGAAAAGCTCAGGACAAAAATAAACCTTGCCGCCATATATCTAGGCAGCGGGGACACAGAAAAGGCAGAGACATATCTTGCAAGCGGGCTTGCTGCTGCTGAAAAAAGCAGGGATAAAGACGAAAAATATATCTATTATTCAAATTACTCGGAATACCTGCTGAAACAAAGTAATTTCGCCGAAGCGATAAAATACGGCAACCTGGCTCTTGAGAACGGGGAGGAAGACCCTATGGGAGTTTCCCTTACTGTCGCGCAGGCGCTTACTGCTGAAAAAAAATACCCTGAAGCATTAATTATTTACAAAAATATGTTTAATAAAAATGTGCAGCTGTTTTCAGAAAATGACCTTATAACTTTTATGTCACTGCTCGGAGCTTCCCAGGAGGCACAAAGCAGCATTGCTGTCATGATTTCCATTATAGATGAAATCAGACTCAGAAACCCGGCGCTGCAGGGAGCAGGTCTCAAGCAGGCAGAGCTTCTTGAACAGTCGGGCGCGCCAATATCAGCACTGGTCGCTGCTTTTTCCGAGTTTGAATACGCAAGGTATGCCGGCTCAATGGATAGCCGCGCTGTCATGGAAACCCTTGACATTCTTTCAAAAAACATCGGTAACAAGCCCCAGGAAGAGAAGCTTTCATCCATTAAAATGATAGACGGCTACAGGAGCTTTGTTCAGGGGCAGTGGGGACAGGCTGAGGCAGCCTTTACAGAGCTTGTTCCTGAGGTCCCGGTTGTTTTTTATGAGTATCTGCTCCTCGCGTCAAGGATGCAGACAGGGCTGGGCTCAGGCGAGGTTTTTTCCCGTTATGCGTTACTTGAGCGTAATTATTCAGCGCTTCAGGGATATTATTACCATTTATGGAATGGGATGAAAAAAGGGGCTGGTGAGTACAACTCGGAAACTGCCTCGGATATACTCAAAAACTGCATTCTCGTATCTCCCGCTTCTTCATGGGCGCTTGAATCACGTATAGAGCTTGGAAAAATCAACGGTATTGCAGATGGAAAAAACCTGCTTCTTGTTGATGAGATATTCTACTATATAAATGCGGTTATAGAAGGCGCCCCGCAGGAAATCCTTGAGCCCGCGGCTGTAATGCTTGAAATGGAAGATAACGTTTTTGTTGATGACGCCATGGCGCTGCTGAAAGAGGCTGTCAAGGAAGAGAGGATTGCGGTATGGCTTAAAGAAAGGGCGAAAAACGGAAACAGCAGGATAAGGGAAAGGGCGGCTGTGCTTTTTTCATGAAAACATCTGATATCTCTGGCTTAAAAAAAGGCGCAGCAAAATGGCTGCGCCTTTTCTGTTATAAGCTTTATATGGGGACTATCATTACCTGAAGAGGTCTTTGATCTGCTTTGCGTAAAGCTCGTTGATTACAGACCGCCTGAGTTTGAGCGTCTGCGTAAGCTCTTTCCCCACCTCGAAAGGCTTCGAGAGCAGCTTGAACCTGAATATGCTTTCAAAATGCTTGAAACCATTTTTGGTGTTCACCCTCTCTTTGATTTCCCTCTCTATAAGCTCATTGATTTCAGGAGAAGCGAGGAGGTCATCCTTGTCCATATACGGGATTTCAAGCTCTGCCGCTTTCTGCTCAATCAGCTCGGGATTGGGAACAATGAGAGCCGCGATGAATTTCTGGTCCTGCCCCAGCACTATAATCTGGTCAATATAATCTGATTCAAGGCATTTGTCCTCAATCGGGACAGGTTCGATATTCTCGCCGCCGTTAAGCACAATAGTTTCCTTTGCCCTGCCGATTATTTTTATCTCGCGGTTGATTGTCGCAATAACGATGTCGCCTGTATTGAGCCATCCATCCTTAAGCACCTTGGCTGTTTCTTCCTCATTCTTGTAATACCCTTTCATTACCTGATCGCTCTTGACCAGAAGGACTCCCTTTTTTCCGTGAGACAGGGGATTTTGTTCCCTGTCGATTACCCTGAACTCAACATCCGGAAGAAGAGGACCCACAGTTCCGTGTACAGTTCTTTTCTGGGTACAGACTGAAAGGACGGGGGCTGTTTCTGTAAGACCGTATCCTTCATTTACCCTTACACCCATGGAATTGAAAAAACGCCTTACATGGGGCGGAAGAGCGCCTCCACCCGAGATGCCCATTATGAAACGCCCGCCGAATATTTTCCTTATTTTTGAAAAAACAAGTACCCCGCCCAGAAGCCTGAGCGGAAGAAGCAGAAGGAGAGGAACTGCCGATACCAGTATATCTGAAATTCTGTTCCTCCTGTGAAACTGCGGAAGGTTTCCGAGAAACATTGCCGCAAAATCACTGTAAAGCTCCGACATCCCGAGAAAAAAGAAAAAAAGCATTTTTTTGATTTTCCTCTCTTTCTTGAGTTTCCTTAGTATGGCGCTCCTTACTCCTTCCCATATCCTTGGGACAGAAATTATCCATTGCGGCCTGATAAGCGCCATATCTGCGATCAGGACAGAGCCAATTGGCTGTGAATAGGCAAGGGAACCGCCTGCTTCCAGGAAGATATACTCACAAGCCCTTTCAAAAGAATGCCATACCGGCAGTATGCTCATCATTATGTCGGTCGGCTTGATCAGGAGGTATTTACCGTTGATCCTGTCAAGCTGAAAGAGGAAATTCCTGTGGGTCAGCATTACACCTTTTGGCTTACCTGTTGTTCCTGATGTATAGATGATTGTCGCGAGGTCATCAGGCCCACCTTTCTCAAGCTCATTGCTGAACAGGTCTTTATCAGATGCAATCCTCTTTCTTCCTGCTGCTGTAATATCGCTGAATGAGAGTATCTCAACAGCGCCTTTTTTTTCAGCTGTTATTTTTTCTCCCGATGCGTCAAAAAGGATGATTTTTTCAAGCAGGGGCAGATTGTCCCTGTAATCAAGAATTTTGACAGCCTGTTCGCTGTTCTCGGCAATCACGATCCTGCAGTCTGCATGGTTAAGAATAAAAGAGATCTCAAGGGCAGTGGAGTCTGAGCCCCTGGGGACATCAGCAGCGCCGATTCCCATAAGCGCGAGATCTGAGATTATCCATTCCCTTCTGTTGTCAGAGATAATGCCTACATGGTCTCCCCGTTTTACTCCCGCCTCAAGAAAACCTGTCCCGGCCGCCTCAACCTCGCTGTAAAACTGCTCATGTGTTGCTATTTTAAATTCCCCGCCGCTGTTTTTTGAATACAGGGCAGGTGAGGCTGGATACTTCCTGCTTGTTTCCCTTAATCTTTTTGTGACAGTCATTTCACGCACCTTTTGCCTGTACCAGGCAGAGCCATTCTGCCTCGGCAGCCAGTTCATCTCCGACATAGGCTTTCCCTGACTGTTTGATCATGGCTTTTGATACCCTTATGTTTGTTACAACCATTTTTACCTTGTCGCCTGGTTTTACCTGTCTTCTGAATTTTGCCTTGTCCACTGTAGCGAGAAAGAAGAGCGACTCACCGAGAAGCCCGCTCTGGCTTATCCCGGCACCACCTGCCTGCGCCATTGTCTCGACAAGAATAACACCGGGAACAACAGGGTAGTCAGGAAAATGTCCCTTGAAAAAATAATCGTCTGCGGTAAATGTTCTGTATGCTATTATTTCCTTTTCATCTGATTTTTCTATCATGTCCACGAAAAGAAAGGGTTCCCTGTGCGGCAGCAGTTCTTTGATATTTTTCATCACATCACTCTCCTGAATTCTGAAATTTTAATACTTAATTTAAAAAATTATGGATATTATATCATTTGAATGGGTGTGACAAGCATTAATTTAACGGTTCTGTGAAAAATATTTAATTACAATCTCTTTTGAAAGGATTTCAGGGAGAAAAACAGGCCCGGTTGTTTCCCGTGAAGGAAGGTAATATGCATACACAGGAACTCCTGCCTTACCTGATTCTTTCATCCATTTTGCAATTTCAGGGTTGCCTTCAGTAAAGTCTCCCCTGAGCACTGTAATGCTCTTTTCCCTGAAGAATGAATCAATTTCAGGTGATGATAAAACAAAACGCTCATTCACTTTACAGGTTGTGCACCAGTCTGCGTAAATGTTTACAAAAACCGGCCTGTTCTCATCTTCAAGTGATTCCAGCATCTGAAGTGAAAAAGTCCTTACATACTCTTTTTCAGGAATAATTTCTTCAGCGTTTACCCGTGCTTCGGATTTTATTCCAGGTTTTTCTAAATCCAGAAGAAAAACCCATCCTGTTGCAACCAGCAGGGTGGAAAAGGCAAGGGCCAATGCTATCCTGAGCATTGAAGCGCCCGGGGCGGCGATTTTCCCGTAAAACCAGGCCGCAAAAGAAGTTATCAGCAAAAAGTAGAACACGTTTATTGCGGTTTCCGCATCCCTCTTTTTCAGAAGCCCTGAAAGAAGGTAAACTGCTGTAAGCGCAAGTATAAACCCAAGGATTTCCTTGAAAACACTGCTCCATCTGCCTGGCTTTGGCAGCATTCTGACCAGTGCGGGGTTAAGGCCAAGCATTATAAAAGGAAATGCGAAACCTGTTCCCGCAAAAATGAAGAAAGTAATTATGATCAGGCTGCTTCTGGACAAGGCATATGCTATTGCAGGGCCCAGGAATGGGGCTGTGCAGGGGGCAGCCACAAGGACTGCGAATATGCCTGTTAAAAACTGCCCCGCATATCCCTTTGCCGAACCTGCCCTTGCTGCTGCCTTTCCTCCAGGAAGGGTAACAGTGAAAACATCAAACATTGAAAGTGAAAATATGAATATAACTGTTGAAAGCGCCATTACAAACCATGGGCTTTGCATCTGAAAACCCCATCCAGCGTATTTTCCTGCGCTTTTAAGGATTATGAGAAAAATGGCAAGGATAAAAAGCGAGATGATTATTCCTGACGCGTAGCTCAAGGATGAAAGCAGTATTTTCCGCCTGTCATCTTCTGACTGCTTTACAAGGCTCAGCGCTTTAATGGATAGAAGTGGAAAAACGCACGGCATGACATTAAGCAGCAAACCACCGAGGAAAGCAAATAAAATGTATTTCATTATGTCAGCTGCCTCAGCATGCCATGAAAAAGTTTCTGGAAGTACCTGTAAATCTGCCTCTACAGAAAACTCTTTTTTCCCCGGCATATAGCATGTACCTTCTTCATCACAGAGCTGATAACCTGCCGATACTGTTATGATCTGTTTTCCGGGAGTAAAATGTTTTTTCTCTGCCACAAGTGTAAGCACTGCCATGCCATAGTAATTCAGCGTATCGTTTTCTTTTTTGCCTTCCGGGTATACCACCTTGTACTTACCTGAAAGCTCAGGAGAGACAATGTCAACCCTGAAAAAATCCGGATTATGTGTCTGATGGAAATCCCGGGGGAACTCGTATGATATTTTAATGGTGAGAAGGTCACTATTGCCGTTGTCTGCAACTGAAACAGATATGCCGGGCTCAGGAGCCGCGTCAGGAATGGCGTTAGCCGGGATAAAAAAAATCATCATGAGAAAGATTAAGGTAGCTGTTCTCGCAAAAGTAATCCGGTTCCCGGTGTTTTTCATCGCTTTTACCTGTCTCAATCAGTACTCATAAACCGTTATCTTGTGATCTCTGTAAAGGCTTTTAAAACGTTAGCTGAATTCCAGTCTCTTGAGCCTGTAAAAACTCCTGCTATTTTACCTTTTGAGTCTATTATGAATGTTGTGGGAATTGACCGTATTTTGTATTTTTGCGCCGCAACCCCTTCCAGGTCCATGAGTACAGGGAAAGTATATCTGTTTTTCTGTAAAAAATTTTTTACTGTTGATTCATTTTCCTGTATGTTTACTGCCAGCATCTCGAAGTTCCTTCCCTTCATTTTACTGTAGAACGCTTCCATTGAAGGCATTTCTTCCCTGCACGGAGGACACCAGGATGCCCAGAAATTGAGCATTATTATTTTCCCCTGAAAGTCTTTCAGATTTACCTGTGCTCCGTTTATATCAGTCAGAGAAAAATCAATATAATTGGTATTTTTTTCAATTATCTGGAAATCCAGCCCGCGGAGGGCCTCCCTAACAGGGTCTCCCGTGTCTTCTCCGAAAACTGCTACCGCTGTCAGCATTGCAAACAGCAGAATCATTAATTTATTTTTCATATTTGCTGCTCCATTTATAAATAATGTATATAAATAATACTATATATAATAAGTAAAGTCCAATCCTTTATGAGGAGAATAAGGCGGATGCCAGGATGCAGAAGTTAAACGCTGTATGTGAAAGAGCGTTGATATG
>JADHEF010001522.1_pt1 | contig 13782 bp, 10 predicted proteins | sample 8952391 | NCBI WGS metagenome assembly JADHEF01 (sample SAMN16124439, study PRJNA663245) | bioreactor sludge metagenome | isolation source: sludge (nitrite) | place: India:Bengaluru | collected 2019-02-28
CTCCGGCGGGGCCGCCGACCGGACGCTCGCGCCACCGACCATGGCGACCAGCTCGGCGACCATGCCCTGCATGGTCTCGGCCTGGGCACTCATCTCCTCGGCCGCCGAAGCCGACTCCTCCGCGTTGGCCGCATTCTGCTGCGTCACCTTGTCGAGCTCGGTGACCGCCGTGTTGATCTGCCCGATCCCCTGGGCCTGCTCGACCGAGGCGGCAGCGATCTCCGCCACCAGCTCGGCCGCCTTGGCCGAGCTGCCCGCCATCCGCTGGAAGGCCTCGTCGGTGCGGCCCACCAGCGCCGAGCCGTCCTTGACCTTCTTCACGGTGCTCTCGATCAGGCCGGAGGTGTTCTTGGCGGCATCCGCCGCCCGTATGGCGAGGTTGCGGACCTCGTCGGCCACCACCGCGAAACCGGCGCCGGCCTGTCCCGCCCGCGCCGCCTCGACCGCGGCGTTCAACGCCAGCAGGTTGGTCTGGAAGGCGATCTCGTCGATGGTCTTGACGATCTTGGATGTCTCCTCGCTGGCGCGGACGATGTCGCCCATCGAGGCGGTCAAGCGGGTCATCGACTCGTTGGCCGTGTCCGCCACCTGCCGGGACTCGCCCATGAGGACGTTGGCCTGCCGGGCATTGTCCGCGTTGCGCTGGGTCATGGAGGCCATCTCCTCCAGGGACGAGGAGGTCTCCTCGATCGAGGCCGCCTGCTCGCTCGATCCCTCGGCCAGCGACTGCGCCGCACCCGACACCTGGCCCGCGGCCGACGACACGTGGTCGGCCCCGTCCCGCAGGCCCGCAATCACGCGGTTTATCGGCCGGGTGATGCTGCGGGTGATGAGCAGCCCCAGGATCAGCGCCGCCAGGACCCCGCCGCCCATGGCCGACAGCGACACCGTGCGGATGAGGTTGGCCTGGGTTTCGGCGGCCTTTGACGCCCGGCCGGCGGCGTCCCGGTTGATCTGGACGATCTTCTCGAGCAGTTCGTTGGCCGCCCGCCGCGTCTGCGTTACGGGCCCGAGCAACTGGTCCTGCATGCTGCGATAGATGCCTTCTCCGGCCAGCCGCGCCTGGTCGATCGCCTCGTTGAGCTGGAGCATGGCCATCGTCGGGGCCCGGTCGACCCCCCGCACCAGAGCGTCCACGACTTTTCCCGTTTCCGGGTTACCTGCATCGAAGCGCTCGAGTCCCTGCCGGTATTTCGCCCCGGCCTCGGCATGCTGGGCGGCCAGGCGCCGAATGGGGTCTGTGTCTAACCCGAGGTCCTGCATCCAGATTTCGATTTCCTGCAGGTGGCGGCGGACTGCCGCCTCCTCGCTTTCGAACATCGAGAAACGACGCTTGAACTGTTCGGCGTCGTTACCGCTGATCAAGATATTCTTCCACTCCTGCACCTGGGTCTTGAAGCGGACCGCCGCCAGCAGCGAGGTTTCCTTCAACGCCATCAGCGCCTCCAGGTACGGCGTGCGGCGGCTGCGGTCGGTCTTCTCGTAGCTCTCCACCAGCTGGTCGACCTGTTTGCATGTCGCCACCGCCGCATCGACCGCGGCCTGCCAGGCCCGCCAGGCGGGCACGAACTGCGCCCAGAGCTCGGCTCCCTCCGGCGTCTGGGGCAGCGGCTCGTAGACGGCCCAGGCCTTCTGGTAATCTTCGCGCGCCTTGGCCAGGTTTGCGTACTGCCGTCGACGGAGGTCGGCCGAAATCCCGGGGATGGCCAGCGTCCGCAGCGCCGCCTGCGAAAACTCGCCTTTTTCTTTGATCATGAGCAGGCTCTCGACCCCCGGCAGCTGCACGAAGGCGATCTCCTCGATGGCCTGGTCGCTCTTGGCGGCCCCGTAATAGCCCACTATCCCCAGCGCCAGCGTGATAAGCGCCACGCACCCGAACCCCAGCATCAGCTTGAAACCCAGTTTCATTTTTTGGAACATCGGATGTCTCCTTCGCACTGGCGCCGGGCGGCTGGCGACCCGTCGAGCCGCCCCCGACACGTATTGTGGCCCATAGTATAGGCGCAGAAAAGCATATCGTCCGCTGCGGCCGGAACTTTAGGCCGCCCGGTCCTTGACGAAGGGCCTCCGCGGTCGGATCATCTCGCACCCATGAAGGGAATGGCGGGCGGCCGGCAGCCCTGTGCCGCTGGCACCAAGCCTGGAGGGAGTGAGCGGGGGAAAACGGTCATGACCGGATGGTTCGAAACGGCGGTGGCGCTGGCGGCGGTGCTGACGGCCGCGGTCATCCGCGGCTACAGCGGCTTCGGCTTCGCCATGGTCGGGGTCACGGGCATGTCGCTCGTGATGCCGCCGGCGCTGGTGGTCCCGGCCGTGCTGCTGCTCGAGATCGCGACCAGCATCCAGCTCCTGCCCAAGGTCTGGAAGGACGTGAGCTGGGTCTCGCTGCGTTGCCTCTTCATCGGCTCGGTCGCGGCCGTGCCGCTCGGCGTCTACCTGCTGGCGCACGTGCCCGCCGCGCCCATGCGTGTGGCCATCTCGCTGCTGGTGCTGGCGACGGCCATGCTGCTCGGACGCGGCTTCGCGCTGAAGCGCATGCCCGGCTGCAACTTCACCTTGTGGGTGGGGGTCGTCTGCGGGGTCTTCAACGGCGCGGCGGCGATCGGCGGCCCGCCGGCCATCCTGCTCTACCTCTCCTCGCCGGCGGCGGTGGCGGTCTCGCGCGCCTCGATCATCGCCTACTTCTTCGGGATCAACCTGGTGACCCTCGGGGTAGCCGGCTACCGGGGCTTGCTGACCCCGGACACCTTCTCGCTGGCCCTCCTCTGCCTGGTCCCGCTCGTCGCCGGCCTTGCCCTCGGCAGCCGCATCTTCCAGCGCATCGACCCGGCCTCCTTCCGCCGCAACGTGCTCCTACTGTTGGCGGCGCTGGCGCTGGCCGGGCTGCTGCGCAGCGCGTTCTGAAGCCGGGATCCTGCAGAACCGGGGAATTCACCGCAGAGGCACAGAGGGAGACATGATGTTTCCGCCTGCCGGTGAGAGGCCGGCAACCGGAAAACCCATCGGCCCTATGCGGGCAGGCATGTTCTTGAACCGCCGCCTCTCACGGCGGTTCAAGAAGGCGTCCTCCGCGACCTCTGCGCCTCGAGCGCAGCGGGCCGTGAGGCCAAAAGAAACCGCCGCCGGGGGTCTCGGCGGCGGGGTTGTTTTTCGATGCGCGATCGCCTCGAGGGGCTCAGTCTTCCTGGGCCCCCCGGATCCGCCCGTGCCACGAGCAGCGGCTGCAGAAGCTCTCGGGGGAGGCCTTCACCGCCGGCGCAGCCGCGGGGTCGGCGCAGACCGCGCGGCCGTCGACCAGCGTGAACTCGTAGGTCTCGTACTCGTCCGCCGGGTCTTTGACGAAGAAGCTCAGGCTGCCGCACACTGGGCACTTGGGGTCGGCGGCCATCAGGCGACCTTGGAGAACGCCTTCTTCTTGGCCTTGCAGACCGGGCATTCTTCCGGGGCCTCGGCCTCTACGGTGTAGCCGCAGACCGAGCAGACGTAGTAGGCGGTGTCCGCCTGGGGTTTGCCGAGCGAGTCGATCGCCTTCTGGTAGAGCGCGGCGTGCACTTTCTCGACCTCGTTGGCGAAAGTGAACGTGCGCACCGCTGCCTCGTTGCCCTCGGCCTTGGCCTCCGCGATCATCGGGGGGTACATGGACTGGAACTCGTAGGTCTCCCCTCCCAGGGCCTCTTTCAGGTTCTCCAGGGTGCTCTTGACGCCTTTCAGCGTGCGCAGGTGCGTGTGCGCGTGCACGGTCTCGGCCTCGGCCGCCGCGCGGAAGAGGCGTGCCACCTGCGGGTAGCCCTCGGTGTCGGCCTTCTGCGCGAAGGCGAGGTACTTGCGGTTGGCCTGGGACTCGCCGGCGAAGGCGTCCTTGAGGTTCTTCTCGGTCTTGCTCATCTCCATTCCTCCTTTGAAAGTGAATGTCGGGGTTCGGGATCACATGGCTCCAGTAGGAGACCACCAGTAAACCAAAACGCGTGCCAACTGCAAGCGCTGCGCGGCTGTGGATGAAATCGGCGCTATTTCAGCCGGTTGCCCGGGCCGCGACCGGGCGGCCGTGTGTCGGCCGGCCCTCAACCTGAGACACCCGTCCGGTCCATGGCGCCGGCCCGGCTGCGCGGGACGGCCGTTCCACGCAGCCGCAGCGGCCCGCCCGCTGTTTCACCCCCTGCCCGAGGCACTTCTGTCCCGCGGCACACCCGCTGCTCAGGCCACACGAGGTGCGTCGGATAGAGCAATCGTCAGAATAGCGTTTCGATTGCGATGGGAATACCTGGGTGGGAGCGGCATCTTGCCGCGACCCCGATCGAGGCGGGACGCCTCTCCCACATCTGAACCGAAACATATCTCCGACAGGCACTCTAACAGGTTGCTGAAGAACCCGCGTCGAGCCGCGCAACGCCGGTTTTCAACGACCGGCCGAACGCTCGCGGAGGGCGGCGTGCGCCGCCGCCAGGCGCGCGATCGGCACGCGGAAGGGCGAGCAGGAGACGTAGTCCAGCCCGAGCGCGTGGCAGAGCGCGATCGAGTCCGGGTCCCCGCCGTGCTCGCCGCAGATCCCGCAGGTCAGCTTCGGTTTGACCCTGCGCGCCCGCTCCACGGCGATGCGCATCAGCTCGCCCACCCCCTCGAGGTCGATCGTGGCGAAGGGGTTGTCCGGCAGGATCCCGGCCGAGATGTAGGGGACGAGGAAGCTCGCCTCGGCGTCGTCACGCGATATGCCGAAGGTGGTCTGGGTCAGGTCATTGGTCCCGAACGAGAAGAACTGGGACTCGGCCGCGATCTTGTCGGCGGTGAGCGCCGCGCGCGGGATCTCGATCATGGTGCCGAACTTGTAGTCCACGGTCATCCGCTGCTCTTCCATCACCTTGCGCGCCTCGGCCTCGAGCGCCTCGCGCTGGCGCTTGAGCTCGTGCACGTGGCTGGTGAGCGGGATCATGATCTCCGGGTGGACGTCGACCCCCTCGGTCGCCACCTGGCAGGCGGCCTCGAACACCGCGCGCACCTGCATGCGCGTCAGCTCCGGGATCATGATGCCCAGGCGCACCCCGCGCATGCCGAGCATGGGGTTGGACTCGTCGAGCGCCTTGGCCCGCTTGAGCAGGCCTTCCTTCAGCCGGATCTGCTCGAGCAGGTTGTCGACCTCGGCCAGGGTGGGCGCGTGCTGCAGCCGGATCTTGAGGTCGGCCAGCGCGTGCATGAGCTCGTGGATGTCGGGCAGGAACTCGTGCAGCGGCGGGTCGATCAGCCGGACGATGACCGGCAGCCCGTTCATGATGCGGAAGAGCCCGGCGAAGTCCTCGCGCTGGAAGGGCAGCAGCACCTCGAGCGCCTCGCGCCGCTCGCTCGGCAGGTCGGTCATGATCATCTTCTGGAAGTGCGCCAGGCGCTCGGTTTCGAAGAACATGTGCTCGGTGCGGCAGAGGCCGATCCCCTCCGCCCCGTACTCGCGCGCGCGCTGCGCGTCGCGGGGATAGTCGGCGTTGGCGCGCACGCCCAGCCGGCGGAACTCGTCGGCCCAGCGCAGCAGCTTGATGAGCCAGGGGTCCTTGATGTCGGGCACCATGGCCTTGAGCTTGCCGAGGTAGACCTCGCCCGAGGTGCCGTCGATCGAGATCCAGTCGCCCTCCTTGACGAGCTTTTCGCCCACTTTCATGACCCGGTCGTTGAGGTCGATCTCGAGCGCCGAAACCCCGACCACGGCCGGCTTGCCGAACTGGCGCGCCACGAGCGCCGCGTGGCTCGTGCGCCCGCCGCGGCTGGTGAGGATGCCGAGCGCGGCGAGCATCCCGTGCACGTCGTCGGGCTTGGTCTCGGGCCGCACCATGATGACCGCCTTCTTCTCCCCCTTGCCCCAGGACTCGGCCAGATCGGCGTCGAAGGCCACCATGCCGACCGCGGCCCCGGGCGAGACGTTGAGGCCGGTGGCCAAAAGCGCGCCGGCGGACTTCGCCTCCTGCTTGGTCAGGTGATCGAACTGCGGGTGCAGGAAGAAGTCGACCTGCTCGGGCGTCACCCGCAGCACGGCCTCCTCGCGGGTGATCAGCTTCTCCTCGGCCATGTCCACGGCTACGCGCACCGCGGCCTGGGCGGAGCGCTTGGCGCTGCGCGTCTGCAGCATCCAGAGCTTGCCGCGCTCGATGGTGAACTCGACGTCCTGCATGTCGCGGTAGTGCTGCTCGAGGCGCTTGGCGATGCCGAGCAGCTCGGCGTAGGCCTCGGGCATCTCCTTGATGAGCTGGTCGATGTCGCGGGTCATGCGGATGCCGGCCACCACGTCCTCGCCCTGTGCGTTGGTGAGGAAGTCGCCCTCGACGGCCTTCTCGCCGGTGGTCCCGTTGCGGGTCATGGCGACCCCGGTGGCGCTGTTGTCGCCCATGTTGCCGAAGACCATGGCCACGATGTTGACGGCGGTGCCCAGGTCGTGGGCGATGCCGGAGGCGTTGCGGTAGTCGATCGCCCGCTTGCCGTTCCAGCTCTCGAAAACGGCGGCCGTCGCCATGCGCAGCTGCTCGTAGGGCTCGGCGGGGAAGTCGCGGTTGGACAGGCGGCGGAAGATCTTCTTGAACTCCGCGATCACCTCCTGCAGCTGCTCGGCGTTGAGCTCGGGGTCGGTCTTGACCCCGGCCTTGCGGCGCGCTTTGGACAGCACCTCCTCGAAGGCCTCGTCGGGGATCTCCATCACGACGCTGCCGAACATCTGGATCAGCCGCCGGTAGGAGTCGTGCACGAAGCGGGGGTTGCCGGTCAGCGCGATCATGCCCTGGCTGGTGTCCTCGTTCAGCCCGATGTTGAGCACGGTGTCCATCATGCCAGGCATCGAGAACTTGGCCCCCGAGCGGCAGGAGACCAGCAGCGGGTTCTGGGCGTCGCCGAAGCGCTTGCCGGTGAGGGCCTCGACGCGCTCGAGCGCCTCGATCGCCTGGTCCCACATGTTCTCGGGGAAGGCGCCGCCGTGCGCCAGGTAGGCGTTGCAGGCCTCGGTGGTGATGGTGAACCCCGGCGGCACGGGCACCCCGATGCGCACCATCTCGGCCAGGTTGGCCCCCTTGCCGCCGAGCAGGCCGCGCACCGCGTCCCACGACCCGCCGACGTAACCCTCCACCTCTTCCAGTTGATCGAAGCGATACACCCACTTCCCGGCCATGAATGCCCTCCTTTCGCAAGCGGACCGCGCCCTGCTCCTCCGGCCATTCGACGACACAGCGGGAATTGAAAGCGGGGGCGGTGCCCCCGCGGGGTCACGGGGTGAAGCGGTGAAACGCCATTGCCGAAGAAAAAGGAGCAACGGCCATCGGGACAGGATGGCCTGTTTGTATCGAAGCCCGATGCGCAAGTCAAATTCAATGGCGGTGGGGTCTTGCGCCAGACGCCGTGAATCCCCACTGTTTTGGCCGAGATTAACCCGAGCGAAAGGAAGAACAATGGACACTCGCCCCTGGGAAAAAGAGCTGGCCTGCGCCGCCGCGTGCGACCGGTGTGCGCGGCCGCTGGGCCGCACCGACGGCCGCGTCCTGTCGGTCTACGACCACCGCCCCGTCTGCCTGGGCTGCAAGCGGGAGGAGGAGCGCCGTCCGGACTACGAGGAGCGCTCCCGCGCCATGATCGCCGCCTGCATCGGGGAGACCGGCAAACCCTACGGCGACCCGACCGGCTATTGCTTCCACCACTTCTGTCCCTTCCGGTGCAGCCGTTGAAACGGGCGCGGCGCTGTTGACTCGGCAACGAATCCTCCGCTATGGTTGGACCCTTATGACCGGGTCTCAGCCGCTCAGCACTGCACCCCACTCAAAGGAGGAAATCCCATGACGCACCCGAGTCGACGAGCCCACGCGCTGGTGGTCCTGACGGTGTTGCTCGCCCTGATCGCCTTGCAGGTGCCCGCCGCGGCGCAGGAGTGGAAACCGACCAAGACGATCACGGCCATCGTGCCCTGGCCCGCGGGCGGGGCGACCGACCTCACCGTGCGCATCCTCGCCAGCGAGATGGAGAAGGTGCTCGGCCAGCGCATATCGGTCGTCAACACGGCCGGCGCCTCCGGGGCGATCGGCATGCAGAACGCCTACGACGCCCCCCGCGACGGCTACACCTGGACCGGCAACGCCGACGTCTCGGTGGTGAACTACCCGGTGCTCGACCTCATGAAGGTCACCCACCGCGACTGGAACCAGTGGTACGCGCTGATGACGCCCAACATCATCGCGGTCACGGCCGACTACCCGGTCAAGGAGCTGCCCGACCTCGTCAAGCTGATGAAGGAGAAGCCCGGTCAGGTCGCGGTCGCCTCGGCCGGCGTCGGCTCCTCGGGCCACACCGCGCTGGAGGTCTTCAGCTCGGTGCTCGGGGTGAAGGCGCGGCACGTCCCCTACGCGGGCGGCAACCCCGCGGTGGTGGCGACGATCTCCGGCGAGTCGAACGTGGTCATGCAGCTCTCGATGGAGCAGGCCGACATGATCCGCGCGGGCAAGCTCAAGCCGCTCGCCAACATGAGCGACCGGCCCCTGACCATCTCCGGGTTCGGCGAGGTCCCGCCGATCACCAAGTACTACCCTAGCTTCCCCTCGATCGGCTCGCACTTCGGCCTCATGCTGCCCAGGGGCGTGCCGCAGAACGTGATCGCCGCGATCGACAAGGCCTTCGACGTCGCCGCCAAATCCGAGGCGCTGGCGAAGTTCGCCGACCAGAAGGCGGTCTTCCTCGTGAACCTCAAGGGTGCCGCGGCCGACAAGAAGATGGACGAGGTCGCCTCGATCGTGACCTGGACCCTCTTCGACACCGGCTCCGCCAAGGTGTCGCCGGCGCAGTTCAACATCCCGAAACCGAAGAATTGAGAGAGGGTGTTTGGTGTTTCGTGTTTGGTGTTTGGGTATTCGGGTGTTTGGGTATTTGGGCGGATGGGTGTTAAGTTTTAGGTGTTAGGTGTCAAGTGAAGAACCATCTACCCGTTTGCCGGCAGGCCTCGGAATCAGCCGGAAGGACGCGCCGGCGAACGGGTGGAGGCGACGGACACCCCTCCGCCATCCGGTATCCCTGCATCCTGCATCGAGCCTGTATCCTGCATCGAGCGTCTTGAAAGGCCCCCCATGGACTACCCGTTCCGGCGGCAGGACATCTACGCCGCCATCCTGCTGATCGCGTTTTCGCTCTTCATCATCGTCGGCAGCTGGCAGATGCCCCGCGAGATGCTGGGGTTCCCGGCCTACGCCGGGCCCGGCGTCGTCACGGGGCTGCTGGGCCTCGGACTGCTCGGCATGGCCGTCGCGCTCCTCGTGCGCGCGCTGCGCCGTCCCGGCAAGCGCGCGGCCATCCCGGCCGCGGAGGTGCGGGCCTACGTCGCCGCCCCCGAGACCCGGCGGCTGCTGACCGTGCTGCTCCTGTGTTCGGCCTACCTGCTTTCGCTCGGGCGCGGCATCCCCTACTACGTCACGACCGGGGGCTACCTCCTGGCGACCATGGCCGTCTTCCGCGCGGCCTCCTGGTGGCTGATCGCGCTCGTCGCCGGGCTGGCGACCGCGGGGCTGGTCGTCGTCTTCAACCAGGTCTTCCTCGTCCCACTGCCCTGAGGGCGCCCATGCTCTACGGACCCTACTACATCCTGGTCGAGATCTGGAACCTGCTGACCCCCATGGTGATCTTCCACGTGATGTGGGCGACCTTCGTCGGCACGGTCGTCGGCATGCTGCCGGGTCTCACGGCCACCATGGGCATCGCGCTCCTGACCGGCCTCACCTTCGGCATGGACCCGAAGTACGCCATCATCATCCTGCTCTGCGTCTACGTGGGCGCCATCACCGGCGGCAGCCGCTCCTCGATCCTGCTGAACATCCCGGGCACGCCGGCCAACGCCGCCGCGGCGCTCGACGGCTTCCCGCTCGCGCAGCGCGGGGAGGCCGGGCCGGCGATCGGGCTCTCGGCCACATCCTCCTACATCGGGACGGTGTTCGGGATCCTGTGCCTCGCCTTCCTGACCCCGCTCCTGGGCCAGCTGGCGCTGAAGTTCCAGTCCTGGGAGTTCTTCTGGCTCGGCATCTTCGGGGTCGTGGTCTGCGGCAACCTGACCGCGCCGACCGACCCGCTCAAGGGCTGGATCGCGGGGTTCCTGGGGCTGATCCTCTCGCTCTTCGGCCAGGAGGGAATCGCCGCCTACACCCGCTTCGCCTTCGGCCTGGACCAGATGCGCGCCGGCTTCTCGCTCATCCCGGTGCTGGTGGGCGCCTACGGCCTGGCCGAGGTCATCGCCGTCATGCGCTCCCGCACGCAGATCTCCATCCCCAAGCAGGTGGGCCGCATCCTGCCGCGCTGGGTCGACATCGTCCAAAACAAGGTCCACATGCTGCGCTCCGGCGTCATCGGGGTCCTGATCGGCATCATCCCCGGCGTCGGCGAGGACGTCGCCTCCTGGATCTCCTACGACTTCGCCAAGCGCGTGAGCAGGCACCCGGAGCTCTTCGGCAAGGGGTCCAAGGAGGGCCTCATGGCGGCCGAGACCGGCGACAACGCCTGCATCGGGGGTGCGATCGTCCCGGTGCTCTCGCTCGCCGTGCCGGGCAGCGCCCCGGCCGCAGTGCTGCTCGGCGCCATGTGGCTGCACGGCATCCGGCCCGGGCCGCTTTTGATGGTCGAGTTCCCCAACTACATCTGGGAGATCACGGCCATGCTGATCCTGGCCGCTTCGGCCTCGCTGCTGATCAGTCTCGCCGGGGTGCGCTTCCAGATCAAGATCCTGACGGTGCCCCGGCCGCTGCTCATGCCCGTGGTCTTCACCCTGTGCGTGATCGGCTCGTTTGCGATCAACGTGCGCATCTTCGACCTCTGGGTCATGTTCCTCTTCGGGGTGCTGGGCTACGCCATGCGCACCTACAACTACCCGGCCGCCCCGCTGGTCCTCGGGATCATCCTGGGGGACATGGTGGACGTGAACCTGCGACGGGCGCTCATCCGCACGGACGGGGACATCACGCCCTTCTTCACCCGGCCCATCTCGCTCGTCCTGGTCGGCATCACGCTGCTCGTCATCCTCTCCCGCACGGCCTGGTTCCGGGGCGCCGTCGCGGCCCTCTTCCGCCGCCGGAGCGCGGCGCCCACGACCCAACCCTGAAGGAGCCCTTATGGAAAAGATCGGCATCGGCATCATCGGCGCACGTTTCGCCGCGGACCTGCACGCCCAGGCGCTCGCCAGGCTGCGCGGGGTCAAGTGCGAGATCGTCGCCGTCTGCTCGAAGACCCAGGCGAGCGCGGAGGCCTTCGCGCGCAAGTTCGGCATCCCGCACGTCTACACCGACCACCGCGCCATGCTGGAACGGAAAGACCTCCGGCTCGTCTGCCTGCCGGTGGTCACGAACCTGCACCACACGCTCGCGATCGACTGCGCCGAGGCGGGCAAGCACATCGTCATGGAGAAGCCCCTGACCGGCTGCTTCGTTCCGGCCGACCGCATGCGCCGGCGGGAGATGATGGCCGAGGCGGTGCGCAACGCGGACCTCGTGGCCGAGGCCTGCCGCCGCAACCGCACGATCTTCGGCTACGCCGAGAACTTCGTCTACGCGCCGCCCCTGGCCAAGCTGCGCCGGCTCATGGACGCCGGCGGCGGGACGCTGCTCGACCTGCGCGCCGAGGAGAGCCACTCCGGATCGCACGCCGCCTACTCGCGGCGCTGGGAGACCTCGGGCGGGGGCTCGTTCCTGCGCATGGGCTCGCACCCGATCGGGGCCGTCATCCACCTGAAGCACTACGAGGGGCTGCGCAAGCACGGCCGGCCCACCCGCGTGCGCTCGATCATCGCCGACGTGGGCCGGCTCACGCAGACCGAGGCCTTCCGGACCGAGCCGCGCAAGTGGCTCGTCGACTCCTGGGTGGACGTCGAGGACTGGTCGGCCGCGCTGCTCACCTTCGAAGACGGCACCAAGGCCGCGGTCATGTCGACTGACGTGAGCCTGGGCGGGGTGAAGAACCTCGTCACGGCCTACATGAGCAACGCCGTAGTTCAAGTCAACATCAACCCCAACACGAGCCTGCAGATCTACGCGCCGGACGGTGCGGTCTGGGGCGACGAGTACATCACCGAGAAGGTCGAGACCAAGGCCGGCTGGCAGTACCCCAGCCCGGACGAGGACTGGATGCGCGGCTACCCCCAGGAGATGGAGGACTTCGTCGACGCCGTCCGCGAAGGCCGCGAGCCGCTCTCGGGCCTGCTGCTCGCGCACGAGACGGTGGAGGTCATCTACGCGGGGTACGTGTCGGCGGAGGAAGGGCGGAGGGTGGATCTGGCGCGGTGACGAAAGGGACAGAAGAGACCAAAGGGACATAAGGGACGGCAACAAAGCTGATCGACTCCCCCCCTTGGTCCCTTACGTCCCTTTCCCCAAATTTTTTCGCAGGAAAGCCAATGACCATGAATATCTCAGTGCACGACACTGCAGCAGCCGCAGGTCAAGCCGCCGCGGAGGCTGCAGCCGACACCTTGCGTGACGCCATCCGCGACCGGGGGCATGCCGTCTTCGTGGCTGCGACCGGCAACTCGCAGCTCGATTTCCTGGCGCACCTCACCGTCGCGCCCGGGATCGACTGGCGGCGGACCACGATGTTCCACCTGGACGAGTACATCGGCATCCCGGCCGGCCACCCGGCGAGCTTCCGGCGCTACCTCACGGAACGGTTTCTCGGTCGGGTCCCGGTCGGGACGGTCCACCTGGTCGCCGGCGACGCCCCGGACATCGCGGCAGAGCTCGCGCGCCTCAACGGTCTCATCGCCGGGACCGCGATCGACGCGGCCTTCATCGGGATCGGGGAGAACGGTCACGTCGCCTTCAACGACCCGCCGGCCGACTTCGCGACCGAAACGCCTTTCATCGTCGTCGACCTCGACGAGGCCTGCCGCCGCCAGCAGGTCGGCGAGGGCTGGTTCCCGTCCCTGGACGCCGTCCCGCGCCAGGCCGTCTCCATGTCGGTGCGGCAGATCCTGCGCGCGGCGCGCATCGTCTGCACCGTGCCGGACGCGCGCAAGGCGCAGGCCGTGAAAGAGACCGTCGAGGGCGAGATCGGGCCGATGGTGCCCGCCTCGATCCTGCGGACCCACGCGGACTGCCGCCTCTTTCTCGACCGCGCGGCTGCGGCGCTGTTGAGCCGGTGAGGCGCAACCAAGGGACGGAAGGGACGCAAGGGACCAAAGGGACGGCAACCAAGCTCGTCGGCTTCCCCCTTTGGTCCCTTACGTCCCTTAAGTCGCTTTCTCAAATCGGTTCTCTACCAAACACGAAACACCCAAATACCCAAACACCTAAATACCCAACCCCCCACCCCTCACACAGGAGCTCGCCATGAAAGAAGTCGTGATCGCGTCGGCCTGCAGAACCGCCATCGGAACGTTCGGGGGCGCCTTGAAAGAGATGCACGCCTCCAAAATCGCCGCCGTCACCATGAAGGCGGCCGTCGAGCGCGCCGGGATCGACCCGGCGCTGATCGGCGACGTGCGCTACGGCTGCTGCCTCGAGCCCGAGGACACGCTCAACGTGACCCGCATCGGAGCGCTGATGGCCGGCATCCCCGAGTCGGTGACCGCCGTCACCGTCAACCGCGTGTGCATCTCCGGCATGGAGGCCACCGTTTCCGGCATGGCCATGATCCAGGCGGGGATGGCCGACGTCGTGCTCGCCGGCGGGGTGGAGCACATGTCGGGCGCGGCCTACTCGGTGCCCAACGCGCGCTGGGGCTGCCGCCTGCAGGACCAGGAGTTCGTGGACAACGTCATGCGGGCGCTCTACTGCGGCTCGCACCTCATCCCCCACCCGGAAACCG
>JADHEF010001512.1_pt1 | contig 13752 bp, 10 predicted proteins | sample 8952391 | NCBI WGS metagenome assembly JADHEF01 (sample SAMN16124439, study PRJNA663245) | bioreactor sludge metagenome | isolation source: sludge (nitrite) | place: India:Bengaluru | collected 2019-02-28
TGCCCCAGGTCGCCGAGACGAGGGGAATATCCTTTTCGTAGAGCTGCTGCTGCAGATTGATGGTCGCCGTGGAGACGACGAGCGCGGGAAGCAGGTAGGCGAAGGACTTGCCGACGCCGGTTCCGGCCTCGGCGGCGAGCACCGCGTCTTCGTTGAAGGCCCGGATCACCATCTTCAGGAGGCCGATCTGGGCGGGCCGCGGCTCGTAGGAGGCGATCCGGCGGGAGAGGCTCCCCCCCTCCTCGAGCATCGAGGTAAGGGCCTCTTCCGAGAGCGGACGCCGACGCTTGACCGCCGTCGGCTCCACGACGACGTAGACCCGGGTGACCTCGTTGTTGACGATGTAGCTGCCGCTGCCGCCCTCGGCGGCTTTCGCGGCGACGGCCAGGTCGGCCTCGCTCGGCGCGAGGGCGCCGGAGGGGTGGTTGTGGACCAGGACGTCCCAATCGTCGTAGGCGTCGCCTAAGGCGAGCACCGCCGACTTGTGGCCCCGGGCGACGATCTCGATCTCGTCGACGAGGGAAGCCCCGTCGAGGCGCCCGACCGCGAAAACTTCGTTCCCCTCGGCCTCTTGGATCGCGTCGGCGAGAATTCGTATTGCTTTTTCGGTAAATTTTCGATCCGAACGCACCTAATCCCCGCCTTAAAGGAAAGGCCCGATAACGATCATCTCGTTATCGGGCCTTCATGGCATCTCCTAGGGGATTCGAACCCCTGTTGGCGGGATGAAAACCCGCTGTCCTAACCCCTAGACGAAGGAGACGCGGTTGTCGTTCGACAAACGTCTTACGACAGAAGCACTATACAGAAAACGGGGGGACCGTGTCAATATTACATCTTGAGCTTCTGGATGAGCAGCTCCCGGAACTGCTGCGCCGTCTTGGATTCCGGTTCGGCCGCGAGGGCGTTCTCGCAATCCGCGAGAGCCTTCGGATAGTCGCCGATATGGAAATACGCCTGGGCGCGCCGGTACAAGGCGAAGTGCTGATACGGATTGATCGCGAGGGAGAGCGTGAAGTCGTCGATCGCGTCGGTGTAGCGCTGCTGGACCGACTTGACCACCGCCCGGTAGTAGAGGGCCTTGTAGCAGGTCGGATCGAGCTCTACGGTCTTGGTGAAATCCTCTATCGCCCGCTCGTACGCTGACTGAGCGAAGAGCGCCATGCCCCGGTGCTTGTAGATGACCGACTTGACGAAGGGCCGCGCCTCCAACTCCAGGATGCGGGAATAGATCTCCACCGCGCGGTCGAACTGGTTGTTGTTGTGCGCGTAGAGCGCGTCGAGAAGGAGATCGTCGACCGAGTCTCCCCCGTGGGCCGAAGGCTCAAGCCGAAATAGAGGCTGCATGCGGGAAGCGTCCTCTCCCCGTTCGGAGAATAGCAGTCCGTCGGTGGAGTCTTCGATCTTCTTGAAGAACGACTCGCGGCGCTTGCCGAGTTCGCGATTGAGCTGCCGCTGGTAATCCCGGATTTCCTGGAAAATGATGTCGGCGAGGGAGAGACTCGCGTTGACGGCCGCGAGCTTCCGCTTCATCGGCTCGTCAAAGGGGGTGAACTCGGCCTTGTACACGAGCTCGTGCTCGACCTCGGCCCAGGCATCCTGCAGAATGGTGCGAATCTGGATCTCCGCAACCTCGCAGCCGCAGTTTCCGTGCTTTTTCACGATCTCGGGAGGAATCCGCACGAGTAAATGGGTGGATTCGTAACCGAATTCCTTGAATGAGAAATTTGAGCCCTTGCGCTCTATTTCAGTGACGGAGAAGGCGCGTTCGAGGGCAGCCTCAACGTTGGATAAGTCCTCGATAAACGGGCAGACGACCCTGAGCCCGATCAGGTCGGTGATCGCAGGCAGTTTCGACTTGTCGTCCGATTGCTGCATCAAGCGGACGAGCTTCTTGAAGTAGCTCTGAAAGCTCTTTGCGCGTCCTTTGACGGTGGGCCGTGGCTTCAGTTCGCGGAGGGCGCTTTCAACCCTCGATTCTATGTCCTTCATCGCTGAGACGCGCGCGGCGCTGTGCCGCTCGAATTCGCGCTGCAGCGACCCCCGATCGGGGAACCAAGCTTCTTCTGTCATAACGTCTCGTATGAAAAAAAAGGCGCCGTCCGAAAGACGGCGCCTTCCTTGCGTTTAACTTGTTTACTTCTTCTCTTCAGGAGTGAAGCTGGTCTCGGTAGCCTTCTTCTGGGTCTCCAGGTACCGGAGAACCTGAACGTTGCCGAAGCGCTCCATCTCCGCGTTCTTGCGGGCGTCTTCGCGATCCTTGATGATCTTCCAGAGATCTTCGTCTTCGATATCGCGTTCGGACTCGAGCACGGCCTTATCGTAGATGACCTTGACGTCGCGGAAGTAGGCGATGAAGTCTCCGCCTTCCTTGCTGCCGTCGCGGTGGATCACGAAGCCGCCGAACTTGACGAAGGGAGTGCTCTTCGGATAGAGGGGGTAGAGACGGAGTTCGCGGTTGCGGACTTCGGTCACGTATCCCGGGTTGTCCCAGCGGAGCTCGCCCCAGCCGTCGTAGTTCAGGTAACCCATGAACACCAGCTGCTCGTTGCCGGAGGCATCGACGAGAACCACCGAAAGGCCGTGGGGGAAGTTGAGGCCGTACGCGTTGACCGCGACGGACTTGATGACGCCGACGTTCTTAACGACGCCGAAGCCTTCCTCGAACCGGGTCTTCTTGCTGTCCTGCAACGGCTCGAAGGCGGGAATATCGAAGGGGGGCTTGATCCGCGCCCAGGAGTTGTACAGCTCGAGGGGGAAGTGGACCCGAACGCCCAAGACTTTTCCGAACTGCTTGGAAGGAGCCTCGAGGGTGTAGCTCTTGGTCTGGTTCCCGACCGTGCGCGAGGACGAAGCGAGAACAATGTCCCAGTTCGGCAACGCGAGGGAAGTCTTCATGACCGCTTTCTGCTCGGCCGTGAAGCTTCCGCCGGCCGTATTGGAATAATCCATAACGGTGCGGGCGTTCTGAGTGGGAACGTTGTCCTGATTGGGCTCGCTATCGGCCGCGAGCTTCGTGAAGTCGATGAGGACGGCTTCTTCCGCGAAGGTCGCACCAACGGCGAACAAGGCGACGGCGACAAGAATGAACATCCGTTTCATTCAAAGCTCCTTTGAATACATGCGATAAGCCTTAGTCGTATAAGAATTATACGAGAAGGGTTTCATTTGTCAACGCTTTTTCCGTTTTTTGACGAATCCCCGATCAAGGTTTCCGCAGATACTTCCGAAGCGTAGGGCTCATGACCTTCAATATAAATATTCGCATGTTTTATGTGGGGAAAATTCCGGACAACGTCGGCTTTGGCCGAAGCGATGACGGACCGGATATCGGTCCGGGATTCGGCCGGAATCGCGGCATCCTTTGATAAATCGATGTAAGCGATACCTTTACGTATCATTACAGACTTGACGAAGGAACCCTTGGAAAAGAGCATCCCCGATTCAACGTCGCTCGGGCCCAGCAACAGCTCGGATACGTACCGGGAAAGCGCCTCTTCGGAATTAAGCGTCCGCGGCAGATAGCGGCGCTCTATCCGGGGTTTCCCGTCGAGGGCGGAGAAAAAAGTGAAGGTTCGGCTCTGGCGCCAGGAGCAGGCGTAGTCGAGCGCGGCGACGGCGAAGAGCAGGGCCAAGTAGGAGAGGCGCCGGCGAATCGTCGGGGCGAAGAAGGCGCGAAGCCGCGAAAGGCCGGCGGAGAGACTTGCTTGGACGTTCATCGGACTGCGGTGAATCCTCCGGTTCGCTCGAATTTCGTAATGAAATCCTTGATGCCACTATATATCGCCTCGGATTGCCTGCGCAAGTACGAGCTGTCCGATAAGAGCGCTCGGGGGAGAGGTACCAGACCTCGTAGCCCCGGGCCGTCTTGTTGAACGACGCGTTGGCGTGGATCGATACGAAGAGGATGGCCTCGTTCTCCGCGAGGCTCACCGAGTTGGCGATGTCCACCCGCTGTTCGAGGGTCGGATAGGTGTCTCCGGTCCGGGTCATGAGGATGCGCTTGTCCGGGTAGGTTTTTGAGAGGCGGTCAAAGAGATCCCGGGACACGTCGAGGACCACGTCCTTCTCCTTGATCTCTAGCTTCTTTCCGTTGATGACATGCCTGCCGACCGCCCCGGCGTCTCGGCCGCCGTGGCCCGGATCGACGAGGATGGCGGCGACGCGGAACCGGGAGCGTTCGACCTCGGCCGCGCGGTTGAAGGCGCCGAGGACCGCGGACACGAAGTCCGCGGGAAAGCGGAGCGTCCCGTCCGCGAGGTAAGGCGGCGAAGCGAGGATCAGCTCCGCGCCGTCCAGGATAGCCGCGGCGGGTGGCGACTTCACGGCCTCGGCGCGGAAGACGATCCGGTGGCGGACGGTCTCGATGGAGCCGATCCGGGAGAGGGGATCCCAGCGCAGGGCGGCGTCGAGCTTGGCGAGGGCCGCGTCGACGTCGAACGAGTCGGCGGCGGCCGCCGCCGGCGCGGGAGCGGCAGGCCCCGAGGCGGACGCCTTGGGCGTCTGGGCCCGGACCGGAGCCGAAGCGCACGCGAAAGCGACGACGAGCGCGAGGAGCGCGCCGCCCGGGCGCTTCACCGGCGAGCGCCTCCGGCGCGGTAGGTGTCTACGAGGTAGGCGGCGCCCTGGTAGCCGCCCCGGGCGAGGGCCCGCCAGAATTCGGCGCCGAGAACCGCCCCTGCCGACGAAGCGGCTTCCGCGGCGTCGACGAAGCGGAGGTGTGCGCCGAGGAGGAGCTCCACGGCCCGCAGGCTTTCCCGGACGCTCCGGCCGACGAAGTCGGCGAGGCCGGAGTCTTCGAAGGCGGGGAAACGGAGGATGGGCGGCACGGGAACGGCGGCCGAAGGAGCCAGCCCCGGGTCGGCCCGGCCGGAAGCGGCGCCCTCGGGCAGCGCGTCCAGGGCCGCGCGGAGCGCGGGGGGAAGGGCGAAGGCCGAGGGCGGGAACGGATCGGCGGAAGCGTAGCCGGCGAGGAAGGCGTCGGTCTCCGGGTCACCGGGGGCCAGGCGCACGAGGACCGACCGGGCGGCTGACTCGGCCGAACGGACCGCCGCCTCCCGGTCGGGGGCCGCGGCGAGAACGTTCCCGCACTTGGAGACGTTGTTCTCCGGGAAGCGGACCCGGGATCCCGGAGCGGCGCGGAGGAACAGGTCCTTCACGCCGGTCATACGCCGGGCCTCCTCCACGCCGGAGAGGGAGGCGACGCTTCCCGGTATCGATATGAAGGCCCGCTCGGCGCAGGTCCAGCTCCGGGTCGGCGTCAGGTTCCGGGGGGCCTCCCCCACCGCGATGGAGAGGGCCCCGTCGGTGACCGCGACGCCCGAGGAGTACGGAAAGGTCCAGCCGGACATGTAGCCACCCGAGAGGCGGGCGGCGATCTCGCCGATCATCGGCCCCCGGGGGGTGAGCTTGACGTCGCCCTTGGCCGCGCCGTTCCGGATGCCCAGGGCGCGCACGCCCCGCTCGAAGACGGAGAGGAGCTCAGCGGCCGCTTCGGCGCCGAGGCTCGTGGGGATCGTGTGCCCCATCTCGATGAAGAAGGGGGGGAAGAAGATGTGCCGGTCGGCGAGGCCGCAGACCGTGATCTTTCCGTCGTGGACGAGGGCGTCGACGCTGAATTCGGGGCCCTCCATGTATTCCTCGACGATGGCCCGGCCCGAGCGGGAGTAGGAGAGCGCGTCGGCCACGGCGACCGCCAGGGCAGCGGCGTCGTCGGCCCGGCGGCAGCCCCGGGAGCCCATGTTGTCCACGGGCTTCACGACCACGGGGAAATCGAAGGGAAGGCCCGCCGCCGCGGCTTCTACCGAGGCGACCACGACGAAGCGGGGGGAAGGGACGCCGGCGTCCCGGAAGCGCGCGCGCATGCGGGACTTGTCCGACGCGTCCAGGGCGACCTCGTAGGGTATGCCCGGGAGGCCGAGCTTCTCCGCCGTCCAGGCGACGGTGGCCGAGAAGTCGGTCCCCGCGGTCATGACCCCGTCCAGGCCGCCGTCGCCCTTGAGGGCGCGCGCGAAGGCCTCGATCGACTCCTTGTCCTTCAGGTCGATGCGCTCGAAGCGGTCGGCCTCGGCGGCGCAGGGCGCGGAAGGATCGCCGTCGACGACGACTGCCTCCCAGCCCCGCGCCTTGGCGAGCCGAATCGCGGGGCCCTGCATGACCCCCGCGCCGAGTATGAGTATGCGTCGCTTCATGGTAGGGACCGCTCCTTGACTGCGTAGACTTCGAAGGTGTCGCCCAGACCGAATCGCCTGCTGGCTTCTCCGGCCAGACGGAAGCGCGGATCGGACGGAGGCACCCGGGAGAGGCCCGGGAACCGTTCGGGATGATGCCCGGTGACCGCTATTTTTTCAAGCCGGAACCCGAAACGGGCCAAATGGCGCGCCGTCCGCCGGGGTTCCCAGATCGAGTAGTGGTCCGCGGGGCTGCGCTCCAGGAAGTCCGGGAGCCGGGCGCGCGCCGAGATCCCGCCGCCCGAGGGCGTCGAGAACGCGAAGACCCCGCCGACGGGCAGGAGCCGGGAGGCGGCCTCCAGCACCGGGGCGAGGCGGGGGAAGTGCTCGATGACGTACCAGAGGGTCACCGCGTCGAAGAGTTCCCGGCCGAACGCGGAAGCGGGATCGAGGTCGGGGAAGAAGCCCTCCGCGGCGGGGATGCCGAGGGCGTCCCGGACGTGGCGGACCGCGTCGGCGGCGGGGTCGAGCCCGAAGGGCAGGAAGCCCAGGCCCCGGGCGGCCGAGAGGAAGGGGCCGTAGGCGCAGCCGATGTCGAGGATGGCGGGCGCAGGAGAGGCCCCCGGTCCGAGGACTTCGCGGACCCGCCGGGCCCGGACGCTCCCCGCCTTCTCTAAGTTAGGGAAGTCCTCCAGGTAGGTCTTCCCGTATTGGCGCTGGTAGTCCTCGAAGAAGTAGACCCGCTCGTAGACGATCGGGGGCGGGCAGACCCGGGTGAGGAAGATCATCCCGCAGTCAGCGCAGCGGCGGTAGCTGCGGTCGGGGAAGCGGCCGAGGACGGGAGAATCCGGTCCCGGACGGCTGCCGCAGAGGGGGCAGGAAACGCCGGAGGGGAAGGAGATCGACGCGATCCGGTCGGCGAAGGAGCGGGAGGCCGACGCGGGGGCGGCGGCCTCGGTGGCCGCGGCGATGCGGGCGAGGGAGTCGGGGTCCCCGAGGACGGCGCCGAGCCGCGAAGCGGCCCGGCGGCCGATTCCGGCGGAGACGAAGCCCGCGGCCCGGGAGAGGCGCTCGTGGAGGCGGGTCGGGGAGACCAGGAGCACCGGGACCCGGGCGTGGGCCGCCTCCAGGGCGGTGAGGCCGAAGAGGGTGACGACCAGGTCGTAGTCGGCCAGGCGTTCCTTGAGGTCCGGTACGGGGCCGAGCACTCGGCAGGAGGAAGGCCAGGGCGACGCCGCGCCGCGTTCCCGGGTGCGCTCATCGGCGAGGGCTCCGAGGACCACGTCCACCCGGACGCCCGGGAGGCCGCAGAGCGAGACCGCGGCGGCCCGCGAAAGGCCGGCGGCGTCTTCCCCGCCGAAGGACACCAGGACGCGCAGGCCCTCCTCCGCTGCGACGTGCCCCGGCGCGAAGGAAGCCCGGCGGGCCGCCGGCAGGGGCAGCCAGCCCGGCTCGGCCTCGTTCGGCTCGCCGGGGGCCGCGGTCGCGGGGAGGAGGTCGATGAGGTAGTCGAAGGAGCGCCTGAGCCGGCCGCCCTCGTCCACGCCGACCACCGGCGCTAGGGAAGCCCAGTAGGCGTACTCGGACGCGGGGGTCCGGAACCGGTCCAGGACGATGAAGGTCCACCGCAGGGCGGCGGGGTCGTCCGAGAAGACCGCCGCGGAGTCTACCTCGCCGGGGAACGCGGCGAGGACTTCGGCGGCGGTGCGTTCGCCCTTCCGCGCCCGGCCGGGACCCGGCAGGTAGACCCGCGCGTCCTTGCCCAGCTCGCGCAGGCCGCGGACGAGGGCGAAGGAGCGCTTTAGGTGGCCGCTCCCCTTCCCTTCCTCGACGCAGGGCACGACGAGGATGCGCCAGTCCGTCACCGCACGGCCTCCCCGGCGGGGAAGAGGGCTCGGCAGGCGGCGATGATGCGCTCCCCCGAGCGGACGTCGGGGCCGACCGCGGAGCCGCCGAGGGCGGCCCAGAGGGCGTTCGCGCGGTCCAGGTCTTCCCGGGTGTCGACGGTGACCCGGCAGTCGCTGCCGCGCCAGCGGAGCGGCGCCAGGGGCCGGTGCAGGGAGAAGCGGTCGGGGTTCCCGTAGAGGTAGGGGCAGACGTGCTCGCGCTCGGCGGGGAGGCGGGCCTCCCGCTCGGCCCGGAGGAGGACCTCGGCGGAGACGGCCTCGACGCCGGCGCCGTAGGGGAGTCCCGCGAAGGCGGCGTAGTCGGCGCCGAGGTCCGCGGCCTGGCGGGCGATCTCGTCGGCGGCGTCGGGGAACGCGAAGGGGTTGTCCCCGGTCGCCCGGATCACCCGGTCGGCGCCCGACGCGCGGATCGCGTCGCAGTAGCGCTCCAGGACGTCCTCCTTGGAACCGACGACCAGGCGGAAGCCGGCCCGTTCGGCCAAGGGAGCGAACTCCCGCGCGCAGTCCGCCGGGCACGCGAGGATGCGCGCGTCGGCGGCGACCGAACCGAGGGCCCGCATGACGCAGAGGAGGAGGGGATCGTCTCCGAGGGGCAGGAGCGCCTTGCCCGGGAGCCGGGTGGAATCCAGGCGGGCCTGGAGGATGAGGGCGGTCATGCGTCGGGAGTCTCCCAGCACTCGACGACCCGGCGGGCGTCGCAGACGTAGCGGTAGCGGTTCGTCTCCACCCAGCGCCGGGCCTCCAGGTATTCCTTCCAGGCGGCCAGGGGGCCGCTTCCCGAGCGGGTCAGGTAGGAGGCGAAGCGCCGGATCGGCAGGTGGGCCGAATCGCCCCGAAAGACCGGAGCCAGATTCTTGAGGTAGAAGGACTTGTAGCCGTCGCTCACCGTCGCGTCCTCGGCGGGGATATCGCCCTCGTAGCGGATGCGCAGGAGGCTGGCGGAGCGGATCGATTCGCCCCAGAGCTGGGCGCGGAAGCCGAAGTCCATGAGCTGCCAGTAGGGGGAGGAAATCGTGGGGTCGAAACCGCCGAGACGGACGAAGCGGTCCTTGTCGTAGATGCCCGTCCCGTCGAAGGGGTAGAGGGTCGGCACCCCGTCCTTGGCGGACGAGAAGGCGACGGTCTTCACGGCCCCGCGGAAGAACGCCGGAGCCTTGAAGGTCGGAAGGGTCTCGAAACGGCCGTTCTGGAGGGTCGGTACAGCGCAGAGAACGGGATTCTCGTCCAGGCGTTCGCACACCCGCTCCAGCGTGCCTCCCGAAGCGAGGCGCTGGTCGTTCCAGAGCACCAGGAAGCGTCGGCAGTCGAGTTCGTCGGCGGCTATGTTGATCTGCTCCCCGGGGCCCGCGGCTTCCCGGAGCTTCAGGAATTTGACGGTCTGGAAGCGGAGGGACAGGTCCTCCAGGTCGTAGTTCTCCTGGGGGCCCTCCACGGAGACGATCGAATCGAAGCCCGCCTTTTCCAGATCCTCCAGGACCGCGCGCCTGAGGTAGCGTCCGCCCCGGTTGAGGAGAATCGCCGACAGCCCCGAAGCGCCGGCGCGGGCCTTGCCGCCGACCACGGTGTAGGTCGCGCGCCGCTCGTTAAAAATTGTAGGTATAGTATTCATCGCAGCTCGCGCAGATGTCGGGGTAGTTTCCCGCGCAGTGGTCGGCGTAGCGGCCGCGGGCGCGGCCCCAGATCTCGGACAGGGGCTCGGAGAAGGCGTTCCCCAGGGGGGCGGTGAGGCGCACGTCCTCGCGGCAGACCGGCACGGTGCCGTCGATCAGGACCGACAAGTCCCGCATGAGGTGGCGGCAGGGGAAGCGCTTCACCGGCGAGAGGTCCGTAGCCCGGAGCTGGGGCATGAAGGCGCAGAAATCGTCGTGCTTCTGGACGATGACGTTCGGCGTCTTAGCCTTCCAGGCGCGGTAGAATTTTTCGATATCCTCCTCGCCGTCGGCGATGCGGAGAGCCTGCACGTAGGCGTCCCGGGGGAAGAGGGCCAGGAGCCGCTCGGCGAAAGCGTGGGCCTCGGCGTATCCTTCGCCCCGGAGGGGCGCGTAAATCGCGGGGTCGTCGGAGTCCAGGGAGACGATCCAGGTGAGGGGAGCGGCGCCGCTGACCCGGGGAGGGGCGGCAGAGGCAGCTTCGGCCAGGCGCTCGGCGATTCCGGGACGCCAGCCGATTCCGCTGGTCTCCACGATAAGCGAGAGGGCCGGCCGATCCAGGACGGCCCGCACCAGATCCTCAACCCGCGAGTGGAGGGCGCATTCGCCCCAGAGGGAGATGTCGATCACCGCGTCGCCGGAGAAGGCGGCGGCTTCGTCCAGGAAGCGTTCGAAGACCGCGGGCTCCAGTTCGTCCCGGCGGTCCAGAATGCCCCGCTCCCGGTCCGCCCCGCCGACGCGGGGATAGGGGCAGAGCGAGCAGGCCTGGGGGCAGCCCCCGGCGACCTGGACGGAGTAGAAGGCGGGGAGCCCCCGGAGCAGGTCGGGCCGCTTGGAGAGCACCCGGTCGGCGTCGTCGGCGGAAGCGAGCCCCGCGGACACCAGGTTGGAGAGGATGTGGAGGTTCCGCTTGGAGTCGGCCGCCAGGGTCAGCCGGTGGAGGCGGAGATCGACCGGGGAGATCTCGGTTTCGATATCGAAGGAGTTGATGTCCTTCTGGACCACCGAGAAGAGGAAGTCCCGCTCGATCGGCCCCTGGTCGTCGCCGGCCAGGTACGCCAGGGCGGCGGGGGTTCCCGGGGAGAGCAGTTCCGGCGCGAAGCCGTAGGGCCAGCCGTCGGCGAAGGAGTACTCGGCGGCGTAGCGCAGGTGCCTATCCCGGATCCGGCCGGCCAGGACGGGATCCAGGAGCGGGCAGTCCGCCCAGGCGAAGTAGAGGAGATCGGTCCCCTCGGCCAGGGCGGCCAATCGATCCAGGACGCTCCGCTTGCCCCATCGCGCCGAGCGTTCCACTTCCACGCCTGCGAGGGACGGGGGCGCCGCGAAATCCTCGGCCGCGAGGAGCACAACCCGGGAGACGCCGGGGAAGGCGCGGGCCCGGGAGACCGCGGCGGCCAGGGAATCGCGGCCGTCGGGGAGGGGTTCGTAGACCGCGGGCGAGAGGCGGCCCGCGTAGAGGACGACGGTGGAATTCATACCCCTAGTGTATCGGCATTGGGCCGGGCATGGAATAGCGGGCAGTCCCAAAAACCCGGTTGGTTTTTGGGACTGCCCTTGCAAATCGGTTGGCATCCAAAACCTTCAGGTTTTGGATGCCTCGATCGTTGCATGCGGACCGCGGGTCGAATATACTGGAGCCCCATGCTACCGGATCGACAGTTCACCGTTTCCCAGCTCACCGAACTCGTCAAGACCTGCCTGGAGGGAACCTTCGGCTCGGTGACCGTGGAGGGGGAGATATCGAACTACCGCCCCTCCAGCACGGGGCATCTCTACTTCACCCTCAAGGACTCGGGAGCCTCGATCTCGGCGGTCATGTTCAAGAACCGGCTCAGGTCCCTGGCCTTCGAGCCCGCCGACGGCATGCTCGTCCGCGCCTCGGGGAGCCTCTCGGTCTACGCCCAGCGGGGCACCTACCAGATAATCTGCGAGAGCCTGGAAAAGGCGGGGGTCGGCGAGCTCCTGGTCCTCCTGGAGGAGCGGAAGCGGCGCCTGGCGGCGGAAGGACTCTTCGACGAAGCCCGCAAGAAGCCCCTCCCCCGCTTCCCCGACCGGATCGGAGTGGTGAGCTCGCCGACCGGGGCGGCCATCCGGGACATCCTCAACGTCCTCTCCCGCCGGGCCGCCGGGGCGGACGTGGTGGTGCTTCCCGCTCCGGTGCAGGGCGCCGAGGCGGCGGCCATCATCGCCCGCAGGATAGAGCAGGCCAACGAGTGGAACCTGGCCGACGTGCTCATCGTCGGCCGCGGGGGAGGCTCCCTGGAGGACCTCCTCCCCTTCTCGGAGGAGGTCGTCGTCCGGGCCGTCGCGGCCTCCCGCATCCCCGTCGTGAGCGCCGTCGGGCACGAGGTGGACTGGGCCCTCTCGGACTACGCGGCGGACCTCCGGGCGCCGACCCCCTCCGCGGCGGCGGAGCTCGTGAGCGGGAACCGGACGGAAGCCCTGGACCGGGTCCGGGAGCTCGGATCCTCCATCGCGCGGTCCATGGCGGGGAGGATCGAGCGGGCCCGGCTCCTCACCCGGCCCTTCGCCCCGGAGGACCTTGAGTTCCGCTTCCGGTCCATGCTCCAGCCCCGGCTCCTGCGCCTGGACGATGCGAAGGAGGGCCTCTGCGACGCCCTTTCGGACCGGGTCGCCGAAGGACGTCGCCGGGTCGAGCTTGCCCTCGGAAAGCTGGAGGCCGCGAATCCCCGGGAGGTGCTCGAGCGGGGCTTCTCGATAGTGGTAGACGAGCGGACGGGAAAGGTCGTACGCGACGCGGGAACCCTGGAGGTCGGCGGCGCGCTCAATATACGGATGCTCCGGGGGAGCGCCGTCGCGCGGACGGAAGAAATCCGCGCCGAGGAGAGCTTGTGAAGAATTTCGAAGAACGGCTGTCGCGGCTGGAAGAGCTCGGCGCCCTCATCAGGGAGAACGATGTCCCCCTGGACGACGCGCTCAAGGCCTTCGAGGAGGGCATCAAGCTCGCCCGGGGCCTTGAGAAGGACCTGGACAAGATCGAGGGGCGGATACAGATCCTCATGAACGGGGCCGAGGCCCCGGCGGAGGAGAAGCCCGAGCTCGACCTCTTCGGCGACCAGGCCTAGCGGGAAGGCGGGATGGAGCGGACCGACCGCGTGAAGGTGCTGGCCCCGGAAGTGGCCGCGAAGATCGCGGCCGGCGAGGTCGTGGACCGGCCGGCGGCGCTGATCCGGGAGCTCGTGGACAACGCCATCGACGCGGGGGCCTCCGTCGTGGAGGTCGCCGTGGAGGGCGGCGGCGCCCGCCGGGCCGAGGTCGTGGACGACGGCCGGGGCATGGAGAGGGAAGACCTGGAGCTCTGCTGGCTCCCCCACGCGACGAGCAAAATCGAGCGGGCCGACGATCTCCTCTCGGTGGAGACCCTCGGCTTCCGGGGGGAAGCCCTCTCGTCGATTTCCGCCGTCGCGCGGCTGGAGATCGTCACGAGCCGGGACGGGCGCGACGCGTGGCGCCTGGCCGTGGGTCCGGGCGGGAGCGGTTCGGCGGCGCCGTCGGTGGACCGGTTCCGGCGCGGCCGGGGCACGACGGTCCGGGTGGAGGGGCTCTTCGATTCCTTCCCGGCCCGGAAGAAGTTCCTCAAGCGGGACGCGGCCGAGGCCCAGCTCTGCCGCCAGGCCCTCCTCGACAAGGCCCTGGCCTTCCCGGCCGTCGCCTTCCGGTACCTCCAGGACGGGGAGCTCAAGCTCTTCCTGCCCGCGGTTCAGACCCTCCGGGAGCGCTTCGCCGCCGCAGTCCTCTCCGACGCCGAGGAGCCCTTCGTCCACGAGATAGCCGCGGCGGGGGAAGGCTTCTCCCTCTCCATCGTCGTCGGGGGTCCGGAGATCCATCGGAGCGACCGGCGCGGCCAGTACGTCTTCGCCAACGGGCGGCGCATCCAGGACTTCGGCCTCCAGCAGGCCCTGGAGTACGGGGTCCAGGGCTGGTTCCCCAACGATTCGCACCCCGTCGGCGCCGTCTTCGTGGACATCGATCCGGCCCTGGCCGACTTCAACATCCACCCGGCCA
>JADHEF010001528.1_pt1 | contig 13731 bp, 11 predicted proteins | sample 8952391 | NCBI WGS metagenome assembly JADHEF01 (sample SAMN16124439, study PRJNA663245) | bioreactor sludge metagenome | isolation source: sludge (nitrite) | place: India:Bengaluru | collected 2019-02-28
GTCCCATCGAAAAGATAATGCAGATAACTTAATCACTGCTTTCATTCAGCTTCCATGGCAGTGCTTGTATTTTTTTCCGCTTCCGCAGGGACACATATCGTTCCTTCCTACTTTTGGCACAATTCTTTTAACCTGTGCATTATCAGGAGCACCATGATCCTTTGCGGCAGCAGCGCTGCTGCCGGATGAAGAAAACTGTCCCATAGCGTTATGCATCGCCTGGCCTACATCCCGTACAGTGCTCCTTGATTTGTCGCTGTCCACACTTTTGATTCTTATATTGAGGACCTTGCGCGCGACAAGCAGCCGTATTTCAGAAATAAGCTTGTCAAATATCTCAAAACCTTCAAGCTTGTATTCAAGAAGGGGGTTTTTCTGTCCATAGGTTCTCAGGTAAACTGCTTCACGCAATTCTTCCAGATTCTCAAGATGGTCCTGCCATTTTGTGTCAATCATCCTCATGTACTCAAGTCTGATGAAATAATTAAAATTCTCCCTGCTTATCTGCTGTTCCTTTTCAATGACTTCCTGACGTATCTGGCTGAGAATACTTTCCTTAAGCTGCTGTTGTGTAAGGGTATTAATAGTTTCAGTATCTATCCGGGGCTTGTAAAACAGTACCTCCTGGATTTTATCCATAATAGCGGTATTGTCCCTGCCCGATCCCCCTTTCTCCTCAATCATGTCGTCAAGGCACTCTTCAGCAATTGAAATTACCCTGGCGCTCAATTCATTGTCATCAAGTATACTGTCACGCTGGCTGTATATGAATTTTCTGTGCTCATTGAGTACGTCATCATATTCAAGAAGGTGTTTTCTTATCTCATAGTTCCGCTCTTCCACCCTTTTCTGTGCCTTCTCGATCGACTTGCTTATCCATGGATGCTGTATCGGCTCACCGTCTTTCATTCCGGCTTTGGCAAGAAGCGATTTCATATTCTCACCTCCGAACAGCCTCATCAGTGTATCATCCAGGGATATATAGAATTTGGAACGGCCTGGATCTCCCTGCCTTCCCGAGCGTCCTCTTAACTGGTTGTCAATCCGCCTTGATTCATGGCGTTCTGTTCCAAGGACAAACAGCCCCCCTGCTTCCTTTACCTCTTCATAATCGTTCTTCCATTTCTCATACTCTTTGGCAAGGATTTTCTCATAAACTTCGGGAGGGGCTTCTGTTCCTGCCGCCTTTCTCGCCCTGAACTCCGGATTGCCTCCAAGCTTGATATCTGTACCGCGTCCTGCCATGTTAGTCGCTATCGTTACCGAGCCCTTCGCGCCTGCCTCCGCTATTATCATTGCTTCCCGGGCGTGGTTTTTGGCGTTCAAAACCTCATGCCTTATTCCCATGTGAGTCAGTATTTTTGAAAGCTGTTCCGATTTTTCTATTGATACTGTACCTACAAGAACAGGCTGTCCCTTTTTATATGCGGATGCAATCTCATCTCCTATCGCCTTGAGCTTGAAGCTCTCATTGAGATAGATTTCGTCATCCTGGTCCATCCTCATTACAGGCCTGTTGGTAGGTATTACAACTACATCCAGGTTATAAATCCTGGCAAATTCCTTGGCTTCTGTATCAGCGGTCCCGGTCATGCCTGATATTTTTTCATACATGCGGAAAAAGTTCTGGAATGTTATGGTAGCAAGTGTCTTGTTCCTCTGCGCGACTTTTATTTTTTCCTTTGCCTCAATCGCCTGATGAAGCCCTTCGGAATACCTGCGCCCGGAGAGTATGCGCCCGGTAAACTCATCAACTATCTGAACAATCCCGTTCTGGACTACATAATCCACATCTTTGTGGAAAAGCTTATGCGCCCTCAATGCCTGAGTCATATAGTGTATATATTCAAAATTATCTTCGTTATAGAGCGACTCACGTATAATACCATGCTTTATAAGCAGGCTTTCAACACTGTTTATTCCCTGCTGGGTAAATGTAATCCTTTTGCTCTTCTCCTCGATCTTATAATCTCCCTCAAGCTCTTCCTGCTCATCTGGGTATTCGCCTGTATCCTCATCCTTTTTACATTCGCTGAGAAGTCCTACAAGATTATTGACCTCATAGAATTTTTTTGTATCATCTTCGGCCGCGCCTGAAATTATAAGCGGCGTTCTTGCCTCATCAATCAGGATTGAGTCAATTTCATCTATTATGCAGTAGTTATGGCTTCTTTGCGCCCTCTCGCCGCTGCTCCATCTCATGTTATCACGAAGATAATCAAAACCAAGTTCATTGTTTGTACCGTAAGTTATGTCACATGAATATGCCATTTTTCTTGCGTTGTTATCCATGTTTGAAACAATAAAGCCCACCTTAATATCAAGAAGATCGTATACTGGTTTCATCCACCCGGCATCGCGCTCCGCGAGATAATCATTGACAGTTACGATATGAACCCCCCTGCCTGTCAGCGCATTAAGATATGCCGCTGTTACGCTTGAAAGTGTTTTACCCTCTCCTGTCTTCATCTCAGTTATCTTGCCCTGATGCAGTACAATTCCCCCCATTATCTGAACATCGTAGGGCCTTTCCCCCAGCGTTCTCCTTGCCGCCTCCCTTACAACCGCGAAAGCTTCAGGAAGTATCTCATCAAGTGTTTCCCCTTTTTCAATCCTTGAACGAAATACAGATGTCTGTTTTTTCAGGCTTTCATTATTAAGCCCCATTGCCCATTTTTCTTTTTCGTTTACCCTGTGAAGAACAGGGATAAGCTCTTTTAAATCTTTTTCATGTTTTGATCCGAATATGGTTTCAATTATTTTGTTTATCATTGGAAGACAAGCTCCTGTGGATTGACTTAAGGTACCTTCAAAAATATTACTCAATGTAAATCAATATCAAGGCCCCGGATACGGTAATCCCCGTCATTAAAAAATATAACAAAAAACAATACATTATTGTAATATAATTTCCTTATTAATCTATATTTTTTTTAAACACGCGGTCAAGATTGACATTAAATATGGCAGATAGTATCATTTTAACTGATGATGAAAAGATTATTATTCCTTGGCTGCTGCTTTTTAATGCTTTTCAGTTCATGCCGTGACAACGAATCTTCAGTAATAAAGAAAGAAGATCTTTTCACACTGCACTACGGAAAAATGGATGATCAGATCGACATGTCTGTGAACAGGACCTTATCAGTAGCATATCCCGCACTATTGAAAATGGCAAACGGGATTGTGTATGTCATGAATGGGAATCTGCGGAAGATAATGAAATTCACCTCTTACGGTGATCTGCTTGCCGTAATAGGCAACAGGGAAGGCAATTCAGAGCCTGTTCTTGTTGAGGAAAACATTCTGGAAACAGAAAGGGTCAACCGCAAGGCAGTATACTTTCCATTCAATAATATTGAGGAAATGGCTGTTGATAAAAGGCAGTATATTTATACCAGCGACCTGCTTCCTCCGGAAAGACATGAACTTGATGAAAAATCCGGGATTGTGCTTTCCAACATAATTTACCGTTTTGACAATAACTGCAATTATATCGATTCACTTGGGCAGGATGGCAAGGGAGAAATCCCGTTCCCCTTTATCAAAAACATAATCACAAACGACGCAAATGATCTGATAGCGGTAACGCTTTCGGGGCTCAAACACATAATATTCTGGTTCAATGAGAAGGGCGAACTTTTATACAGGATAGAACTTGATGAGGAAACAATACCCTTCCCTCCCGGAGAAAAAAACCTTAAAGCTTCCATAGATTGCATAAAGGTACCTGACAGCGGTCGCCTTTTATATATAAAAACCGATTATTATGAAAAAAGCATAAATGAGGCAACCGGAGTCCAGACTGATATAGATTTTCTCAAATCCTGCATTAATGTTCTGGAAATTGATTCCGGCAAATACACAAACATGATAGAAATTCCTGAAATTTATACATCTCCTGACATGCACAGCAATTTTACGGAAAAGCGGCGCCAGGTCCTTTATAATTTTCTGGATATAATAAGCAGCAAACACCTTTTTCTCTCATCAATCATCAATAACAATACGCTTAATATCCTTGTACTGGGGACTGACGGGAAAGTGGAAGGACAATCCAGAATAAACATTGATTTTGAATCATTTCACCTTGTTGACATCAACCTCAGCAATGAGGGCATACTTACAGCCCTGATGGCCGGTAACAGTGAGACATCAATTGCCTGGTGGCGGACAGATACACTTTTGCAGGAACGAAAATGATTATAGTTGATTCTGGGGAAATGGCACTGATTGACAGAAATACTCAGAATAATTTCGGATATCCTTCCATCCTTTTGATGGAAAACGCTGGCATCAATTGTTACCGCTATATCGAAGAGAATATCTTTCCCACACTCAATGCAGACAAAACCCTCTTTATCTGCGGTAAAGGAAACAATGGAGGCGATGCCCTTGTAATGGCTCGCCATCATTTTTTAAACAGACGTGAAGGCATTATCATAATGACAGGTATTCCCTCCGGTGAGGGACCTGCCGCTGTGAATTTTACCTTGTGCAGGGACCTGGGGATAAAAATCATCTACTGGAATGAAAACAGCAAGGAAGCAGTTGAGGCCATATCAGTCTCAAGTCTGATCATTGACGGCATCTCTGGAACCGGGCTTAAAGGGATGCTCAAGGACAGCGAAGCAGATTTATGCGAAGAAATAAACGCCTCAAAAGCCTTTGTCTGTTCCATAGATATTCCAAGCGGTATCGGGGACAATTTTCAGGAGAGCTACCCGTCAGTATCAGCTAACCTTACAATCACAATAGGGCTGCCGAAACTGTCGCTTTATTATCCTTCATCCAGAAAACGCTGCGGAAGGATTGTCCTCTCCGGCGCAGGATTCCCTCCATCAATGCTTGATGTGCAAAACCCTTCTTTTTTACTGATTGATCCATCTGATGCGGAAAGCTCTCTTAGATTCCCTGACTTATGGAGCTACAAGAATTCGCGCGGGCATGTTTCTGTCTATGCAGGAAGCAAGGGTAAAAGCGGCGCCGCTATACTTTGCTCCAGGGCAGCGTTAAACAGCCTCGCAGGTCTTGTAACCCTCTTCACTGACAATGATATATACGACAGGATTGCGGGCTCTTTTTTGTCTGTGATGATTGATACATTTGACAAAGATACCAGGATTGATGAACATATCAATAAATTTGATGCCATGGTAGCCGGACCTGGCTGGGGTAAAGATAGCTTAAAAACGCTTTTTCTTGAAAAACTTCTGCAGGAATCAGATAAACCACTTGTGATAGATGCCGACGGTATTGCCATCCTTTCAGATATAATAGCCAGAAAAGGCCTGAGCAGGCCTTTCAATAACAGAAAATGCATAATAACCCCTCACCCGGGTGAGTTCGCAAGGCTTGTGAATAAGGAAATAAGCCAGATACTTGATAATCCAGCCCCGCTGCTGAAATCATTCTGCATGCAGAGCGGGCTGATAACAGTTCTGAAATCCCATGTCACATGGATATGCCTTGCGGACGGAAGAATAATGATTCTGGACAGGATGAACCCGGCACTTTCAACAGCAGGAAGCGGAGATATACTTGCCGGTATTATCGGAGGGCTTCTCGCAGGAGGCACTGCCGTTGAAAATGCTGCGGTTGCAGGTGTCGTTATTCACAGCAAAACTGGTGAGAAATGTTTCGCTGATAAAGGATTTTTTTCATCAGATGAGATGCTTGGATATATTCCGTTGATAATAAAAAACTTCAGGCAGGTTTCAGATGGCCAGTGAACAGGGTAAAGAACAGTTTGAGAGGCATTACGACAGGGAAGAAAGGCTTGCCATGATGCCGGAAGCCTTGATTAAACTAAAAACCAAAAAAAAAGGCTTTTTCCGGAACAATAAATCACTGGTGATAATGCTCGCAGACATTGTTCTTTTATTGCTTCTTTTTCTCGCTTTTCTGATCTACAGCAAAATATCATCAAATACCTCTACAATAAATAACTATAACTTTGTGCTTAAAGGTTATGTTTATGACAGCAAGGCGCTTATCAGCCTCACTATACTGAATACACTTGATTCATCATCAGCAGTTTCTGAAAGCAAACCCTTTGAAGCAACAATTACCCTTTCAGGCCACAAGGATTTCTATAAAAAAGTATATGATATAATGCCTGACCCCAAAAACAGGGAAATCACAATGAGGGCAGCCATTCCACTCGAAGATTACTACACGACAGCGGCCCAGACTGTCTTTGCAGAGGTTAAATTTGACAACACAACAGTCAAATTAAAATACAATTTAAAGAAAGAAAAATAAAATTGACGTCGCTGACAGATTCAGATATTATCTATATCAGGAGATTATTAAATGGTTCAATTTTACTTCTTATCAATTTTTGTCAACTTTATTGGCGGTTTACTGCTCGCGGGAGATACCATTAATAAACAGTTTACCAGTCTTGAATCTCTTCAGGAACTATTCAAGTCTACATCCTATAAGCTTATATTCGCAATAATTTCAGCTGTAGCAGGTATATTTAAAATCATCAGCGTTTTTGAGGGTGATGTTTATGTAGTAGGAGATCTTCTTCCTGCGGCTGCCAGCCTGGCAATTTCAGTACACCTTTTCAGCAGTTATCTATATGAAAAAAAAGGGATTGTGGAAGAGCATCTTGAGAAAATTAATATAATTATTGAAGAATACAAAACACTTATCGGAATAGCGTGCCTTATTATTGCCATGCTCCACTTCTTTTTTCCTGATGTACTTTTCATCTGATAAAAGCAGAGATGTTATATTCAATATCAACGGCAGGTGTTGCAAAGAGTGAAGATAAATATTTCATAGCAAAGCGTATACCTGGCAAGACAATCGGGGCTTTATGGGAATTCCCGGGCGGCAAGGCTGAAAAAGGAGAGGAACCGGAAGCTGCTCTCAAAAGGGAATTCCTTGAGGAATTTAATACTGATATTGATGTTTTAAGCGAACTTTGCTCTGGACTTTTCACAAATAACGGCAGAATCTACAGGCTTGTAGCTTACAGAATAAATTTCCTAACAGATAACCTTGAGCTTACAGAACATACTGAAACAATGTGGGTAAGCAAAGAAAAACTCGCCGAACTGAAATTCCCCAAATCAGACATGATTATTGTTAACTATCTCCTGAACAAAGGTTACTGATTCCATCCCCTTTTTTCCTGTAAAAAAGCAATATTGATCTTCCATATTTTCTCCTGTCCTCGGCTTCAAGGTTTCCTATTCCCTCAGGCCAGGTTTCTTCAGACGGATGGTGTATCATAAGAAGCCCGTCTTCCTTCAGAATATCCCTTTCATATACCATCTCCACAAGCTGCTGCTTTTTTTTAAGCGGAAAAGGGGGATCAAGAAAAACAATATCGAATTTTTGCCTTGTAGAAGAGATAAAGCGTTCTGCAGGCATTATAAATATCTCAGTCACAGATTTTTCAACGATCCTGACATTTTCAGACAGGACCTTCTTTTTTATCCTGTCCATTTCAACAAAACAAACAGGGGAAGCACCCCGTGAAGCCGCTTCAATCCCCACGATGCCAGAACCGCTGAACAGGTCGAGAAAGCTCACTCCATAAAGATTTCCCAGAATGGAAAACATTGATTCCCTCATTCTGTCCATTGCCGGCCTGATTACCCCTCCGGGACATTTTACCAGCCTGTTACAATAAAGCCCGCCTGTTACTCTCATCAGCCATTCCTTTCATATAAATATATCAAAAAAAAACCGGCCATTTAAGGCCGGCCTTTTTATTCAGGAGATTAAAACAACCGAAAGCTTAATCCCTTCTTCCGAATATCCTGAGAAAATATATAAACATGTTTATAAAGTCAAGGTAAAGCTTTAACGCCCCTAATATCGAAAACCTTACATAATCCTCTTCCGATACTGATCCGGAATAATTCCTGCTCATGCTTAATATCGCCTGAGTATCATATGCAGTTAATCCGCAGAATATCAGAACACCTGCGTAAGATATAAGATAATACATTCCTGAGCTTTTCAGGAAAATGTTTACAACTGACGCAATCAAAAGGCCCCAGACTCCCATAATAAGGTAGTGACCTATCCCGGACAAATCTTTTTTTGTTGTTGCCGCATAAAGACTCATCCCTGCAAAGGTCGCAGATGTTATAAAAAAGGTTGATGCAAGGCTTGCCCTGGTATATATAAGAAACAGTGTTGAAAGAGTAATACCGTTCAGTAAAGAATAAGCTGCAAATGAAAGAGTCGCAGTCTGGGGACTCATGCTCATTATCCTTGCTGAAAGAAAAAAAACCAGCAGGAACTCACCTATAATAAGAGCCCAGAACATTCCCGACTGCATAAGTGACATAATCCGTGAAGGATTTGACATCATCCAGAGAGAAACCACACCTGTCAGGGCAAGACCCGCAGTCATCCACAGGTAAACATTTCTTATCAGGCTTCTTTCCTTTACAAGCCTTGATTCCGAAAAAATTTCTGACCTTTCAAACAATTTTTTGCTCCTTCAAATAATCTGATATTAATATCTCAATATTTTCACGATTCGTCAATTGATTTGTCCCCTACGGCCCTCTTCGGATGCAAGCCAATACCTCATCAATTCAGGATTGTCTGTATGGTATGTTTCTCCCATTATTCTTTCAGCAGTGCTGCCTTTTGTCATCAAAGCCTTTCATCCGCAGACGCAGTCACGCCCCCCATCCTTGGCAGAATAGAGTGCGCTGTCTGCTCTTGAGTATATTGTCTCGGCAGTATCATTCTCCTGTATCCCTGCCATTCCAATGCTTATTGTAAGTACCCATCCGGGAAGCTCGATTGAGTGCGCGGCATTTCTGATCCTTTCGGCAGTATATTTTCCGTCTTTTATTGAAGTCTCGGAAAGGATAATAGCGAATTCCTCGCCCCCCACCCTTCCTGCGAAATCTGTTGAGCGTATATTTTCCTTAAATATCCTGCCCAGGGCTGAAAGCACCCTGTCACCCTCCGGATGGCCATATGTGTCGTTTATTTTCTTGAAATGGTCTATATCGATAGCCAGCAGAACCATTTTACTTTTATAGCGGGAAGACCTTTCAATCTCCTCATTGAACCTTTCAAAAAAGAATTTTCTGTTCATAAGGCCTGTAAGTCCGTCATACCTTGCCAGTTTTTCAAGCTGCAGCTGTGTCCCCTCAAGTTCATGCAGAAGATTCAGGAATCTTTTTATGAGATATATAATCAGGGCTGTACTCAGTATGTGAACGATTATTCTTGAAATGCTTCTGAAAAGCCATTTGGAAAGAATGACGGTATAATCCATATCCACAGTTATCTTAAGCGGGTAACCGGGAACAGATTCATACATCAAAACCCTCCTTCCTTTCCTGAGAAAACGATCCCTGATAACTGCGCTGCCTGATTCTTTTCTGTTAAACAGATCAAATAGCTCATCAGGGATGTTGGAACCGAGTACAATCTCATCAAAAGGCACTTTGGCAAGAATAATTCCATCATCCCTGATAACTGTTATCTTTGCCGACTGGCTGCCGGAAATAATCGTCGTGAACAGATCGTCAAGCAGATGGAGATTCACGGCTGCGTAAAGAACAGAATATCCCTGCCTGTTTTCCTCAAGCGGCAGCGAAACAGGGAGTATCCAGCTCCCATTGACTCTGCTTTTGACAGGGGAAGCGACAAAAAAACCCTTTGCTTCAAGCCGCTGTTGTGCCCTGAAGTACTCCCGGTCGCTGACATCGGAAAGAGGCTCTCTGGATGTTAACGGAAGATAATACATCCCTCCATCATTTGTAACAATCTTTATGTTTATGGTCCCGTTTTTATGCTTAACAAAATTTGAAACCAGAGAAGCAAGTTCCGGATTGTTTCTGAGATCAGCATCATCATTGTAATGCAGCCATGCAGCTAATTCCTGCAGGTAAAGCTTGATCTCATCAAGCTCACGTGCTGCAATTCCGGCGGTAGTCCTGCATATTAACCGCAGGTTCTCCCTCTCCGAGACAATTATGTGATCATACTCAACCTTTATAAGGCTTATGCCAGCGCTCCAGTAAAGAAGAAGCCCTGCTATCGATATCTGGAAAACAACTTTTCTTATCTGATACAGTTTCATTAAATCCTCATTTCAAGAATAAAAAACTTTTTACTTAATAAGTCTATTTTACACATTTGTATTTCGCAAGTGATTCCTGTCAGAAAACAGAGGGGCCGGAAAATCAGGCAATGAGAGTTTCATTAAGGCGGCAGGACTTGTTTCTGCCGCTGTTTTTTGCGCCATACAAGGCCGCGTCTGCTTCCCTCATCAGCTCTTCAGCTGTTTTAAGGGCAGAAGCATTATTGACTGTATCAAGATACGCTATCCCGATACTCACAGTTACAGAAATATTCCTTCCCGATATACTGAAAGCAGCTGAACTGATTGATTCCCTTATTCTTTCAGCAAGAATATAGGCTCCGTTTTCATCAGTTTCAGGCAGTATTGCAGCAAACTCCTCTCCCCCTATCCGTGAGAGAAGGTCGGATTTCCTGAGGCAAGACATACATCTTTCCGTGATTTCCCTTATGACACTGTCGCCGGCAGGGTGGCCGTATTCGTCATTTATCTTTTTAAAAAAATCAATATCAAGCATCAGCAGTGAAAGAGGTTTACAGTACCGTACCGATTTATCATATTCCCTGTAAAGGTAATCAAGGAATTTTCTTCTGTTTGCGGCGCCTGTAAGCTCATCAGTGTCAGCGAGAAGAGAAAGCTTTTTGTTTATCTCATCTTTCTTTACTATTTCGGTGGAAAGTATGGTATAGAGGTTCTGTATTTCCCTGTAGGAAAGGAACTGGTATCTTCTGCTTCTGGAAAACGTAACAAAAAAATAAAAACTCATGCCTAAGACAAGAGCATAAAAAAGTGAAAGCCTAAACAATTCATTAAAACCGCTCTCTGTCATTAAAACCGCTAAAGCAATGTTTAAAACAGAATATATAACCTCTGCCGCGATAAATGGTTTCAGCAAAAGCGGATAAAAAACATGAAACAGGGCAAGCGCTGCCATATAAAATGCATAATTATTAACCGCTGAATGCATATTTAAAACAGCCACTTCAAGAGCAGAAAGAAGAGCGGCAGCAACAATATAAGCTGAAGTCAGATATGGGGTATAAAAACTCTTGTCACTTTTTCTGGAATATCTGAAAAAGAATACAGGGATGACAAGGAACAGAGTCCTTAAAGTGAATGAAATAAAACCAGTATTCATGAATCCTGATTCAATACTTTTCCATAATCCTTCAAGAAAAAGGAACATTCCTCCTGCGAGAATAAGATTCCCGTTTTTTTCAATAACAGCAGGCCAGGTAGAGTTTCGGAACTCTTTTTCAAGTGATTTTTCGCGGAATTCACCGGTTTTGCCAAGATGACTACAGTCAAAGTTTTTTCCCATTACCTATATTTTTCGATAGAAAAAAAAAGAAACTTTAGCAGATTAAGGCAACAAAGCATCTTGGTGAAACAGTTTCATTTTTTTTAAAAACCAAACAGTATTTTAAACTGGCAAAGCTTATACAAGATGAGGCGAGTTATCCAGGACTTTCCTTATCAGATCGGAAAGCTCCTTTTTCATGACAGGTTTCATGACAAAACCGTCAAAATACTCTGTATACTCTTGATTATTGAGCCTCTCGCTGTAGCCGGTGCAGATAATAACCGGTATGCCTCTCCTTAGCTTTTTCAACTTTTTTGACAATTCATAACCAGTCAGTTTTGGCATTGTCATGTCTGTTATCACAAGATCAAAGTAAGCAGGCGCTTTTTTAAACTCGTTTAACGCATCGATACTGTCTGTTTTTACCGTAACCTTATACCCCAGGCCTTCCAGCATTTCCTTTTCCATACTAACAATATTGTCTTCATCATCAACAAGAAGTATTCTCTCTGAACCTCTGGAAGCCAGGGAATCGCCAGTGCCTGAATCCTCTTTTTGTGAGTCATCTTTCATTACCGGAAGATAAATATTGACATTCGTACCCTGTCCTTCCTCACTGTAGATATTGATGCTGCCGTGAAAACTCTTGACTATTCCGCGTACGACAAAAAGCCCGAGTCCCGTCCCCTTGTTTTTTTCCTTTGTAGTAAAATACGGATCAAAGACTTTTCCCAGCAGCTCTTTTTTTATTCCTGTACCTGAATCTGAAATGATTATTTCCGCATATTTTCCCGGGTAAAGATCAGGGAAAGCAAGTTCAGTGTTATGAAGTTCAATAGGTTTCAGGCTGATTTTAAGGTTTCCCCCTTCTTCAGACATGGCATGATTGGCGTTGCTTATAATGTTCATGATAACCTGATGAATTTTCGCGGGATTGACCATTACTGTTCCGCAGTCAGGGCAAATATCTGTTTCGATATTTATTGTTTTGGGAATTATTGCGCGGGTAAGGTTTAAAACCTCTTCAATGATTTTTGGCAGATACACAGGTTCTGCTTCCTGGTTCTCCTTTCTGCTGTATGAAAGTATCTGTTTTACAAGATCACGCGCCCTTATGGCTGACTGGAGGATAATATCTATTTTTTTAGCTGCGTTTTCATCAATGAATTTTTCCTCTTTAAGCATTTCAGAATATCCTATAATCGGGGACAAAATATTATTGAAATCATGGGCAATTCCGCTGGCAAAAGTCCCTATAGCTTCCATTTTATGGATCTGCTGGAATTTATCCTCAATTTTTTTCCTTTCAGTAATGTTTTCGGCTATTTCCACGTAACGGTATATTTCTCCATTCTCATTCTTTATGGGATAAGCACGGGCGGAAATCCACAGTATAGTCCCATCATCATGCCTTATGCGGTATTCAGGAAAACATACAATCTCAGCATCGGTAATCCTCTCCGGTATATTGGCCAGAACTTCGTCCTTGTCTTCTTCCAGAACAGAATTAAACCAGGAAAACGGGTCAGCATACAGGCTTTCGCATGATCTTCCCCATACCTTCTCATAGGCAGGGCTGACATAATATATTTCTTTCCACTCATATGACCCGATCCAGAACACCTCATCTATGTTCTCAACTGCCTGCTTGAATATTTCGTCGCTTTCCTTAAGCTTTTCCCCGTATTCTTTTCTTTGATCAGTTTCCCTCTTTCGTATCTTCCTGAACAAGATATACATTGTCACAAGAGCAGCAGCCAGTAAAATAAAGGCCGCAATGACAATTATTGAATAAAAACGGATATTTCCGGCTATATGATCCAAAAACATTTTTACCTGCCATCAGTTTTTCAAAAAATCACATCATTTGTCTGTTTTCACTTTTTGTCAAATAGAATCCTGACTTATGAATAAACCTGTACAATTAGATTTTAAGTTATTATTAATGGCGATTCAAGAATATTTTAAATCTATTGAATTGTCCGGCAGAAATGATAATGTAAAATACATAATGCTTTTGAGATAAACAGTATTTCTATTACCTTTTATGTCGTATAACAATAAAAGAATTGATTTCAAATCCATAAACTATAAAAAACATAATTTTAAATATGGGTTAATGGTTAAATTCCAGCAGTGATTTTGCGAATACCATGGAAAATGAATCAGGGCGTTAAGCTTGTTTTTAAAATGCTTTATTCCCCTGCAATGGTTTACCTGCGCCTCAATCTGTAATTATGTAATCCATCAAACCTTACATGACGCCAATAAAAAAGGGTAAGTACTTATAATACAAGCACTTACCCGTTGGGCGATGCAGGGATCGAACCTACGACATCCTGCTTGTAAG
>JADHEF010001531.1_pt1 | contig 13693 bp, 7 predicted proteins | sample 8952391 | NCBI WGS metagenome assembly JADHEF01 (sample SAMN16124439, study PRJNA663245) | bioreactor sludge metagenome | isolation source: sludge (nitrite) | place: India:Bengaluru | collected 2019-02-28
GACAACGCATCAGGCTGGAACAACTATTTATCGTACAAAACCCCTTGTTTTCCTATAAACAAAGGGTTTTTTGAGCTCACATTTGTAACATAAATGTTACGGGGCCATCATTGACCAGGTGCACCTGCATGTCCGCACCGAAGCGGCCACTGGCCACGTCGGTGTGCTGCGCGTTTGCCTGCTGCAAAAGATAGTCGAACAACTCGGCGCCGAGGGCCGGTGGCGCTGCCGTCGAGAAGCTCGGGCGCATGCCGTTGCGGGTGTCCGCCGCCAAGGTGAACTGCGACACCAGCAACAAACCGCCACCGACATCCTTGAGCGACAGGTTCATCTTGCCCTGCTCGTCGCTGAACACACGGTAGTTCAACAGCTTGTGCAACAGCTTATCGGCCTGTTCGCGGGAATCTTCAGGCTCGACGGCCACCAGCACCAGCAAACCCTGGTCGATGGCACCGACCACCTCCCCCGCAACCTCAACCCGCGCACCGCGCACGCGCTGGAGCAGGCCCCTCATGCTTCTTCCAGCGGCAGGTCGAGCAGGCGCCGGGCCATCTGGTCGGCGGCACGCACCAGGGCATCGGTAATACCCGGTTCGGAAGCCGCGTGGCCGGCGTCGCGGATGACTTTCAGCTCGCTGTTCGGCCAGGCCTGGTGCAGTGCCCAGGCGTTGTCCAGCGGGCAGATCACGTCGTAGCGGCCGTGCACGATAACCGCCGGCAGGTGGGCGATTTTCGGCAGGTCGCGGATCAGCTGGTCCGGCTCGAGGAACGCATTGTTCATGAAGTAGTGGCACTCGATGCGGGCGATCGACAGCGCACGTTGCGGCTCGGAGAAGCGATCGACCACCAGCGGGTTGGGGCGCAGGGTGGCGGTGCGGCCTTCCCAGGTGGACCAGGCCTTGGCGGCGTGCATCTGGGCAATCTGGTCATTGCCGGTCAGGCGCTTGTGGAAGGCCTTGACCAGGTCGCCGCGCTCTTCCGGCGGAATTGGCGCGATGTAGTCCTGCCAGTAGTCCGGGAACATTCGGCTGGCGCCTTCCTGGTAGAACCACTCGATCTCCTGCGGCCGGCACAGGAAGATGCCGCGCAGGATCAAGCCATGCACGCGCTCGGGGTGGGTCTGGGCATAGGCCAGGGCCAGGGTGGAGCCCCAGGAACCGCCGAACAGCACCCACTTGTCGATACCCAGGTGCTCACGAATGCGCTCCAGGTCCTCGACCAGGTGCCAGGTGGTGTTGTTCTCCAGGCTCGCGTGTGGCGTGGAACGGCCACAGCCGCGCTGGTCGAAGGTGATGATGCGGTACAGCGTGGGGTCGAAGTAGCAACGGCTCTGGGCGTCGCAACCGGCGCCCGGGCCACCGTGGATGAACACCACCGGCAGACCTTCTGGCGAGCCGCTTTCGTCGACATACAACACATGCGGCGCTTCCACGGCCAGATCGTGCCGGGCGTAGGGTTTGATCTGCGGGTAGAGGGTCTGCATTGCGCACTCCGTGTGAGGATTATTCGGCCGTGGGCCATCATAAACCTGAATTGCACTTTCAGCACCGTCCTCGCTGATACGGCCAACCTTGCGGGCACACATATCTACCCCCAGCCGGCCAAGCGGCGCGGCGATAGTCCCTTGCTTCCTGTCCTGCAAGGCCTCCCCACATGCCAACATCAGTCACTGCACCGCCCAGCATCCACTACACCACCATCGAGCGCAGGGTCCCTGCGTGGCTCAGGCAAGCCCCTGCTGAAACCCATCGTGAGATGCGCAACTGGCAGCAGGCACCCGCCTGGCTGGCAACAGCCATCGCGCAACACCCGGAAATTGCCAGTGCATGGCAGGCGGAACATGCCCGCCACCGTGAACACCAGGCACAGGTGCAGAAACTGTTCGAGCAACTCCCCGACCTGGAAACCTACGCTGCCCAAGCCCTGACCGACGCCATCAAGCAGCGATTCGGGCTGGACCTTGATGTTCGCAACACATACCTGGTCGATGCCCGCCTGATCGACACAGCCCACGCAAGCGACGCTCGCCAGGCGATCAACCAGGCCACCCGCTCGCTGCTGCACAGTGCCTTGCACAACTTCGACCTGGCCGCCTGTGCAGAGCACGGCATGGATGCGCCCGAGGCCCTGCTGAAGAAATCCGTCATTCTCGACCACCGGCGCTTCATGGGCACCGTGCCGATCACCAATGCGGTAGGGCTAGGCGCGGAAGACTTTGCCGACCTGTGCCGTACCCTGGACATCGGCGGCAAGTACCATGCGCTGGTGCATGCCATCTATTACCCTGCGGCCACGGCACAGCTCAGCGCCGATGAAGTTGCCCTGGCCGTTTATGAAACCCTGGGGCGGGCCGAAATCTCGGCTTACCGGCAGTCCCTGCATTTCGCCCGCTTGAAAGGTGACATCAGCGAGGCGCTTTACACCGCTGCCCTTGCCACGCCGCTTGATCAAGCCCCACAGGCCCGCTCACCCGTGTCGTTCAGCCTGCTCAACCTGTGGGAAGCCGAATTGACTGGCGTTGCGCTCATTGGCCTGCAAGCTGCAGGGCGCCACGCCATGGCCTTGTATATTCCCGAGGACAGCACGACGCCGCTCCAGGAGTTCGACACCTGGGAAGCCTTGCAGGATGCACTGCGCGATCGCCTCCACGCCAACATCCACTACCTGGACAAGCACCTCGCCGACCGCGACAAAGCGCCAATCCTTGCCCGCCTCAAGGACCGGCTCACACCGCTCGGCTGGAGTACGCGCGGCCTGCATGAGCCGGTCCCGGCCCCACATGCCACCTTGCGCCCGGTCCCACAGCCCTTTACCCATGCCTTCCAGGGCGTGATGGCGTTCCAGAAAGCCCAACGCCACGAGAAGGATGTGCTGTACCACGCCATACCGACCGAAATCGTCGACCGGCGTACTGCCCAGGCGCACCGGGAACTGATTGCCGGCCGCGTGCTGACGGCGTTGAACATCGCCGGCTTCTTCGTGCCAGGGCTGGGTGAGCTGATGCTCGCCGTGTGCGTGGCCCAACTGGCCCAGGAAGTGTATGAGGGCATTGAAGCGTGGGAAAACGATGAGCGCGACACCGCTTACGGGTACATGATCGATGTGATTGAAAACGTCGCGGTAATGGCCGCCCTTAGCGCAGTGGCCAAGGTGCTGAAAGGTGCCAAAAGCGGCGAATCGGGCGGTGCCGAGGCAGGGCCAAGGGTGGAGGAACCCGAAGTCGAAGAGCCCGAGGCAGAGCGGATTCCGGTGGAAACCCCCTCCTTCATCGAGGAGCTGGACGACATCGAGACACCGGATGGCCAACGCCGCCTGTGGAAGCCCGACCTTACGCCGTACCAGAGCCCTCAAGTGCTACCCGACGACCTGGAGCCGGACGCGCACGGCCTGCGCCACCACCAGGGCGGACGCTGGCTGGTGCTGGACGGCAATCGATATGCCGTCGAGCAAGTGCCGGGCACTGGCGAGTACCACCTGCAACACCCGAACAACCCTCGCCGCTACCGGCCACCCGTAAGGCATAACGGTGCCGGGGCCTGGTTGCAGATAACGGACAAACCGCTGAGCTGGTCGGGAATGACACTGCTGCGCCGGATCGGTCACTTGAACGCGCATTTCGACGACCCGACACTGCAGCGCATTGTCGCCGTCAGCGACACGCACGAAGACGTGCTACGCCGGACCTTGGCGCAAAGCCAGCGGCTACCGGCCTTGCTGGAAGACACGATGCAACGCTTCAAGCTGGACGAGACGGTCAGCCAACTGCCGGATGCGGGTACGTGGCAAGCCGAGTTTTCCAGCGCCTACGACCGCCTTCCGGGCAGCTTGGCGCCGGGTGCCGAAGCCATCCAGCGGGCATACCCCAAACTGCCGGCCGCCGTCATCGATGAGCTGGCACGCGGCGCCAGCACCCGCGAACTGCACATGCTCGCCAGCGGCAAGGTGCCCTTGCGCCTTGGCGAGGAAATCCGCATTTACCAGCAACACATCCGCCTGGCCCGCGCGTATGAAGGGTTGTACCTGTCCTGTGTGCCAAGCTGGGATAGCGACCGCCTGATCATGCATACGCTCAAGCGCCTGCCAGGCTGGCCTGCCGAAACAAAACTGCAGGTGCTCCAACGCATGCACTGGCCGGCCGAAGAGCATGCCATTGGCCCGCTGGACACGCACCCGTCTACCACCATCACCCATGCCAGGGCTGGGTACATCATCCACGATGAGCGCCAGCCAAATACGGTGGTCACTGCCTACCCAAGCTTTTTTGCCGCTTTGCATGCGGCGCTGCCAGAGGCCATGGCGCAGCTGGGTGCCACCGATCAGCAAGCGTTGCAGCGCCTGGCTCGGGAAAGCCCCCTGCTGCCCCGCCCAACCTTGAGGGCGGTACTGGGCATGCAGCCCGTACGCCCTGGCTACCGTTCACCCATGCGCCTCGCCGATGGCCGCCTGGGTTACCCGCTCAGTGGCGGGGCCCCCACTGCGCAAGGCGTCACCCGCCAACAGTTGATCGACGCTGTAGAAGCCTCAGGCCTGCCAGCCCGAACGGGGCGGTCGGCGGATCAGGTATTGCAGGCACTCGCCAGTCGCGGGCGTACACACGCGCAGATGCTGGAACACCTGCAGCTGTTGCTGGAACAGCGCAATGAGCTGCAAAGCAGGCTGGCCGACTGGAGCGAAGCCATCACGCCAACGACAGAACAGGCGGCACGCGATCATGACAGCGTCGGTGATGCGATCTTGCAGCACTGGTATGACACGGCCCTGGAAACATCTGAGCACCCGGCCGAACTACAGATAACGCGTGTCCCGCTGGCCGACATTCCGCTGAATCTGCCAGACTTTTTCAACACGCGTGTTCGCCGCCTGAACCTGCTCGACCTGCTCTCGGAAGGCCTTGCGGGCTGGGCCCAGAACGAGCGTTTGCTGCAGCGCCTGCTCAGGCAGATGCCGCAACTGGAATCGCTGGAAATCAGCCGCTCTTACGACCCGGGTGCAACCCCTTCGTCCTTCCTTTTCAGCATCCCTACCATCACCGCGAACTTGCCCGAGCTACAGCAGCTGGTGCTGACCAACCAGAACATCGCACTGTCCGAAAACGACCTGATTCTGTTGGCCGGCCTTCGCCGCTTGAGGCATCTGGACTTGAGCGGTAACCGGCTGGCACAGCACAACAGTCCAAGCTTCCATGAACTGACACTGGACTATCTGGGGCTGGACCACATGCAGCTGGCTCAATGGCCTATCGGCATTGGCAGTGATGCTTTGGGCCGTATCGCCCACCTGTCGCTGCGCAACAACAACCTCAGGTCGCTACCCACGTTCCTGCTCAATGACACAGACGTCTTGCTCAACACGCCGGTAATCTCGCTGCAGGGTAACAGCATCAACGAAACCCACTTGCAGCGCTTGGTGCTGAGCGAGCGGGCCGAGCGGGCCAACATTGCCGTTGATGTGCCGGCAGAACTCACCACAAGGCTTGCGCGCATTCGCAGTGAACGGCAGCAAATGCGCGACGCGATCGATGGCTGGGCTCAAGCCTCCAGCTCTGGCAACCCACTGACCCATGGCGCACTGGCCGACCGACACAGCATCGAAACCGCCATCAGCCAATTCTGGGAGCACCAGGAGCAGGGCCAGCTGTACCTGCGCCTGCAACTCGAGGATGTGGCCATCGAGCATTTCCCCAGGCGGCTTCCATCCTTCTTTGCCGAGCGCGTGCAAGCCATGAGCCTGACACGTTTGCGTGGTACCGCCTCACAGCTTGATGACCTGCTCAGCCGCTTCCCCAACATCACCCGGCTGACCATCGACGCCCACCAGGCAGCTACCCCTTCCCTGGCCTCTGCCTTGCTGCGCCTTACGCAACTCTCGCACCTGGAATTTCACAACATGGGCCTGGAAGTCGACCAGGCCATGCTGGATATTTTTGCGGGGCTGGACCACCTGACATCACTGGACCTTTCGGGCAACCGCGTGGGCGCCATCAACCAGGTACCGGCACAGTTGGCCAGCAATCTGCAATCACTGGCACTGACCAACATGAACCTGCAAGCCTGGCCAAGCTGGTGCGACGGCTTGCTGCCGCTGGAGCTTCTGGATTTGAGCTCCAACAGCATCACCCAGTTGCCCGAACACATCCTCACGAACCTGAACAACCCCATGCCGATCTCATCGATCGCCTTGTTCGACAACCCTTTACCGCTTGAAACGATCCTGCGCGTGCGCACCTTCTCGGACAGCCAGCACAGCTATTCCTTTGCCTTGGATATCCCGAATAACCTGATGCTTGCCGACTCCTCGAGCGAAGGTTCACTCGACCACCCGCACTTCCCTTTGCTAGGCGACGACAGGCCAATGCTGGAGAACTGGATGCTAGGCAACCCATTGCAGAACGAAGCGTTACAAGACTGCTGGCAAACACTGGAAGGCAGTGATCTTTTACGGCTGGTGGGCCGCTTGCACAACGCCGCGCCGTACGTCGACCCGAATACCCGGGCCAGCTTCTGCGAGCGGGTACGCATGATGCTGGTAGTGGCGGCGAGTAACGATACCGAGCGCCCGGTGATGGAAAGCATCGCCGCAGCCGCATTGCCAGACCCGGAAACCGGCTCGCAAACCTGCCACGATGGTGCCTTGCAGGAATTCAACAATATCGAGCTGTACCTGATGGGTCAGCGATTGCTGGTTGATGCGGGAGATACGTTGCAAACGCTGCGTCAGCGCCTGTTGCAGCTGTTCCGGATCGATCAGCTGGAGTTACTGGCCAACAAGCGCTCAGGCTCGGGTGACCTGGTGTCGGTACGCCTGGCCTACCGCCGCGAACTGGCCAAGGAACTGGACCTCCCGATCGCCGACAGCATGCGTTTTCGTGGCGCTGCAAACCTGGCGCGCAATGAGCTTTCCAGTGTGCTGGAAAAGGTTCGGAAAATTGAACGCAGCGACGTACTGGTCGACTACATGCTGGCGAACAGCGACTGGACTGCACGCCTGCGTGCCGAGTATGCGGACCGCTTCGACGAAATAGAGGCTCGCTTCGGTCTGCGCGTACTCGAACTGGCCAGTGCCGACTACCCGCTTGCGCAAGAACTGGAGTTGCAGAAGGGTTTGCAACACGACAAGGAACAGGAGGAAGCGGAGCTGCTGCGCGAACTGACCATTGCGCAGGTAGCCAACGACTGAACCCCCATGAAGCGGGGCGACGCCGATGGCGTCGCCCCATCCGGTCAACGCTTGTAACGCTCCGCGCCCCAAACCAGCAGCGCCAGCAGAAGCTGCTTGAGTACGTCTTGCGTCGGTCTGGCCAAGTCTTCCCGGTAGGCAAACGGCTCGGTTTCGTCCATGTACGTGCTTTGTGCCAGCTCCAGTTGCACAGCATGGATATGGTTGGCCGGGTCACCGTAATGCCGGGTGATGTGCCCGCCTTTGAAGCGGCCATTAAGCACATGGCTATAACCTTGCGCCTTGCCGCACACGCCTTGCAGCCGCTCAGCCAATGCCGGATCACAACTGGCGCCGTTGAAAGTGCCCAGGTTGAAGTCCGGCAGCTTGCCGTCGAACAAGTGCGGGATCAGCGAACGAATGGAATGGGCATCCCACAGCAGGGCGTACCCAAACTGCTCGCGCAACCGGTCCAGCTCGCTGCGGATCGTGCCGTGGTAGGGACGCCAGATCTGCTCCAGATAACCTTTGCGTTCTTCGCCTGAGGGCGCCAGCCCATCCTTGAACAGCGGCTCGCCATCGAACAACGTGGCCGGATACAGGCCGGTGGTAGCGCCGGCATACAACGGCTTGTCGTCATCCGGGCGGTTGAGGTCGATGACGAAACGCGAATACTCCGCCGCGACCACGCTGGCTCCCATGTCGCGGGCAAAGTCGTACAACCGGGGGATGTGCCAGTCGGTGTCCGGCAAGCTGCGCGCCTCATCGACCAGGCCGTCGCGCACCGCGTTGCTCAGGCCCAGGCCGGCGTGCGGCATGCTGATCAGCAGCGGCAGGTGGCCTTGGTGAAAACTCAGTACCTTGTCCATCGTGCCTCGCTCAATTGGAGATTTCGTTGCCCTTGCGCACCACGCGCTTGGGCAGGTCGCCACCCAGCCAGTAGGCCAGGTCGGCAGGGCGTTCGATTTGCCAGGCGACGAAGTCGGCCACCTTGCCCACTTCCAGCGAGCCGTGGCTGTCGCCCAGGCCCAGTGCCGTGGCGGCATGTACCGTTACGCCAGCCAACGCTTCTTCCGGGGTCATGCGGAAACAGGTGCAGCCCATGTTCAGCATCAGCCGCAGCGACAGCCCTGGTGACGTGCCGGGGTTGAGGTCGCTGGCCAGGGCAATTTTCACCCCGTGGCGGCGCAAGGCATCCATGGGCGGCAACTGGGTTTCACGCAGGAAGTAGAAGGCGCCCGGCAGCAGCACACCGACGGTTCCGGCGGCGGCCATGGCGATGGCGTCTTCCTCGGTCATGAACTCCAGATGATCCGCCGACAGCGCCTGGTAACGCGCTGCCAGGCTGGAGCCGTGCAACGACGACAGCTGTTCGGCGTGCAGCTTGACCGGCAGGCCCAGTTCGCGTGCCTTGATGAACAGCCGCTCGACCTGGGCCGGGGAGAATGCCAGGTGTTCGCAGAAGGCATCCACTGCATCCACCAGGCCTTCGGCAGCCAGGGCAGGCAGCATCTCGTCGCAGATGTGCGCGATGTAGTCGTCGGGCCGGCCGGCGTACTCCGGCGGCAAGGCGTGCGCGGCCAGGCAGGTGGCGCGCACCGCCAGCGGCAGTTCGTCGGCCAGCCGCCGGGCCACGCGCAGCATCTTGCGTTCGTTGGCCAGGTCCAGGCCGTAGCCGGACTTGACCTCGATCGTGGTCACGCCATCGCGCATCAGCGCCTGAACCCGCTGGCGAGCACTGGCGAACAGCTCGTCTTCGCTGGCCGCACGGGTAGCCCGCACGGTGCTGGCGATACCCCCGCCCTGGGCAGCGATTTCGGCATAGCTCACGCCCTGCAGGCGCTGCTCGAACTCACCGCTGCGGTTACCACCGAACACCGCGTGGGTGTGGCAGTCGATCAGCCCCGGGGTGACCCAGGCGCCGCCCAGGTCCACCGTACGGTCAGCGTCGACCGGCGCCAGCTCGGCGCGTGGGCCGATCCACTCGATCAGCCCGGCACAGGTGACGATGGCCGCGTCCTCGATGGCCGAATAACGGCCCTCGGCCATGGTAGCCACATGGCAATGCTGCCAGAGGGTTCTCATGCATAATCTCCTTTACTAACGGTGCAGCTCGACGGGCTCTGCTGCCGGCTTGCCCTGCCCTGCACGCGGCTTGCACCACAGCAGGTAGGACGCCACCAGGAACACCACCCAGACCACGCCGACGATCAGTGCCGCCTGGGTGTCCGGGAAGTAGCCGAGCACACCAAAGATGAACACCATGAACGCAATGGCCATGGCCGGGCCGTAGGGCCAGAACGGTACCGGGAACTTGAGTTGGGCCACTTCCTCACGGCTCATGCTGCGGCGCATGGCCACCTGGGTGAGCAGAATCATCAGCCACACCCACACAGTGGCGAAGGTGGCAATGGACGCAATGAGCAGGAACACGTTTTCCGGGATCAGGTAGTTGAGCAGCACGCCGATCAGCAGTGCAGCGCCCATCACCACCACGGTCATCCACGGCACGCCATGCTTCGACAGTTTGCCGAAGCTGCGTGGCGCATGGCCTTGGTGGGCCAGGCCGTACATCATGCGGCCGGCGCCGAAGATGTCGCTGTTGATGGCCGAGATGGCGGCAGAAATCACCACGATGTTCAGCACGGCGGCGGCAGAGCCAATGCCCAGGTTGCTGAAGATCTGCACGAACGGGCTGCCTTGGCTGCCGATCTGCGGCCATGGGTACAGGCACATCAGCACGAACAGGGTGAGTACGTAGAACAGCAGGATGCGCAGCGGCACGGCGTTGATCGCCTTGGGGATGACGCGCTGCGGGTCCTTGGCCTCACCGGCGGTGACACCGATGATCTCGATGCCGCCGAAGGCGAACATCACCACGGCAAAGGACGCGATCAGGCCGCCCACGCCGTTAGGCATGAAGCCACCGTGGTCGAACAGGTTGCTGACGCCGACGGCATGCCCGGTACCCACCTGGCTGAAGCCGAAAGCCATGATGCCGAGGCCGGCCAGGATCATCGCCACGATGGCGCCGACCTTGAGCAGCGACAGCCAGAATTCCATCTCGCCGAATACCTTGACGTTGCACAGGTTGAGGCCGCCGATCAGGAAGACGATGCCCAGTACCCAGATCCAGCGGGCCACTTCCGGGAACCAGAAGCCCATGTAGATACCGAAGGCGGTGACGTCGGCGATGGCCACAATGACCATTTCGAAGGCGTAGGTCCAGCCGAGGATGAAGCCGGCCATGGGGCCGAGGTAGGTGCTGGCGTAGTGGCCGAAGGAGCCGGCCACCGGGTTGTGCACGGCCATTTCGCCGAGGGCGCGCATGACCATGAACACGGCAGCGCCGCCGATCAGGTAGGCCAGCAGCACGGCCGGGCCGGCCATCTGGATGGCTGAGGCGGAGCCGTAGAACAGCCCGGTGCCGATGGCAGAACCGAGGGCCATGAAACGGATGTGGCGGGCACTTAGCCCGCGCTTGAGACCTTGAGCTTGTTGCATGTCACGTCCTTGAATTGTTTTTGTGGTCGTGAGATCAGAGGGGCCGCCACGCAACCCAATCGCGAGCAAGCTCGCGCCTACAAGGGAACGCGTTGCCTTTGCAGGAGCGAGCTTGCTCGCGATGGGCCGCAACGCGGCCCTAGGGGCATTACAGGCTTGGCAGCACACCCGCCGGCAGCAAACCGGTCAGGCTACCCTTGGCCAACAGTTCCACGGCCTTTTCGATGTCTGGCGCAAAGAAACGGTCACGGTCATAGTGCGGCACTTCGCTGCGCAGCGCCTTGCGCGCCTGCTCCAGCTTGGCGGAAGTCTTCAGGCCTTTGCGCAGGTCCAGGCCCTGGCAGGCGCCCAACCATTCGATGGCCAGCACGCCACGGGTATTTTCAGCCATTTCCCACAGGCGCTTGCCAGCAGCCGGGGCCATCGACACGTGGTCTTCCTGGTTGGCCGAAGTCGGCAGGCTGTCGACGCTGTGCGGGTGCGACAGGGCCTTGTTTTCGCTGGCCAGGGCGGCAGCGGTCACCTGGGCGATCATGAAGCCGGAGTTGACCCCGCCGTTTTCCACCAGGAATGGCGGCAGCTGGGACATGTGCTTGTCCATCATCAGCGAGATGCGGCGCTCGCTGAGCGAGCCGATTTCGGCGATGGCCAGGGCAATGTTGTCGGCGGCCATGGCCACCGGCTCGGCGTGGAAGTTACCACCGGAAATCACATCACCTTCGGCGGCGAACACCAGCGGGTTGTCGGACACGGCGTTGGCTTCGATGCCCAGCACTTCGGCAGCCTGGCGCAGCTGGGTGAGGCAGGCGCCCATGACCTGCGGCTGGCAGCGCAGTGAGTACGGGTCCTGGACCTTGTCGCAGTTCTTGTGCGACAGCGACACTTCGCTGGAATCGCCCAGCAGGTCGCGGAAGCAGGCAGCGGTGTCGATCTGGCCGCGCTGGCCACGCACTTCGTGGATACGCGCATCGAACGGCGAACGCGAGCCCAATGCCGCTTCGACGCTCAGGCCACCGCAGGCGATGGCGGCAGCGTACAGGTCTTCACCCTGGAACAGGCCGCGCAGGGCGTAGGCGGTGGAAGCCTGGGTACCGTTGAGCAGGGCCAGGCCCTCTTTGGCAGCCAGGGTCAGCGGTTCGAGGCCGGCAACTGCCAGGGCTTCGGTGGCCGACAGCCACTGGCCTTTGTAGCGGGCCTTGCCTTCGCCCAGCAGCACCAGCGACATGTGCGCCAGCGGCGCCAGGTCACCGGAAGCGCCCACCGAGCCTTTCAGCGGAATGTGCGGGTAGACTTCGGCGTTGACCAAGGCGATCAGCGCGTCGATGACTTTGCGGCGAATGCCGGAGAAGCCACGGCTGAGGCTGTTGATTTTCAGCACCATGATCAACCGCACCAGGTCGTCATCCAGCGGCGCACCAACACCGGCGGCATGCGACAGCACCAGCGAGCGCTGCAGGTTTTCCAGGTCGTGGCTGGCGATGCGGGTCGAGGCCAACAGGCCGAAACCGGTGTTGATGCCGTAGGCGGTACGGTCTTCTGCAATGATCTGCTCGACGCAGGCAACGCTGGCGTCGATGGCCGGCGAGGCGCTGGCATCCAGTTGCAGGCGCACGGGCGCGGCGTGGATCGCGCGCAGCTGGGCCAGGGTCAGGGTGCCAGGCTTGAGGGTGAGTTCGGTCACGTTGCTACTCCAAGTCGCGTGGAGCCGCAGGCCCGTTTTTCGGTGCCTGCGCGCTCCTTCTTGTTGTTCAGTATCACCCCTTGTGGGGTGTGATCCAAAGCGTGGCGATCAGCCAGTGATCATCGGCAGGTCCAGGCCCTGCTCCTTGGCGCAATCGATGGCGATGTCGTAGCCGGCATCGGCATGGCGCATCACGCCAGTCCCTGGGTCGTTGGTCAGCACGCGGGCGATACGCTCGGCGGCTTCGTCGGTACCGTCACAGACAATGACCATGCCCGAGTGCTGGGAGAAGCCCATGCCCACGCCACCGCCGTGGTGCAGCGACACCCAGGTGGCGCCGCCTGCGGTGTTCAGCAGGGCGTTGAGCAGCGGCCAGTCGGAAACAGCGTCCGAGCCATCACGCATGGCTTCGGTTTCGCGGTTGGGGCTGGAGACCGAACCCGAGTCCAGGTGGTCACGGCCGATCACCACCGGTGCCGACAGCTCGCCGCTGCGGACCATTTCGTTGAACGCCAGGCCCAGCTTGGCGCGCAGGCCCAGGCCAACCCAGCAGATACGTGCCGGCAGGCCCTGGAAGCTGATGCGCTCGCGGGCCATGTCCAGCCAGCGGTGCAGGTGGGCGTCATCGGGGATCAGTTCCTTGACCTTGGCATCGGTCTTGTAGATGTCCTCGGCATCGCCAGACAGCGCCGCCCAGCGGAACGGGCCGATACCACGGCAGAACAGCGGGCGGATGTAGGCCGGCACGAAGCCCGGGAAGTCGAAGGCATTGGCCACGCCCTCTTCCTTGGCCATCTGACGGATGTTGTTGCCGTAGTCGAAGGTCGGGATGCCTTGCTTCTGGAAGTCCAGCATGGCTTGTACGTGCACGGCCATCGACTGCTTGGCGGCCTTGACCACGGCAGCCGGCTCGGTCTGCGCACGGTCGCGGTACTGTTCCCAGGTCCAGCCGGCTGGCAGGTAGCCGTTCAGTGGGTCGTGGGCGCTGGTCTGGTCGGTGACCATGTCCGGGCGCACGCCACGCTTGACCAGCTCTGGCAGGATTTCGGCAGCGTTGCCGTGCAGGGCGATGGAGATGGCCTTGCCTTCGGCGGTGTATTTGGCGATGCGCGCCAGGGCGTCGTCGAGGTCGGTGGCCTGCTCGTCGACGTAGCGGGTTTCCAGGCGGAAGTCGATGCGGCTCTGCTGGCATTCGATGTTCAGCGAGCAGGCGCCGGCCAGGGTAGCGGCCAGTGGCTGGGCGCCGCCCATGCCGCCCAGGCCTGCGGTGAGTACCCACTTGCCTTTCAGGCTGCCGCCGTAGTGCTGGCGACCGGCTTCGACGAAGGTTTCATAGGTGCCCTGGACGATGCCC
>JADHEF010001532.1_pt1 | contig 13674 bp, 11 predicted proteins | sample 8952391 | NCBI WGS metagenome assembly JADHEF01 (sample SAMN16124439, study PRJNA663245) | bioreactor sludge metagenome | isolation source: sludge (nitrite) | place: India:Bengaluru | collected 2019-02-28
CAGCGTGCGGAAAATGCGGCCGTCCAGATGCCAGAACGACTCGAACACCTCTTCCACTGCATGGCCGAAGCTGCGCACCGGGTCGTGCGCGCTCTGGCCGCAGCGATGGCAGAACGCGCCGTGCAGCGGTTCGCCGCAATTGGCGCAGGAAGTGGCATGGGCGTGCTCGGCGTGCATCGTCATCCGCAGGCAAGGTGGGTCCGTTAAGATACGCGGGCCATGCGACCCGGGACCAGCGCCCTTCCGGCAGCGGACCGCAGTCGCCTCCCGTGGTGTTTCCATGCCCGCCGTTTTCCCGACGCCGCGCTTCGGCAGCGAAGTGCGCGCCACCGTTCGTCTTGCCCTGCCGTTGGTGCTGGGCCACTTGTCCGCCGGCCTGATCGGTTTCGTCGACAACGTCATTGCCGGCCATCATTCGACCGACACGCTGGCTGCCGTCACCGTCGGCACGGCATTGCTGTGGCTGCCGATGCTGATCCCGATCGGCACACTGATCTCGCTGACCGCCTCGGTGTCGCACTTGCACGGTGCCGGGCGCGAGGACGAGATCGGGCCGCTGTTCCGGCAGGCGCTGTGGCTGGCGCTGGCTCTTGGGGCGGTGATGTTCGCCTTCCTCAGCGTGGTGCCGCCGTTGCTGCCGGCCTTCGGCATCACGCCGGACATCGTGCCCGGCGCGACGGCCTTCCTGCACGCGGTGCGCTGGGGCGGCCCGGCGCTGACGCTGTACTTCTGCCTGCGCTACCTCAGCGAAGGCATGCACTGGACCTTGCCGACGATGCTGATCGGGTTCGGCGGCCTGCTGGTGCTGGCACCGCTGGGTTACGTGCTGACCTACGGCAAGTTCGGCCTGCCCGAGCTGGGCGCGCAGGGGCTGGGCATCGCCTCGGCGGTGACGATGTGGCTGCAGGCCAGCACGTTCGCGCTGTACCTGTGGCGCACGCGCCGTTTCGCGCACTTGCGGCTGTTTGCGCGTTTCGAGCCGCCGCGCCGCGCGCCGATGGCCGAATTGCTGCGCACCGGCTTGCCGATCGGCATCACCGTGCTGATGGAAGGCGGCCTGTTCATCGTCACCGCCCTGCTGATCGGCCGGCTCGGCGCCACCTCGGCGGCGGCGCACCAGATCGCCATCAACATCTCGCAGATCTGCTTCATGATACCGATGGGCGTGGCCGAGGCCACCACGGTGCGTGTGGGCCATGCGCGCGGAGCCGACGATGCCCATGGCGTGCGCCGGGCCGCACGTGCCGGCTATGCCATCGTGCTGTGCACGCAGCTGCTGTCCGCGCTGGTGCTGCTGTGCGGGCACGATGCCATCGTGGCGCTGTACACCGACGATGTGGCCGTGGCGGCGTTGGCGTCCACGCTGTTGCTGTTCGCGGCCGCGTTCCAGTTTCCCGACGGCATCCAGGTGATGTCCGCCGGCGCGCTGCGCGGGCTCAAGGACACGCGCGTGCCGATGTTCATCGCGATGGCCGCGTATTGGGGGCTGGGCATGCCGCTGGGGGCCGGATTCGGGCTGGGGCTGGGCTGGGGCGCACCGGGCATGTGGGCCGGGCTGATCCTGGGCCTCACCGCGGCGGCCATTGGCTTGGGCTGGCGTTTCGCGCGCAGCAGCCGGCGCTTGATCGCGCAGGCGACCCGCCGGCCGAGCATGACTTTGGCGCCATGAAAGCCGCCGGGGCTGCGGCTATGCTGTCGCCGCTAATCCGGATTTAGTCGCAATTCCTTCCGTTTCGGAGCGTTCCATGAATCAGGCCGTACGCCCCAATCCCATCGCCCGTTTCTTCGTCGGTTTGTGGAACGTGATGAATTTCACCCGCAGGCTGATCCTGAACCTGGTGTTCTTCGGCCTGCTGTTCGTGTTTCTCGCGGTGATGGCGGCGGTGATGGCTTCCGGCGGCGGCAACGCCAAGCCGCTGCACGAGCGCACCACGCTGGTGATCGCGCCGGAGGGCAAGCTGGTCGAGCAATTCAGCACCGACCCGCTGACCCGCGCGCTGGCCAAGTCGATGGGCGACAAGGGCGGCGAAGTGCAGTTGCGCGACCTGCTGCGCGCCATCGACGCGGCCCGCGACGACAAGAAGATCGAGCGCGTGTTCCTCGACGTGGACAAGCTGCAGGCCAGCGGCTTCGCCTCGATGCGCGAAGTGGCCGCCGCGCTGGCCAGGCTGCGCGCGTCGGGCAAGCAGGTGGTGGCCTTCGGCGAGAACCTGGACCAGAGCCAGTACCTGCTGGCCGCGCAGGCCAACGAGGTCTACCTCGACCCGATGGGCAGCCTGCTGCTCGAAGGCTTGGGTCGCTACCGCCAGTATTTCCGCCAGGGCCTGCAGGAAAAGCTCGGCGTGGACGTGCACCTGTTCCGCGTGGGCGAGTACAAGTCCGCCGCCGAGCCGTACATCCTCGACGCCGCCTCCAAGGATGCCAAGGAAGCCGACCTGTTCTGGATGAACGACGTCTGGCAGCGCTACCTGTCCGACATCGCCGCCGCGCGCAAACTCGACGCCGCGCAGCTGGCTGCCGGCATCGATGCGCTGCCCGACGGCATCGCCGCCACCGGTGGCGACATCGCCAAGCTGGCCTTGCAGCAGAAGCTGGTGGACGGGCTGAAGACCGAAGAGGACGTGGACGACCTGCTGACCCAGCGCGGCGTGGCCGACAAGGATGCCGATGGTGGCTTCCGCCAGGTGTCGCTGGACGATTACCTCGCCCAGCTCGATGCGCGGCGCAATCCGCTGGACGAGCGCGCGCAGGTGGCCGTGGTGGTGGCCGAGGGCGAGATCGCCGGTGGCGAACAGCCGGCCGGCAAGGTAGGCGGTGTCAGCACCTCGGCCCTGTTGCGGCAGGCGCGCGACGAGGACAAGGTCAAGGCAGTGGTGCTGCGCGTGGATTCGCCCGGCGGCGAAGTGTTCGCCTCTGAGCAGATCCGACGCGAAGTCGATGCGCTGAAGAAGGCCGGCAAACCGGTGGTGGTGTCGATGGGCGACCTGGCCGCATCCGGCGGCTACTGGATCAGCATGGATGCCGATCGCATCTATGCCGACCCGTCCACGATCAGTGGTTCGATCGGCATCTTCGGTCTGGTCCCCAACTTCACCCGCACCCTGGACAAGCTGGGCGTGCACACCGATGGCGTGGGCACCACCAAGTACGCCGGCGCGTTCGACGTGACCCGGCCGATGGACCCGCAGGTCGGGCAGATGATCCAGTCGGTGATCAACAAGGGCTATGCCGATTTCACCGGCAAGGTGGCCGCCGCGCGCGGCAAGACGGTGGAGCAGATCGACGCCATCGCACGTGGCCGCGTGTGGAGCGGTGCGCAGGCCAAGGAGCGCGGGCTGGTGGACGAATTCGGCGGCCTGCAGGACGCCGTCGCCGACGCCGCGCGTCGGGTCAAGCTGGGCGAGGGCAAGTACCGGGTGCATTACATCGAGAAGGCGGCCACGCCGTTCTCGCAGTTCCTCGGCGGCTTTGCCGGCAGCCATGTCGGCGCTTCGCTGCTGAAGGATTCGGACTTCGCCCGCATTGCCCTGGCGCGCACGATGCCGGAGACCGACGCGCAGCTGCGCTTCGTCGAAAGCGCCGTGCGCGATCGCAACGGCGCGCCGGTCAAGGCGCTGGCCTACTGCTTCTGCGGGCTCTGATCGGCCGGCGGCCGGTCTCCGGCAGGCCGCGATGCCGCAAACGCGAACGCCCCGGCTTGCCGGGGCGTTCTTGCATCCAGGTCACGCACAGGCGCTGTGTCGCCTCATTGCGTCGTGGCGGTGTCGATCCGCTTGGCTTGGTCGGCGGCGGCCTGCTGGACCGCGCCTTCGATCGCCTTGGCCTTGTCGATCGGCTGCTTGATCGCATCGCGCAGCTCGGTGGCCTGCGGTTGCGGCGGCTTGTCGTCGGCCGGTGGTTCGGGCTTGTGGCAGGCGCTGGCCCCGCACAGCAGGGCCGCGAGGCAGGCATAGCGCAGGATGGATACGGAATGGGCTGGCATGCGGGCTCCGTGGCGGATGGCGAGTATGGCTATCCTACGACGGACCAAGGCCGGGATTGCCGGGGCCGGCAACCCCGTGCATCGGCGGCCAACCGACCCGCGTCTTGCTGGCCCGATATCGCGGCGGGCGTGAATCAGGCCATCCCGTGCGGCTTTCCCGGTTCCTGCATGGGCCGCCATCAGGCGGCGCGCGCGGCAGGTGTCATTGCCGATGGCCCGTCCTTGAGGCCTTCATGGCGTCTGATCGGGTGCACCGCAGGTGGTCTCGTCGATGATCTTCTGCAGCCTGCCCAGGTCGGCTGCTGCTTGGTCGCGCTTGTCCTGGCCGGCATAGCGCAGCCGGGATTCGGCCATGTCGCGTTGTTGTTTCCATGCCGTGCACAGCTGACGATCGGGCACCGGGGCGCAGACTTCGGTGACCATCTGGCATGCCTGTGCGAGACCGCTGCCGGGGCTGCCGTCGAGGTTGGCGATGCTCAGCGGCAGGCAGCGCGATTTCGGCGCGTAATCCTCGCTGTAATAGCTGCCGCGATCGGGGGCGCCGCACTGGAACAGCACGGGAGGCGGCAGGCGTCGCAGCGGAGCGGCGCTTGCCTGTGACGGCGGCGACGATGCGGGGGGCGTGACGGGAATGCGGTTGCTGTCGAGCACGCCGGAGGCCGGTACGGGCGCCGCGGGAGGCGTCCCGGGCCCGGAGCGGCCGGAGGGGAGCGGGGCGGTCGGCACGTCCTGGAGCGTCCGCGAATAAGGCTTGCTGCCGACGGGGCAGGCCGTGCGGACGATGCTGATGCCGCCCTGCGCATCGATGCAGCCGCGCAAGGGCGGCAGGCCATCGTTCGCCACCGCATTTTGCGTCGGCAGCGGGGTCGGGTGCACAGGCATCACCGGCAGCGGGGCCGCCATGACCTTCTGCTGTTTCAGGCCTTTGGCACAGGGGGCGTTCTGCAGTGACTGCTGGCCATCGGCCGAAGTGCAGCGGTAGATGACGACATCCGCCGCCAGCGCGGGAGCACGGACGGCAGCGATGCAGGCCAGCAGCACGATGGCGACAGGCAGGCGCACCCGCTCACCAGCCCGGGCAATCGTTGGCCATGCGCGCATCGATGCCGCGTTGTTCGAGATCCATCGCATGGCGTTCGCTCGGCATCACGCCGCCGTATCGACGCAGGATTTCGTACTTGCGGTCGGACAGGCGGGCACACACTTCCTGTTGCGGCAAGGCATGGCATTCGTCGTTCACCCATGCGCCGCCGACGGGGATCGCCACGCCCGGTACATGCACCGGGCGACCATGGCCGGTTTGTCCGCCGATCGAGAACGATGCCGAGGCATTGCCGGAATGCGTGCCACCGGAGACGGACAGGCCTGTCGAAGCGGCCGGGTGCGGGCCTTGCCGCGGGCGCAGCGGGTAGGCGTGGACCCAGGCCGGCACCCAGCGCTGCCGGCCTTCGGCGGTATCGCTGGTGTAACGCTCGCCGTCGGGGGCGACGCATTCGTACATCGGGCGTGGCGGCTGGGCGATGACGACGCGGACTTCGCGTTCGGGCGTCGCGGTTTTTTCAGGCTTGGCCGCAGGAATCGGATGTGCCGGGGGCGGCGGATCCTGCGGCCGTTGCATCGTGATCACCTGCTGACGCTGATCGGTCGGGCAAGGCGAATCACGCAGCGCGATGGCACCCTGGCTGCCGACGCAGCGGTACAGCACCACGTTGCCTTGTTTGGACGCCGCGGCCGCCTGTGCTTGCGCGGCCGCCGCAAGCACGGGCAAGGGCAGCAGGCTCAGCAGGCAGGCGGCGAGGGCGACGGGACGCGGCATGGCGCCATCTTGCGGGCTCCGGCTCTCGCAGGGAAGCGCCGGGATTGCCGCGTTCAGGCGCGGAACACGTCGCCGGTCAGCGCGTCGCGGATTTTCGTCGGTTGGGACAGGCCGCCGGTATCGCCTTCGGCCAGCACGCCGTCCAGCAGCGGCAGCAGTGCGGGATCGAGTTCGCCGCGCGAGTAGGCGGGCGGCTGGGTGGCGAAATTCGCGCTGGTGGACACCAGCGGCCCGCCGAAGGCTTGGCACAAGGCGGCCATCTGCGGGTGTGCGGTGACGCGCACGGCGATGCCGGCATGGTTGCCGGTGAGCCAGCGCGGCGCGGCGGCGCTGGCCGGCAGTACCCAGGTGAACGGGCCGGGCCAGTGGGCGGTGACGGTGGCCAGGCGTTCGGCGGGCACGGCCTCCAGATCGAGCAGCGGGTGCAGCTGTTCGAGCGAGGCGGCGGCCACGATCAGGCCTTTCTCGACGGGCCGGCGCTTGACTTCGAGCAGGCGCAGAACGGCGGTTTCATCGAGCGGATTGCAGCTCAGCCCCCAGACGGCTTCGGTGGGGGCGGCCACGAGGCCGCCGCGGTGCAGGGCGGCGGCGGCCTCGGTCAGGGACAGGTTCGGGGTGACGGACATCGGCAGGCAGGTGCCCGGGAGGGGCGCATCGGCATGGAAAGGCGTGATTGTCGCGCCATCGGCCGGCGCCGGCGTGAGCGTCGGCTGGCCGGCGGGTGCTGCGTGGAATCAGGTGGACGCGGTTTTCTTCGCCACGGTTTTCTTCACGGCCTTTTTCGCGGCGGCCTTCTTGGCGGCCGCTTTGCTGGCCGGGGCCTTCTTGACCGCGGGCTTCTTTTCGGCCGCTTCCTTCTTGACGGCCGTCTTGGTCGCGGCTTTCTTCGCGCCGAAACCCTTGCGGGCCGGCTTGCCGGTTTCTTCCATCATCTGCTGCACTTCGGCCAGGCTCAGCGAGGCCGGGTCGCGGTCCTTGGGAATCTTGCCGTTGAGCTTGCCGTCGCTGATGTACGGGCCGAAGCGGCCGTTGAGCACCTGGATGTCGCTGCCTTCGAATGCCTTGATGATCCGGTTGCGGGCGATCTCTTCCTTTTCCTCGATAAGGAACAGCGCCCGCGCCAGGTCGATGGTGTACGGGTCATCTTCTTTCTTCAGCGAGGCGTAGGTGCTGCCGCGCTTGGCGAACGGGCCGAAACGGCCGATGCCCACGCTGACCGGCTGGCCGTCGCTCTCGCCCAGCGTGCGCGGCATGTCGAACAGCTTCAGCGCCTGCTCGAGGCTGATCGAATAGATGCTCTGGCCCGGCTGCAGCGAGGCGAACTTCGGCTTTTCCTCGTCCTCGACCGTGCCGATCTGCACCATCGGGCCGAAGCGGCCGATGCGCGCGCTGACTTCCTTGCCGCTGGCCGGGTCGATGCCGAGCACGCGCGCGCTGCCGGCGTCGGTGCGGTCCAGCGAAACCTTCTTGTCTTCGACCAGTTCCTTGAAGGGCCCCCAGAACTTTTCCATCAGCGGCACCCAGGCTTCCTCGCCGCGGCTGACGGCATCGAGGTCGTCTTCCATGCGTGCGGTGAAGTCGTAATCCACGTAGCGGGTGAAGTGGCTGGACAGGGACTTGCTGACTGCGCGGCCGACGTCTGTGGGCCTGAACGCGCGCCCTTCCATCTCGGCGTACTTGCGGAACAGCAGGGTCTGGATGATCGAGGCATAGGTGGAAGGCCGGCCGATGCCGTATTCCTCCAGTGCCTTGACCAGCGAGGCTTCGGTGAAGCGCGGCGGCGGCTGGGTGAAGTGCTGGTCGGCCGACACCCGCTCCAGCGGCACGCTGTCGCCGGGCTTCATCGCCGGCAGCTTGCGGCCTTCGTCGTCGTCGTCGGCCCCCTTGCTGTCCTTGCCTTCCTCGTACACGGCCAGGAAGCCGGGCACGGTCACGGTGGTGCCGGTGGCGCGGAAGCCGTGTTCGTTGCCGGCGGCCAGTTCGACGCTGACGGTGTTGAGCGTGGCCGGGATCATCTGGCAGGCCACGGCGCGCTTCCAGATCAGCTCGTAGAGCTTGCGCTCGTCGTCGGACAGGAAGCGGGCCACCTGTGCCGGCGTGCGCAGCGCGGAGGTGGGGCGCACCGCTTCGTGCGCTTCCTGTGCATTCTTGGACTTGGTCTGGTAGGCGTTGGGCTGGTCGGGCAGCGAGGTGGTGCCGTAGTCGCGCGCGATCACGTCGCGGATTTCGGCCACGGCCTCCTGCGAAAGGTTCACCGAGTCGGTACGCATGTAGCTGATCAGGCCGACCGTGCCTTCCTCGCCCAGCGCCACGCCTTCGTACAGTTTCTGCGCCACCTGCATGGTCTTGCGGGTGGTGAAGCCGAGCTTGCGCGCAGCTTCCTGCTGCAGCGTCGAGGTGGTGAACGGCGGCGCCGGGCGGCGCTTGCGCTCCTTGCTGGCCACGTCGGTGACGTGCAGCATGCCGTGCGCAGCCTGCTGGATGCGCAGGCGCGCGGCTTCGGCGGTATCGCCGTCGGTGATGGTGAACTGTTCGACCTTCCTGCCGTCCAGCTTGACCAGCTTGGCGGCGAAGTGCTGGGCAGGGTGGGCGCAGTCGGCGGCCAGCGTCCAGTATTCCTGCGCGACGAAGGCTTCGATCTCTTCCTCGCGCTCGACGATCATGCGCAGCGCCGGGCTCTGCACGCGGCCGGCCGACAGGCCGCGCTGGACCTTGCGCCACAGCACCGGCGAGAGGTTGAATCCCACCAGGTAGTCGAGCGCGCGGCGGGCTTGCTGCGCATCGACCAGGTCGCCGGCAATGGCACGCGGCCTGGTCATCGCTTCCTTGATCGCGCGCGGGGTGATCTCGGTGAACACCACGCGTTGCAGCGGCTTGCCCTTCAGCAGGTCGCGCTCTTTCAGGATTTCGGCGATGTGCCAGCTGATCGCCTCGCCTTCGCGGTCCGGGTCGGTAGCCAGATAGATGTCGTCGGCGGCCTTGGCGGCGCGGGCGATCTCGTTGACGTGCTTTTCGTTCTTCTCGATCAGGTCGTAACGCATCGCGAAGCCGTGCTCGGGGTCCACCGCGCCCTCTTTCGGCACCAGGTCGCGCACATGGCCATAGCTGGCCAGCACGGTGAAATCCTTGCCGAGATATTTGTTGATCGTCTTGGCCTTGGCCGGGGATTCGACGATGAGCAGGTGCTTGGGCATGGCGATGGCGTTCTTGCGCGGGTCCGGCAGGCCGGAGGGGGAGGGGATTCCGCTCTGGGTCGGGGTTGCCGGCCGTCCAGACGGAGACGCCCGGGGAGCGGTCCCCGGGCGTGCTGCTTTTTATAGTGGAATCATGCCGGCCGGGCGGCTGTCAAGCGGCGGCCATCTGTCGGGCACCAAAATCCGTGCATTGCCGGGTAACGGGAAAGCCGCGTGGCGGCTGTGTGGGGGCCAGGTCGGAGGGCCATGCCGTGACGGCGATGCAGGCATGAAGCAGGTGAAACCTTAGATGACGCGGGGCACGCGGTGTGCGCAGCTCCCGTGAATGGTCTTCGAGATGCCTGCTGCGCACGCCTTCAGCCAAGACAAGGCCGGACCGGGGCGCGCTTGTCCGGATGCACCGCCCGGCGGTCATTCGCGTGGATCAGTGCACCGGCTCGGGTTCGTCGGCGAACATCTGCGTTTCCATCCAGGCATAGGCGGCCTCGGCGCCGGGCTGGTTGAACAGCACCATCAGCACTACCCACTTGAGGTCATCCAGATCCAGCTCGTCCTGATCCAGCGCCATCGCCCGGTCGAGCACCAGCTCGCGCTGGTCGGCATCGAGCACGCCGTGCTGTTCGAGGAACAGCAGGAAGCCGCGGCATTCGATGTCGAGCTTGTCCAGCTCCGGCCCGTGGAACACGCGCACCGGCCCGTTGGCCCGGGGCGTGGAAGCCGCCGGGCGTTGTTCGGCCAGTGCGTCGAGCCAGTCGAAGGCCTTGCTGATCTCGGCGGGGCTGAAGCCGGCCTGGAGCAGGTTGCCCTGCAGCGAGTCGCGATCGTGCAGCGGATCGGTGTCTTCGCTGAAATAGTGTTCGAAAAGGTAGAGCAGTACGTCCAGGATGCTTTCTTTCATGTCCCTCGGCCTGCGCCGTCGGCGCTGTGGGGTGGGTACCCGGCGGACAGGAGTGGCTGCGGGGAGGGCCGATTTCAACCCGGTGGCTCAGCCGGCGATGGCCCTGCGGGCGTATCGGCCGTGCTGCACGGCGACTTTCCCGTCCAACTCCATGAGCAGCAGCATGGAGGACAGGGCGGCGGCCGTCAATCCGGTGCGTTCGACCAGTCGATCCATAGGCATGGGATCGAAACCGAGGGCGTCCCACAACATCTGGTAGTCCGGGTCGACGGGCGGGGGCTGGCTGGCTTGCATCGCGGAGGTGCCGGTGGCCGGCGCAAAGGCGGGGAGCGCTCTGGCCATGTGCGCGATGCCCGGCAGCAGGGCTTCGAGGACGTCGTCGGGCGATTGGACCAACTGCGCGCCGTCGCGGATCAGGCGATGGCAGCCGCGGGCCACGGGATTGTGGATCGAACCGGGAATGGCGAAGGTTTCGCGCCCGGCTTCTCCGCTCAGCCGGGCGGTGATCAAGGCGCCGGAGCGTTCGGCGGCCTCCACCACCAATGTGCCCAACGACAGGCCGGCGATGATCCGGTTGCGGCTGGGGAAGTGACTGCGATGTGGCGGCGTGCCCGGCGGGTGTTCGCTGACGACGGCACCGCCGGCCGCGACGCGGTCGCGCAAGGCGGCATGCTGGCGCGGGTAGGCCACGTCCGGGCCGGTGCCGAGCACGGCCACGGTAGTGCCGTCGATGACGGACAGGGCGGCGTCGTGCGCGACCGCGTCGATGCCGGCCGCGAGCCCGCTGGTGATGGACAGCCCGGCCCGGGCCAGAGCGCGGGCAAACAGGTCCGCATTGTCGCGGCCGCCCGCGCTGGGCGCGCGGCTGCCGACCACGGCAATGCCGGGTTTCCACAGCGCGGCCGGGTCGCCGTCCACGAACAAGGCCAGGGGCGGGCAGGGAATGTGCCGGAGCAAGGGCGGGTAATCCTGCGAGTGCCAGCCGATCAGGTGATGGCCGGGCCTGGCCAGCCATGCCATTGCGGCGGCGTGGACACCGGCATCGGGATGCGCGAGGCGCGCAAGTTGCCCCGCATCCAGCGGCGCGGGCCCGCCGGAAAGTGCGGCTGTCACGGCGCGCTCGGCCGAGCCATGCCGCTCCAGCAATTGGCGGCGCGTGGCCGTATCGCCGCCGGTCAGCACGAGTGCCAGCAGGCAGGAGGCATCGGCCTCGTCAGGGGGGATGTCGGCGGCAGTGATCGTCGTCATGCCGACAGCGTTGCCCGGAAACGGCGACGGCACCCGAGGGTGCCGTCGTTGTGCGGGGTAGGGTTTCCCCGCAGCGTGCCGGCCTCGGGCCGGCCGGGATCACTGCGCGTCGGGGTGTTTGAGCTCGTAGCCGACCATCACCGGTTTCACGCCGGCCATCACCAACCCGTAGCTGACCTTGTCGAAGGTGCGGAAGATCATCACGTGCGCGGCATATTCGTCCGGCAAACGCGTGCGTCCCGCGCCCTGCGACGCAGTGGCGGCATCGTCGACCTGCGATGTGCCCGGATGCTTGATGCGGTCGATGACGCCGCTGCCCATGCGCCAGACCGACAGCACGGTGCCGTTGTCCAGCCCGTCGCGGCTGCCGCCGGAAATGGCGATCACGTCGCGCGGACCGGCGGTGGCATAGGTATCGGCCACGGCCAGCACGCGCAGTTTGCCGGCCTCGACGGTGGCTTTGGGAGGATGCGGGAAGAACTGCAGGTCGTAGGGCTTGGCCGTCACCGGCACCACGCGGTCGCCCGGCCTCACTTCATGGCCGTTGTCCTCGAGCAGCAGAGTGCCCACGGCGGTGCCATTGGCACCGGCGCGGGTCAACGTGCCGACGCTGACGCGGGCCAGTTCGTAGCCGAGGAACTCGCGGCTCTTGAAGGTTGCGGCATAGTCTTTCCAGTAGCTGCCCACGGCATACAGCTCCTTGCCGCGGGAATCCAGGTCCTGATTCCCGTGCGGGCCGCCGTAGCGCAGGGTCGGGCGCAGCACTTCATAACGCTGGCCAGGCGTGGCGTCGGCCAGCCCCTTCACGTAGACCAGATTGCCGCCGCTGCCGCGCAGCTGGTTGTCCTCGATGCCGACCACGTAGGGCAGCGACTGGAATTCGTCGACGACGCGCAGATCCTTGAGGAAGGGTTCAACCTCGGACAGCGGGATGGCGTCGATCGGCGCTTCCTGTCGCGGGCCGGGCGTCGGCTTGACGACCGGGGTGCCGGTGCGGTCCAGATAGGCCAGGCTGAGCACGTCGCCCGGGTAGATCAGGTGCGGGTTGGCCACCTGCGGGTTGGCCTGCCAGATTTCCGGCCACAGCCACGGCTTTTTCAGGAACTTGCCCGCGATGTCCCAGAGCGTGTCGCCCTTGCGGACCACGTAGGTATCCGGATGGTTTTGGGCCACTTCCACGGCGGTGGCGCCGGCGACGGTCGTCAACAGCGCCACGGCGACGACTGTACGGAATCTCTCAAACATGTGCGTGATCCGCCTGATTCCCCTGCAGGTTTCGGCACTATAGTCCAGAACACGGGCCTGAACGCAAGCCTCGCGCTACAATGCCCGGGTCTTGCCGGTACGGACCGGTGCCTCCATCACGGATACCGTCATGGCCATGCTCCCCATTCTCGAATTTCCCGACCCCCGGCTGCGTACCAAGGCGGTGCCGGTCGATCCCGCGCAGATTGCCGCGGCGGACTTCCAGCGCCTGCTCGATGACATGTTCGAGACCATGTACGCCGCGCCCGGCATCGGCCTGGCCGCCAGTCAGGTGGACGTGCACCAGCGTTTCATGGTGATCGACGTCAGCGAGGAGAAAAATGCCCCGCAGGTGTTCATCAACCCCGAGATCCTCGCCAGTGACGGTGATCAGGTCTATCAGGAAGGCTGCCTGTCGGTGCCCGGCATCTATGCCGACGTGACCCGCGCCAACCGCATCACCGTGCGTTATCTCGAACGCGACGGCCAGCCGCGCGAACTGGACACCGACGGACTGCTGGCAGTATGCATCCAGCACGAGATGGACCACCTGGACGGCAAGCTGTTCGTCGATTACCTCTCCCCGCTCAAACGCGAGATGGTGCGCAAGAAGCTCGCCAAGCAGCGGCGCCACGCCGCCTGACCACGCCGTTCGAATTCGGCGCGGATGCGGGCGTAATGCCCGGATGCGGCGGCTGTGTCCGCCGGCCGGCGGTGCCTGCCCGGTCCGCGCACTGCACCGGATAAAGCCCCATGAGAATCGTGTTCGCGGGTACGCCCGATTTTGCCGTGCCCTGCCTGCGCGCCGCCGCGCAGCACCATGAGGTAGTGGCCGTCTATACCCAGCCCGACCGCCCGGCAGGCCGCGGACGCGGGCTGACGCCTTCGCCGGTCAAGCTCGAAGCCATCGCCCGCGGCATCCCGGTGCTTCAGCCCGAATCCCTGCGCAAGCCCGAATCGCAGCAGGCATTGCGCGATCTGGCAGCCGACCTGCTGGTGGTGGTGGCCTACGGCTTGATCCTGCCGCAGGCCGTGCTCGACATCCCGTTGCTGGAACGTGCACGCCTCGCTGCTGCCGCGCTGGCGTGGCGCGGCGCCGATCCAGCGTGCCATCGAGGCCGGCGACGCCGAAACCGGCGTGTGCCTGATGCGGATGGAGGCCGGTCTGGACACCGGCCCGGTGCTGATGTCCAAGGCCATCCCGATCGGGGCGGACGAAACCGGCGGACAACTGCACGACCGCCTTTCCGAGCTCGGTGCGCAAGTGCTGGCCGACGGCCTGGGCTTGCTG
>JADHEF010001523.1_pt1 | contig 13664 bp, 11 predicted proteins | sample 8952391 | NCBI WGS metagenome assembly JADHEF01 (sample SAMN16124439, study PRJNA663245) | bioreactor sludge metagenome | isolation source: sludge (nitrite) | place: India:Bengaluru | collected 2019-02-28
AGCATGCTGCAGGAGTGGGCTGAAAAAAAGCCGGAAGCGAATGATGCTTCAGCTGTAATAGTACCGCATGCTGGATGGTTCTATTCCGGTAAAACTGCATTCAGGACATTTGCCTGTATTGCAAGGGATGTTGATACGATAGTCGTTGCCGGTGGGCACCTTAATAAGGACGATTCTCCTCTTGCCGCAAAAGAGGAGAAATTCAACGCCACGATAGGCAACATAGAAAGCGATCAGGAGCTTCTGGCATACCTTGCGGAAAAAAACACTTTTTACAGGGATGATTATCCAGACAATACAGTTGAAATCAACCTTCCAATAATAAAATATCTCCTTCCTGAATCAAGGCTGCTGTGGTTAAGGATACCACCTGATTATAATCTTGTTGTTGAATTGGCAAGAAGCATTTACGATTATTCGCAGAAGTTCAGGAGAAAAATCGCTGTTGCCGGATCTACTGATTTAACCCATTATGGGTATAATTATGGTTTCCACCCGCACGGAACTGGCCGTGAAGGGATTGAATGGGTAAAGAATGTTAATGACAGGGAATTCATAGAGTTTATATCTGATTTTCAGATATCGAGGGCTATTGAGCACAGCCTTGAAAATATGTCAGCGTGTTCTTCCGGAGCTGCTGCTCTTGCAGCTGAATATGCGTTTATAAGCAAATGCAGGAGAGGAAAACTCATAAGCTATCATACCAGTTATGATATAACACCTTCTGACTCATTTGTGGGCTATGCCGGGATTATTTACTGCTGATAAGTTTTTCAATTTCTGAAATACACCAATCCCGTGTCATGACAAGTATTTCTGGAGTTGATACAGCATCTTCCCTGAGTTCCTTACGCAGGCTTGCGCATACAGGATATAGAGTAGTCCATATCTCTCTTTCCTTTTTGGAAAGGTTACTGAAATATCTGTTGAAAGGGCTTACCGGTTCCGGAAGTGCTGTAAGCGCGACGAGATAGTCAGACAGGAAATTCTTCCATGGCAGGAGTGGGCTTCCAGACGCAAAGAGGTTGTATTCTCCACAGCTGCCGTTCTTTTTTCTGGATAATATTTTTCTGGGAGTGTAAGGCGCGTTTCTTACATCCATATTTTTGCCTTTTAAAAAAGAAAGCATCGAGTTGTAGTAATTATCCATTCTGGCATTTGAAAAAACACCTTTAATCCCTGTTTCATGAAGATTGCTTCCTGCGGAAAAGGAATAGGCGGCGTTTTCAGAAGAATTGATTTTGCTGCTGTTTCTTGAGAAATACTTATATATAAAAGTGTCTTTTGCATAAGGCTTATGGTTGGTATAGGAATAATCTATTCCGTAAAGGGTTATATCATCAATTCCTATTGATGATGCAACAGAAAGTGCTGTATAGCCAACATTGCCGCCTGCTGTATCAATATACTGTAAATAACGCCAGTTGGATGCGATAAACCTTGAAAGAGGGTTTCCCGATGTGAAATATATCCTGTTTTGGAAGCAGCGCGAAAGAAATACAGGAGAGCCTATGTCCATTATCAGCGGAATATTGAAGGAATCAAATCCTATCAGGTGATTATATGTTATATGCTGGCAGTCTATGGATACAATATAATCGGGGATTATGTTGTTTGAAATTAAAAAAGTGGCAGCGGTATCAGACGCGAAAACAATAGACTCTTCCATGTTCTTTTTAAGATGAACCAGCTGCCTTTCAAGTGACGGGCCAGCGCCCGCGATAATAGCCTTTTTTCTTACAAGAGGAAGGAGCTGGGGGCCTTCCGCGTATTTCAGGTTATTGATAATATTTTTAAACCATCTTTTGCCGAAAAAAGCCTGGCTTGCAAAATCATTGGAAACCTTGTCAAGTATCTCATTGATCTGCCTGGTTATTTCATTGAAAAAAACTGGTTCGGATGAGATGCGGTTTTTCAATTGGACAAAAAAAAGATTCCCGGATATTGAAGGAAGGTATTTCTCCGCAATCGCGTTTTCAAGTCTGGTATGGTCCGGATCAATAAGTATGTTTACTTTAAGGCTTGTGAAAATTGGCGTTAGATTGATCTCTTCTAGAATTTTCCTTAAGTATTTTTTGTCCTTGTCAATGATCAGGATATTCTCGATCCTCTCATCCTCAATGTAAGGGAGAACATGATAACCCCCTCCAAGCCCGTATATAATCACAAAACTGCCGTCTTTCCTGCCTGTGTTATACAATTTTTCCGCTTCAGTGACAGGGTTATAAAGTGAATGAAGCTGTATCCTTTTTTCTCCTTGTTTAAGAACCGGAACAGTGCTGCCATCCTTTGATTCTGCTATTATGACCTTTTCTGAAGAAGGTGTTGAGCATATCTGAAATGATAGTTCCGGATCTATGGATGAGAGCGCAAGAAGGTTTTTTTTATACAATAATTCGTTCATTCAAAACTATCTCCGCTGATTTTTAAAGATTCCCTGCTTATAAAATATCTGCAATTTGTTAACAGCTCTGCAAGGTTTTCTGAAAATGATTTGTCATCTTTTTTCTCTGCATATTCAATCAGGTGCATGTAAGAGACAGTGTCAAAATAATAAAGTATGTCGCTGTGATAATTGCTTATTATTGATTTTAGACAGCTCTCTGTTGAAGTATCTGAAAGTCGGGATTCAAGATCATTAGATAAGATATCAAGAGCGTTTCGGATCAATTTTAGTTGTTCAGGTTTGTTTGTTTTATAGATTCTGAATTGCATATCAGAGGATGGAGCTGTTGAATCAATAAGTGTTTTAGCCTCAGTACTGTTGAGCGTACTTATCCCATCAATATTAACTCCGGAAGGATTAAGACGGTAATAATTTCCCTTAAAGGTTGTTGAACTGAACCACCCGGAATATGCAGAAAGCTGTTTTGATGTTCTGGAAATCCTGTCATGAGTGGCAAGATTCGGATAGTCAACGGTTACATGACTATAAAAATGATCAAGAAGCGGAGTAGTCCGTGTGCTTCGGCAGAAAAAAATATTTTCAAATGCGTGAGGCGAGCAGTGGGTTTTTATATCATGCGTGCAGAAATCAATTCCGGTAAGTATTACCGGTCTATCTGTCAGCAGAGATGTCAAAAAGACCGCAGAACCAGCAACAGTCCCATTAGGGTTTATCCTTAAAAACGGAAGCTGCATATGACGCAAAAAATGATTCTCAACAAAACTACCCTGGTTTAAAAGCAGAAGGGGATTCCCGCAAAATCTGCCGCGGTTAGCAGTAATCGGGGCAGATATGACTTGTTCTGAGTTGATTGAATAATCCAGATGCAGGGCGGCATAATATCCTGAATCAGTTGTAAGAACTATATCTGGTTTAATGCCGTTATATTCCAGAATGCTGCAGGAAGAAGAAAGTGCAAGAAGGAAAACTGATTTTCTTTTTTCTTTTATAAGGCTGATAGACTTCTCAAGAGTCGGGCCTGACCCTGTTATTATGACTGGCTTATTAATAGGTTCAATAAATGCAATACTTTCAAGGTTCAGAATATTGCGGATTGCGTTTTTAATTGATTTTTTGCCGAAAAACAATGTTGTGGATATATTTGAATTATATTCTGTCAGAACCTGCTCAACAATGGCTGATATTTTTTTTGCTTCCGACGGAAAGGCCCTTATCACAGGCTCCCACGTCAATGTGAGAATATTTTTTGCTTCTGTCTCATTTATACTTGAATACAAAAACTGTTTCAGCTTTATTCCACATTCAGGAAACCATACACAGTCACCTGCATTGGCAAGAGCGTCAGATGACGATAATGGTGAGTGTTTAAAGAAATCATGATTTATATGGACTACGACAATTTTTGCAGCAGGTAAATATTTTTTTATTACAGGATAAAGGTAGTTTAACCCTGGAAAAAGGAGAAGCAGAAGTCCAGGTGTATTTTTTGAAATATCCACTTTGGAGAGAAAATATTTTTCTGCTTCCTTTGCCGGATTAATTCCTGAATGAATGTGTATGCCGCCGGAAAAAGCAGAAAGTTGACCGTTTTTTGAAGGATGGAATTCAAGCATTAAAAAAATCTTTCAGAATCTCATTGTCAGCGGGAAGATGGAATACCTTGACAACATCCATACTGTCATTGTTATCGTATACAGGAATAAGGCTTTTGATAACAACCATGATCTGATGAGCTATAATCTGCTTGTCATTCAGGGCAGTGGAACCTTTGACAATGCATATTTTATTGTTGTCGAGAATAAGGATATGGCCGTTACCTGAAGCAAAAGCTGAAAATAACCTTATGAGGTTGTTCTGAAAACTGCTCTGAAGATGGAAATTATATTTGTTTTGAAGGATGTTATAAAAATTGTTGATATCGAATACAGCAGCGAAATAATTTGAATAATCCAGGTTATTCCTGATTAAATCATTTATTGTTTCCAGGGCATTTTTACCTGAAATAAAGAGCCCGTTATCTGGCTGTAGCCTGATGTTTTTATAGAAATAATAAAGGAAGTCATTAAATACGGGATAGAAAATACCATAATAATCCAGAATGACATTGTAATCCCGGTTAAGCGCACCCAGATCAGAAATAAGAATAAAAGAGTAAAGCCTTTTGTCCAAAGAGTAAAAAGGAATTATAAGGAGTGATTCAAGTATCCCATATTCCCGGGAAGAAAAATATTTCCTTAGCTGCGCGGACAGGTTGTTTTTTAATATAATGTATTTTTCATCAGGTGAAATACCTGAATTAATCAATGATTCCGCATCCCTGAAAGGTATATTCAGCCTGTTAGCAGTTGTATAATCATAACCTGTAATTGACCAGGTGCTAAAACATTCTGATGAATCGTCATAAACAAGAAGCGCCCCTTTTGTGAGATTGAAATATTCAATGAAATAATCAAATATTTCAAAAGGGCCTGAGAGGTTTTTTTTCTTTTTTTTTAGTTTTATTATTTCTGATTCAAACGTGTCCAGATTTTTTTTTTTATCCAGCTCTTTTTCTGTTACAGAGCTGGATACTAATGACTCTGCCTTTTTCAGGAGGCTTTGAGAGTCTGTAGTGAGAATATGTTTATCTTTCTGTATCTGCTGATTTATTATCTTTTCAAGAAGCCCCATTTTACATTAACCCTAATTCCTCAAAAAGTTTTTTATATGTCTTGAAGTGTTCAGATTTGGCAAATTCTTCAATTTTCCTGTCCGGAAGGGCTTCAAGAAGCTGGTCGAGATATACAAGAACAGATTTTATTTCAGTTTTGAGATTATCCGGTATATTTTCAACATTGTTATCAACAGAAGCTGTTTCCGGTGCTTCTTCCTGGAATTCAGGTACTTCATTTATTTCAGTCTCTACCGGTATATCAACGGATATTTCATCTTCCAAAGGAAAATCATTATCGTTAAAGCTGTCTTCAGCACGTTCTGCATCTTCAAGATTAATTGATATATCTTCTTCCGGCAGAGTATCCTCAATTTCAGCAAAAGGTTCCTGTTCAATGGCAGAAGATTTTTGTGATGGTTTCCCCTGAGAAGCAGCTTTCTGGGACGGCTTTTCAACAGGCTGTTTGCCCCTGACAGCAGGAGTCTCCCCTGAATCAGCTGAAAGGATTTCCTCTTCAATTACAAAATCTTCTTCCGGGACAGGCGCGGCCATCTGTGATTCATCCAAAGAAAGATCTTCTTCTATGACAAATTCATCATTTTCCTCAATACTGAGGTCAGCGGAAGGGGATTCAAGAGTAATTTCCTCTTCTTCGCTTCCCAATGTAAAATCTTCATCAAGAGATATATCCTCATTAATTGTTATGTCTTCGTTTAAAGCAGCGTCAGAATCTGATGGTATGGATAATGATTCATCATCAAGTGTAATTTCCTCTTCCTGATGAAGCGAGAAATTCTCATCAGAAGGTGCTTCTTCGTTTATTCCGGAAGGGATTTCTTCAGAAATCAAGATATCTTCAGGAAGCTCATCATCAAGTGATATCTCTTCTTCGATAAATATTTCTTCTTCCTGTGGAGCAGCATAATTTTCTGTTCCAGATGATTTATCATTTAAATCAATGATATCAGTGTCAAGAACCTTTTCAGTCTCTGCCATGTCTTCTTCAGTTATCTCTTCCGATTCCTGAATACTGGTTTCATCAATCTTTCCGTCAAGGAAATCGAGTTCTTCCCTGTTTTCCTCATAGGCAGGTTCAGTCAAAGATTCATTTTTTACTTCAGCTGCTGGTTCTTCTTCAGAAATCTCTATCCCGGGAGCAGAATCAGCTATCGGCTGTTCCTGCGGGATTGTTAAATCAATGTCATCATCCGGCTTTTCGCCTTCTTCAAAAACTACTGATTCTTCTGTTATTTCAGCTGTGTTGAATATATTGTCAAGTTCATCACCGGTAAGTGCTATTGTTTCATCACCGTCATCTGAGAAGAAACCGCCGGAAACTGCTTCTTCAGGTTTTTCCTGAACTGAAGAAGGTTCATCCGTTGTGTCGATTTCTGTTTTTTTATATTTTGAAAGCTCTTTTTTAAGCTCATGCAGTTCATTTTTAATGGAGGAAAGGTCATTTTTAAGATCAGCTGCGATCTGTGAAAGCATAGCAAAGGATTTACTGTCATTAAGGCCTTCAATTTCATCATCTTTTTCGGCAGAAGATTTTTTAACTGATGTTTTTTTGTTTTTTGTTTTTTCAGCTTCATTTGATTCAATGGAGCCTGGAATTTCATCTGAATAATTTTCCGGACCTGATTTAACCCATACACCGTAATTCTCAAGTTCCTTGTTATTTTTATCAACTTCCAGCATTTCTGACTCCTGATTTAATTATACTCATAAAAATTAATACAATATAATTTATTATCGTTGTTTTATATTAAAAAATTGATAAATATTATCAATAATTGAATTAGTAGGACTCCAAGAAATATTATAAACTGAAAAATGGCTGTTTTCAATCATGCTTTTACTTTTTTTGTTTCCACATTATCTCTTATATTTATTGTATAACGGTGATATATATAATAAAATAAATACGGTTATATTATCATGAAAAAAATAATTGTTGTATTGTTTCTTATGATTTTTATATTTAACTCTTTATTATTTTCCGATGGCAGGGACATTTTTTCAAAACAGGGATTTGCCTGTTTTTTTGAGTATCCTGTTGTATTTATGAATGGGGAAGAACTGCCTTATCCGTATGGATTTGGAATGGGGGTAAACCTGGATTTCGGCGGTAAAATGCCGATACTCAATCTTGCCGGGGTTGAGTTTTCCGGAAGGTATTCTTTTCTCGATATAGATGAGAATTATCATTATTTTTCTTCCGGGATGGGATTATATATCAGATCGGCATTCCGGATTCCCGTGAATGTAGGTTTAAGGGTAGGCGCAGGATCAGGATGGGTCATAAACAGCAAAAAAGATCCTGAAACCGGGAATAACCAGAGAATGAATGGCCTTTATACAGTTGTTTCACCATTTGTGGAAATTAAAACAAAAGATAAATTTTATTTTCAGGCCGGGTATGAGGCAAGAAAGCAGGATGTTGACAACACAAAGAGTGAAGATTCCGAATATGATGATAAAGATGATTCTCAGGGAATGGATATCATTTTCGTGAGGATTGGTTTCAGATATTAAGTATGGGCTATAATCCGCTCTTTTGATCATGGCGGGCAGGGTGGTATTATGAATTTCTATAAAAAAGCATTTCTGGTTTTTTTTCTCTCTGTAATAATAAATAACGTATTTATTGCCGCAGAAGAGGAAGGTAAATATCTGCGATGGAAAAAGGTTGAAGGTGCCTCAGGTTATCTTGTTGAGATAAAAAAGGGCGAAAGACTTGTCCAGAGCAGTGAGACTGAAGAATCATCCATTCCCCTTGACCTCATACCTGGTGAATATTCATACAAAATAACGGTTTATAATAAATTCAAAAAGGTAATAGCTGAATCTGGCTGGAGGGTTCTTTCGATAGAAGCTGCAGCACAGCCGTTTATCAGGAAGTTCGAACCTGAATCCATTTACCTCTCTGAAAAAACATTATTGCTTAGGGTTTCAGCGTATAATGTGACAGCCGATTCTGTCTTTTCACTGAAAAATAGTGACAAATCTGTGACAGGGAAGACTGTATCATCCGAAAACAATGTTTTCACTGTTGAGTTTGATTCGGAAGGGCTCTCTCCAGGTGATTATTCTGTTGCAGTTGAAAACAAGGCTGGTTTCAGTGACTCTTCGATAGATTTTCTGGTTGTCAAGATACCCCTGATGCCAGTAATTGACAGTATTGATAAACCATCGCTTGAAAGCGGATATGTTTACAGCGATATAACCATAAACGGGAAGGGGTTTGAAGAGGGAATAATACTTGAATTCAGAAGCGGAGATACAGTAATAAAACCTTCATCTGTCCAGTATGTTTCTCCTGAAAGGCTTATTGTAATTGCTGATCTTTCTGCAGCCTCTCCGGGGGATTATTCAGTTTATGCCGAGAATCCTTCAGGGCTGTCAGATGTTTTTAAGAAAAGGCTGGAAGTACTTGAAAAAACAGCCGCTGTAACAACCGGCGATGCTCACCCTCCTGTCAAAAAAGACCTTTTTACGATTCACGGCGGCCTCGCGTATGGCTATATGCTTGATAACTACACTGATTATCACAATTATAATTACTGGGGAGTTACTACAAGGCTTCAGCTTGATTTCAACACTGCGCTGGTTAATAAATTTGAATGGCTTTCCCCGATAGGCGCAGAGTTTGTTTTTGATTATTACCCTAAAGACATCAATTTTTATGAGATTGGAATAAATGTTTACTACAAAAGCAGATTTGATTCCCCGGTCAATTTCATAATCCGCGGTGGAGGGGGAATCAGTATTTTTGATGATATTGACCACAGCCCTGAATCTGGACGATTTATTCAGGGGACATTCGGCATTGCTTTGAAATTCCTGAAATTCATATATATGGATTTTTCTGCAGGTCCAAAGACATGGGTCGTTGAGGGAGATTATATGAATTATCTCATAAGCTCTGCTACTTTTGGTTATACGTTTTAATCATTGTAACTGAAAAACTCAATACAGTTTATATTGTCGTAAACAGTAATGGAATCAGATATCCCATTACCAGGATATCCCTCGCTGTTAAGCTCCATAAGGTTCAGATTCGCAGGATAGCTGCCAGAAGCAAAAAGAAGATAATCTCCGTGCGAATTCAATGCTGTAAAGGCTGTAATCCCGGTGGTGGGGAAGGATTTTATGGTACTGTTGATGCTTCCGTCATTGTATAAATCAATAGAGTAAATAAGAGGTTCAGATGTACTGCAATAAAAGAGGTTCCCGTAAGAACTGTTAAAGGCAGATAATGACGCCGCTGGTGTAACTGAAACGAAACTCTGGGGTGTATTAATTTCAGCCGAATCTACGCCAAATGAGTATATATAAATACCAACGTGGGGAGAAGCTCCGTTGTCATGGAAATTGCAGATGTAACTACCGTATGCAGGTACAGATGTTAACGCTGAAGAAACAGATGAAAGTGCGGTAGACCCGCTGAAACTGCCATCGCTGTTGATATCCGCCCGGTACCAGCTTGCATACTGATACATGAAGGCCAGTCCGTTGGTGCTGTGGACAGCAACTGGCAATGTTGTCAGAGTGACAGGATATCCTGAAAGGAGCGAGATGTTTCCGCTTCCCTGATCGTAGCTGTATCCGTAAAGATCTGAGCTGTATGATCCATAAGTTACAAAAAGATAATTGTAATCGTTGATAAAAAAGATTTTATCTATCTCGTTTGCAACCGGAGTAGCGACAGGAAACCCCGGGAGTGTTGATACTCCGCCGTCTTCATACAGCTGGAACCCGTAAATGTCACTGTATGATGAAACAAACAGCCTGTTGTTTTTTTTATCAACTGCAATTGATTTTATCGAACCGGCAAGGCTCATACTGTTTCTGCTTTCTATTTTTTTGCTTTCTGTGTCGATTCTATATGAAAAAAACTGAGCTGTGGAAGTCCCGGCAAACGCATAAAGAGTGTTACTGTTATTTCCTATATCCATGAAGTTTCCGACTGAGCAGGAAAACAGTATAAATGGCAGCAGAGCTATATATTTAAACAAATTCTTGATCCCTTATCCTTTATTATAGATTTATCGGATGATTTTATCAACTTTTTAAAGAGATCAGGGATTGTTAAATATATAAAACAGTAAGTCTTGGGCTTTAGGATATGACTGAAAAAGCCGTAAAATAAGAGTATGAATTCCACATCACGCCTTTTTACCGCTTTTTATATCCTTGTGACTGGATATCTTTCTCTTTCCCTTGTTTACGGGAAGACAGGGCTTCTTTCCATGGGTGAAATGACCCAGTACAGGCAAAAACTCTATGGCAATCTGGCTGAACTGAAAAAAACCAACAGGGAGCTTGCCGGAAAGCTTGAGCCGCTCAATACAATGGAAAACATAAAGCTTAAAGCAAGAGAGATGGGCTATATAGCATCTGATGAGAAGAAAATATTTCTTGAGGGGATGGAAAGGCCGGATGCATATCATTCTCTCGGAAGCCTGATATACCGGCAGGATTCAGGGAAAGACAACACACCATTCATACGATCCATGAGCCTTATTTTTTCGTTGTTATTTTATATTTTTTCCAGTATATTATTTACCGGAAGAAATGATAATCAAAAAAACAGACAGAAATTCGGCAAAGACAATTACGGAATGTCTCAGTAAAAACGGCGTAGTTATTATGCCGTGTGATACCATATACGGCTTTGTATGCACAGCGTATAGTCCTGCTGAAGAGAGAATAAGATCATTAAAGGGAAGAGACGGCAATAAGCAGTTTATCCATCTGATAGCTTCATCTGATTACCTTGAAAATATTTCAGCTGACATAATTGATGACAGAATTCTTTCTCTCTGGCCAGGGCCTCTTACCCTTATTGTAAAAAGCCTGAGAGGGGGAACAATAGCGCTGAGAGTGCCGCAGGATGACTTTTTATGCCGGATTATTTCTGATTTGGGGATTCCCCTTATATCAACCAGCGTGAACAGAAGCGGCATGCCTGCAATGAACAGGATTGATGAAATAATAAGCAGTTTTAAGGATGAAGCTGACATTATTGTAGACGGCGGCAGTCCCGGAAACAATACGCCTTCAACAATACTTGACCTGACTTCCAGGCCTTATAAAATTATCAGGCAGGGGCAATGCGTTGTTCCCGCGGAATACCTGGGTTAATGCTGACCATGAGCAATAAACAGGACAGCTATTTATTTTTTAATTTTTCAGGATTAATGCCTGATGATGACTATTTTTTCAATGATTTTCCCGCTGATTGTATAAAATCCGGCTGCAGCACTGTTTTTGTTGACTGGGGCAGCAGCTTCCCCTGGACAATAGATGAGCGCCTTTCTTTCTTTGATCATCTGCATGAGAAAACAATAAGCGCTTTCAGCCGCAGGTACTCGGATGGCAGCTTCCGGATTATACCTGTTTTCCCGTTTGCGGGGGGAATGGATTTTATCCTTTCATTTCCTTCATACTGCCACCTGAGAAACAAAAACAGCTGCTGCCTTCTCAATCCTGAGGCTGCTGGCGCTAAATCATTTCTGGATGAGGTAACAGGAGACTATTTCAGCCTGCTCGGCAGCAATACAAACAACATCGCGTTTAATATGACAATGATATCACATCTGGAAGAAAGGGATAAATGCAGGGAAGCCGCCGATCTGCTATCCTCCTTTTTACGAAAAGAGGGAAAGGATTGCAGGGTATTTCTTGCAGGGTGCAGAAAAGATATTGATGCGCTTTCCTTTATCTCGGATTCAATCGATTATGATAAAAAGGATTTTCTTTTTCTTGATTATCCATCTGCCGAAATGGCATTGACATTCGGGGAAAAAACATCTGCTGTAAAACCTGTTTCACCTGCATTCTATTTGCAGGAGAGGGACAAAAACCTTATGTATGATTACATGGCAGATATACAGTCGGTATGGCAGATGGTAAGGTACCTCAAGACAGGGATATACAGGATTAAATACAGCTCAAGCATTTCCCATTTTGATGTTTCCGGGCTTACGGGCTATTATCATGTACTTGTTGATCTTTTTTCAAAAATCAGAAAAACTGCTGATACAATGAAAACTCTTCTGACCGGACGGCTTAACAGAAAAAGCATTGACAGATATTTTGATTCTGATATTGGTACAATAAAAAAAGAGATTATACTTATTGATTATGATATGGAAAATATAAATTTAAGGCTTACAGGAGGATGAACTGATGAATCTTAAAACCAGGTATATGGGTCTTGAGCTTAAAAATCCGCTTGTGATCGCAAGTTCAAAGCTTACAGGAAGTATTGATAAAATAGTGGAATTCGAGGAGAAGGGCGCAGCCGCGATAGTTGTAAAATCCCTTTTTGAGGAGCAGATACTGCTTGATACACAGAAGATGGTTGACAGTATCGATACCTCATCCCATGCGGAAGCGTTTGATCTTTTCTCCGGGTCAGCTATGGGCCATTTTATGGATGAATACCTTTCATTGATAGGCGAGGCTGCGAGGAAGGTCTCAATTCCTGTAATTCCAAGCATAAACTGCACAACTGACGGTTCGTGGATTGAATACGCTAAAAGGTTTGAAAAGGTCGGGGCTCCCGCTCTTGAGCTGAATGTTTTTATTCAGCCTTATGATGTCAGGAAAACATCGGGGGAACTTGAAGAGATATATCTCAGCATTCTGAGAAAGATAAAACAGGAGGTTTCAATTCCTGTGGCAATGAAAATCAGCACCTATTTTACCGGCCTCGCGAATGTGGCCAAAAAAATAGCAGATGAAGGGGCTGATGCCCTTGTTCTTTTCAACAGGTATTACAGGGCTGATATTGATATCGAAAAGCTCAAGGTTATCAATGGCCCGATTATAAGCAATCCTGAGGAGATGCTTGTTTCCCTGCAGTGGATAGCGCTTCTTTATGGAAAGATAAAGTCAGGGCTTTCTGCGACAACAGGAATTCACTCGGCAAAGGATGCTGTAAAGCTTCTTCTGGCCGGCGCTGATACCCTCCAGATATGTTCCGCCTTGTATAAAAAGGGGACTGACCAGATTCCTGAAATACTCAACGGTATTGAGGACTGGATGAAAAGGCACAACTATAACTCAATTGATGAATTCCGCGGGATCATGAGCGAAGAAAACAGCACGAGCAGTTATAAAAGGGTGCAGTTCATTAAATCAATCGTGGGAATTGAATGAAGAATGCTTCTGAAACAATAGAAAGGTATAATGCACGCAGCCTGGATACACCGGTATCCGGGCTGTTTTATTTTGACTCTGAAATTGCAGGATTTGTGTTCCGGTTTTGTATTGATGACAATTATTTGTACCGCGTAGCAATTCTTGATATAAAGCAAAACGGCACAGATGAACATGATTGTAAACCATTTGCGGATTGCAAAACACTCAAAGAATGCAAGTCAGGCAGCGGCGCTTTTTACCTTTCCGGGATGATAGAAAAGCAGCTTGGACTCTATTTTTCGGGAAAGGAGATGAGGTTTGATCTTCCACTTGCCCTCAACGGGACTTCCTTTCAGAAAAAAATCTGGAAGGCGATGGTTGAAATTCCTTATGGAAGTGTTGTTTCATATAAAAGGCTTGCAGAGCTGGCAGGATTTCCGGGAGCATCAACAG
>JADHEF010001534.1_pt1 | contig 13660 bp, 12 predicted proteins | sample 8952391 | NCBI WGS metagenome assembly JADHEF01 (sample SAMN16124439, study PRJNA663245) | bioreactor sludge metagenome | isolation source: sludge (nitrite) | place: India:Bengaluru | collected 2019-02-28
CCCTGGGCGTCTCCCATCTCACCGTGACGGTGAACGCCGTGGATCCCGACGCGGGCAGGCGGATCTACGCGTGGATACGCTACGCCAAGCGCGCCCGGACCGGAACCGACGCCGCGGCGTTCCTGCTCGACCGGCAGCTGCAGGGCATCGCCGAGGCCGCGGCGGCGGGCCTGGTCGTCAAGATCAACACCATCCTCATCCCCGGCGTCAACGAGGGCGAGGTCGCGGCCATCGCCCGGGAAACCGCGGCCCGGGGCGCCGCGTTCATGAACATCATCCCGATGATGCCCGTCGCGGGGACGCCCCTGGCCTACGCGGGAGAACCGGGCAAGGACGTACTCGCCGAGGCCCGCAGGATCGCCGGCGCGACGCTTCCCCAGCTCGCCCACTGCGCCCGCTGCCGGGCCGACGCCGCGGGGCTCCTCGGGGCCGACCTTCCGCTCTCCGAGCTCCAGGGCGACGATCTGGCCGCGGCGGCCCCCGGGGGACCTCCGCCCGCTCCCGACGCCGGGGCGGAGCCCTTCCTCGTCGCCGTCGCGAGCAGGGAAGGCCTTCTGGTGAACCGCCACCTCGGGGAGGCCGAGCGGCTCTTCGTCTTCCGGGTCACCCCCGAGGGCGACTACGAGACCGTCGACGTCCGGGCGACCCCCGGAGCGGGAAGCGGCCCCGCCCGGTGGGGCGAGCTGGCCGACCTCGTTTCCGACTGCGAAAGCGTCCTCTGCTCCGGGATCGGCGGGCCGCCCCGGCGGGTCCTGGAGGACCGGGGAGTCAAAGTCCACGTCGTGGAAGGCCTCGTCGGCGAAGCGCTCCAGGCCCTCGCCGCCGGTAGGGACCTGTCGTTCCTGGCGCGGCGGGCCTGCTCTTCCGGCGGCTGCTCCGGCGGCGCCTCCCGCGGCTGCGGCTGCGCGTGAGACCGTGAAGAATTAACCACGGATGAACACGGATAACCACAGATACGCGCAGATATGGAGAAAGAGAAAAAAATCGATACTGGGTTTTCATCCGTGGATATCGGTGCTTATCAGTGTTCATCTGTGTTCCATTTTCTTTGATTAAGGAGATCATCGTGACCAAGCCAACGAAGCACATCCTCGTCTGCGGCAGTTTCAGGGCCTCGGGGGCGCCCCAGGGCATCTGCGCCAGGAAGGGTTCGGGGAACCTCCTGGGCTACCTGGAGGGGGAGCTGGCCGACCGGGGCCTGGACGGGATCTCCGTCACCGCCACGGGCTGCCTCAAGGCCTGCGACCGGGGCCCGATCCTGGTCGTCTATCCGGACAACGTCTGGTACGGCGGCATCGAGGGGGAGGAGCAGGTCGATGCCGTGCTCGACGCCCTGGAAGCCGGATCGATAGCCGAAGAGCTCACGCTCGGTTGAAGGGGGACGGCATTAGCATGACGATGCCGCGCGGATCCGCCCTCGCCCTGCTGCTCCTGATCGCCCTGTGCCGTCCGGCGTCCGGAGAGACCGTCTTCCGGATCGCCGCCGCGTCCAACCTTTCGGGAACGCTCGACCGGATCGCCGAAGCCTTCGCGGAGGCGAACCCGGGCGTCTCGGCGGAGATCGCCTACGGTTCTTCCGGCGCCCTCTCCGCCCAGATCCGCGGCGGAGCCCCCTTCGACCTGTTCCTCTCGGCGGACCGCCTCCAGCCCGAACGCCTTGCCGCCGATGGGTTCGCGGCCGCGTCGGCGGACCCGGTCCGGGTCTACGCGCTCGGCGTCCTGTGCGTCGCGAGCCGCTTGGGGGTGGACGCTTCCGGGCGCCTGGGCTTCCTCTCGGGCGCGGTCTACCGATCGATCGCCGTCGCGCGTCCCGAGATCGCCCCTTACGGAGCCGCGGCCGTGGCGGCCCTGGGGAAGTCGGGCGTCTACGCCGCCGTCGAGTCCCGCTTGGTCTACGGGACGAACATCGGGCAGGTCGTCCGCTTCGTCGGCTCCGGGGCCGCCGACGCCGGCTTCGTGAACCTATCGGCCCTCATCCTCGACCCCGACCTCGCCGCGATACCCTGGGCCCGGGTCGATCCCGCGCTGTATCCGCCCATCGAACAGGCGGGAATCGTGCTCAAGCCTTCGGACGGGCGGCCCGATTCCGCGGCCCGGCTTTCCGCCGCGCGCGCGTTCTTATCCTATTTGACCGGGGGCGAAGGCGCGGACCTGCTCCGGATCGCCGGCTACGGCACCCCCGGGACGGCGCGATGATGGACACCGCTCCCTTCCTGGTGAGCGTCCGGCTCGCCTTCGCCGTCACCGCCGCGCTCCTCGCGATCTGTCTGCCGCTGGTGCGGTTCCGCCTGGCGAGCACCGGGCCGATCGCGGCGATCCTGGAATCGGTCGCGGTCCTCCCCATGGTGCTCCCGCCGACCGTGGTCGGGTTCTTCTTCCTGGCCGCCTTCTCGCCGACCGCCCCCGTCGGCGCGGCCCTCGATTCCCTCTTCGGAGTCCGGCTCCTCTTCACCTTCCCGGGGCTCGTCCTGGCGTGTTCGGTGACCTGCTTCCCCTTCATGTACCAGAGCCTCAAGGCGTCCATGCTCGCCGTCGATCCCCGGCTGCTCGAGACCAGCTACACCCTCGGGAAGGGGCGGGCCGAGACGTTCTTCAGGGTCCTCCTGCCGAACATCCTGCCGGGCCTGGTTTCCGGCACCGTCCTCACCTTCGCCCACGCGGTCGGCGAGTTCGGCGTCGTGCTCATGGTCGGCGGCTCGATCGCTGGAAAGACCAAGACCGCCTCGATCGCCCTTTTCGAAGCCCTCGAGGCCTTCGACAAGATATCCGCCCGCGGGTACGCCCTGGTGATGCTCGCGGCCAGTTTCGCGTTCATCGCGCTCGTCAACTCGCTCCAGCGCGACGGGAGGCGTCTGCCATGAACGATGGACTCGCGTTCCGCGTAGAGAAGCTCTTCCGTGGCCGGGGCGGTTGTTTCCATCTCCGTTCCGCAGGCTTCTTCCCGCGCGGAGCGGTCTCCGGGGTCGTGGGACCCTCCGGATCCGGGAAGACCCTGCTGCTGCGCACCCTGGCCGGGTTGGAGATCCCCGATTCCGGGTCGATACGCTTCGGGAACGACTGCTGGTTCTCCTCGGCGGAGGGCATCTCGGTCCCCGCGTGGAAGCGGTCCGCGGGCCTCGTCTTCCAGGACTTCGCCCTCTTTCCCCACCTGTCGGCGTTGGACAACGCCCGCTACGGCGAGGCCGAGCGCGGGGCCGGGGCTGACGCGCTGTCGCTGGTGGGCCTGTCGCACCTATCCTCCCGCAGGCCCCGGGAGCTGTCGGGGGGGCAGCGCCAGCGCGTCGCCCTGGCCCGCGCCCTCGCGGCCCGGCCGCGGGCGCTCCTCCTGGACGAGCCGTTCAGCGCCCTGGACGACGCGCTCCGCGCCCGCCTGGCGGAGGAGCTCGGCGCGCTGCTCTCGCGGCTGGGCATCACCGCCGTCCTGGTTTCCCACCAGCGATCCGACCTGGAGCGGCTCTGCGCGTCGGTGGCGACCATCGCGGAGATGGAAGCGGCGTACGAGGCGGGCCTCGTCGATCCGCTTCCCGCCCAGCGCGGAGAACTCTATGACTGCCGCGCTGGTTGACTGCACCCTCAGGGACGGAGAGCAGGCCCCGGGAGTAGCCTTCTCAGCCGACGACCGCCTCGTCATCGCTCGGGCCCTCGCGGATGCGGGGATACGGGAGATGGAGGCGGGCATCCCCGCCATGGGGCCCGAGGAGGAGGCCTCCTTCGCGCGCCTCGTCCGGGAGCTTCCCGAAGCGCGGCTGATCGCCTGGAACCGCATGCTCCGCTCGGACGTGGACGCTTCGCTCCGCGCCGGAGCCCGGGTCGTTCACGTGAGCCTCCCGGTTTCGGACCTTATGCTGGAGCGGAAGCTCGGGTGGGAAAAAAAGCGCGCCCTGGAGGCGACGAAAAACCTGCTCGCCTATTGCGCCGACCGGGGCGCGGACCGTATCGTCGGGGCTGAAGACGCCTCCCGGGCCGATCCGGCCTTTTTGGAGGACTTCTTTTCCGCCGCGGCGGAGGCCGGCGCGTCCCGCCTCCGCTACGCGGACACGGTCGGGCGGCAGGACCCCTTCGCCGCGTACGAAGCCATGGCGCGGCTCGCCCCGCGCATCGGAGTCCCCGTGGAGTACCACGCCCACAACGACCTCGGCCTCGCGACCGCCAACGCCCTGGCGGCGGTGAAGGGCGGCGCCCGCGCCGTGAGCGCCACCGTCGGCGGCCTCGGCGAGCGGGCCGGAAACGCCGCCCTGGAGCAGGTCGCCGCGGCGCTCCCCCTCTTCTGCGGCGCCGATCCCGGCGTGGATACGGCCCGGCTCTCCTCCCTTTGCGCCCTGGTCGCCGCCGCCGCGGGCCGGACCATCCCCGCGGACCGTCCCCTGGTCGGCGCAGCGGTCTTTTCCCACGAGTCGGGCATCCACGTGGACGGCCTCCTTAAGGACCCAGAGCTCTACGAATTCGTGAGACCTGAAACCTTCGGCCGGGAGCGGTCCTTCGTGCCGGGCATCCACTCCGGCTCCGCCGCCCTCGGCCACTGCGCCCGCCTGGCCGGCCGCGACGTCCCCGCCGACCGCCTCGGAGAGCTCCGCGCTCGGGTCCGGGAGCGCTGGGCCCCGGGGGCCCCCGCCGACCCCTGGCGCGCCTTCGTCGAGATCCTGGACCGGGAGGGCTACCCCCGTGCCGAGTAGGCTCTCCCGCCGGGGCGGACAGCACGCCTGCGCGTGCTCGGACGGCGAGGGCCCGTCGGGCTCCTGCGACTGCGTCCTCCCCCTCTTCTACGAACTCGCCCGGTCCATCTCCGCCGGCAAGGACCTGGAGGGCGTCATGGACGCCGCGGTCAAGGTCGTCGTGGACAACCTGGCCGGCGTCGAGCGGGTCGTCCTCTCGATCCTGAACCGGAAAACCGGCGCCATCTTCATAGAGAACGCCTGGGGCCTCTCCGACGAGGAGCGGGCCCGGGGCGTCTACCGGATGGGGGAGGGGATCACCGGCTACGTCGTCCAGACCGGCGACTCCCTGGTCGTCCCGAACATCGCCGCCGAGCCCGCCTTCCTGGACCGCACCGGGGCGCGCAAGGATGTGGACACCTCCCGCCTGGCCTTCATCTGCGTCCCCGTCAAGCTCGGCCGGGAGGTGATGGGCACCCTCAGCGTGGACCTCTCCAACGCATCGTCGGCGGGGCTGGAGGAGGACCGGGAGCTCCTCACCGTCGTGGCCGCCATGATCGCCCAGGCCGTCCAGCTCCACCGGGCCCGGAGGGAGGAGAACGCCCAGCTCCGGGAGGAGAACCGGCGGCTCCTGGACGAGCTGGCCCAGAAGCGCGGCCCGGACAACATCGTCGGCAACTCCCACCCCATGCAGTCCCTCTTCTCGTACATGGCCAAGGTCTACGACAAGACCACCCCGGTCCTCCTGCTCGGCGAGTCGGGAACCGGCAAAGAGCTGGTCGCCGCGGCCCTCCACTACGGGAGCCCCCGGAAGGACCGGCCCTTCGTGCGCTTCAACTGCGCCGCCATCCCGGAGAACCTCGCCGAGAGCGAGATGTTCGGCCACGAGAAGGGCGCCTTCACCGGCGCCCTCGCCCTGCGGGTCGGCCGCTTTGAGGAAGCCGACGGCGGCACCCTCTTCATGGACGAGGTCGGAGAGCTCAGCCTCGCCATCCAGGCCAAGCTCCTGCGGGTCCTCCAAGCTCGGCAGTTCGAGCGGGTCGGCGGCAGCAAGACCCTGTCGGTGGACATCCGCATCGTCGCCGCGACCAACCGGGACCTGGCCGCCCTCGTGAAGGAGGGCAAGTTCCGGGAAGACCTCTACTATCGATTGAACGTCTTCCCCCTCCTGCTTCCGCCGCTGCGGGAGCGCGGGTCGGATATCCTCCTTCTTGCCGACCACTTCGTGGAGAAGTACGCTAAGCTCCACGGTTCGCCGGTCCGCCGCATCTCCACCCCCGCCATCGACGCCCTCATGGCTTACCACTGGCCCGGCAACGTCCGGGAGCTGGAGAACGTGATCGAGCGGGCCGTCATCCTCTCCGACGACGGGGTCATCCACACCTACCACCTGCCCCCCACCCTCCAGACCGCCGAAACCTCCGGCACCCGCTACCGGGGCACCCTAGAGGAGCGGCTGGACACCGTGGAGCGGGAGCTCGTCGTGGGCGCCCCAAAAGCCTCCCCAGCAAAAAAAGGCCACGCCGCCCGCGGCGCCCGCCACGCCGCCCGCGGCATGGGCCGCACCGGACCCAACCAACGCAAAGCCCGGCTGGACACCGTGGAGCGGGAGCTCGTAGTGGACGCCCTCTAGGCGTCCCAGTGAAACATGGCCCAGGCGGCCAGGGAGCTCGGCCTCTCCGAGCGGGTCATGGCCCTCCGGGTCCAGAAGCACGGCATCGACTTCCGCCTCTTCCGTCCCAAGACCCAGCATTGAGGACTGGGGCGGCCCGATGTAAGCGCTTGCGGAGCCGCCCCGCAGTCTGCATACTAGGGGCAGGTATGAGCGCCCGCATAGACGACATCGCCAAGGCCGCCGGAGTTTCCACGGCTACCGTTTCCCGCTACCTCAACAAGCCCGACCTGGTCAAACCCGCGACCCGGGATAGGGTCGCGGCGGCCATCGAGGAATTCGACTACAAGCCGAACCTCTTCGCCCGGGGGCTGATGCGGGCCGCGACCGATACGGTCGGCATCCTCGTCCCCTACATCACCAACCCCTACCACGTCGCGCTCGTGGATTCGATAGAACGGGAGCTCGCCGCCCGGGACGTGCGCATCTACCTGTGCAACACCTTCGAGTCCGCCGACCTGGAGCGCCGCTACGCCGACGAGCTGCTGCGCCGGGGAGTCGACGCCCTCATCTTCGCCGAGACCGTCAGCGTCAACAGCGACGACGCGTACCTGGAGTCTCTTTCCGCCGAGGTTCCAGTGATCCTCATCAACGAGCACCTGCGGCTCGATTCCAAGCACCACATCGTCCGCTGCGCCCAGGAACCCGGCTTCATCGCCGCACTGGACCACCTCCTGTCCCGCGGTAAGGTTCCCATCGATCTGGTCATAGGCGACGGCGCCTGGTCTTTCGCGTTGAAGGAGCGGGTGTATCGGGATTACCTGCACCGCCGCGGCGTTCCCGACTCGGAGCTTTCCGTTTCCCGCCTGGCCGCCGTCAACGTCGAGGATATCGTGCAACGCTGCGCCCAGTACACTTCGGAGGCCCTGGCCCGCCCCGTTCCGCCGCGGGCCTTCGTCGCCGGCAACGACATGATGGCCGTCGGACTTCTCCAGGGCGTTTTGGCCAAGGGGCTAAAGGTTCCGGAGGACGTCGCGGTGATCGGCGTCGACAATTCGCTGCCCTCCCGCATCTCGGTTCCGCTCCTCTCCACGGTGGATCTCCGTGAGACCGACGTCGGCAAGCTCGCGGCCCAAGCGTACCTGAGCATCAAAACGGGGGGGATCCCCGATTCGCCGATCCGGTCCTCCATCGAGTCGGTCTTCTTGAATCGGGGGAGCGCCTGAAGCGCGAATTCTTTTTTGTTGACAAATATCCGATGTGGCCTTACAAACTATGTAAGCGCTTACATAAAATATGGTAGCGCTTACATTGCGTTTTTGAAGGGGGATACATGAAAAAGATAATCGGTCTAGCGTTCGCCGCGTTGGCGCTCGGTGTTTTCGCCGAAGGCGGAGCGGATAAAGCGGGGGCGGCGAAGGCCCCGATCAAGATCACGGTAGCTAGCAGCCAGCCCGCCCAGGAAGGCGCGACGAAGGCCCTTGAGGCGATCGCCGCGGCATACCAGGCGGCGAACCCCGGAGTTACCGTCGAGGTGGTGACCTACGCGCGCTACGAAGACACCATGAAGACCAAGATGGCCGCCCGGGATCTCCCGGACGTCTTCGGCACCCACGGATGGTCGGTCATGCGGTACTCCGAGTACCTGGAGCCCGTCAACGGCCGCCCCTGGTTCGACAAGATCAATCCGACCATCAAGCCCGTCATCACCGACGCGGACGGGAAGGTCTTCATACTTCCCTTCGACATGGACGTGGCCGGCGTCGCCTTCAACGCCGAGGTCCTGGAGAAGGCCGGGGTCGATCCGTTCGCGATCAAGACCTGGGACGATTTCAAGGTCGCCTGCGCCAAGGTGAAGGCGATCGGGAAGATCCCCGTGCACATCGGGGGCAACCCCAAGGACGACTGGACGGTCGGAAACTTCTACGACTGGACCGCCCCCTCCTTCCTCATCACCAACGAGAAGAGCAATTTCCGGAAGCAGCTCAAGGACGGGAGCTTCGACTGGAACAACTGGGCCCAGGTCGCCCGGCTCCTCACCGATTTCCGCGATGCCGGCTTCCTCAACCCGGATTACACCCAGGGCACCTGGGAAGACGTGGGCCGGAAGCTGGGAGCCGGAGAAGTGGCGTTCGGCTTCTACGGAAACGTCGTCATCGGCGAGGCGAAGCGGTTCAACCCTTCGGGAAAATTCGGATTCATGCCGGTTCCCGCGGCGTCCGCCTCCGATACGCCGACCCTCATCACCGGCGAGCGCATGACCCTCGGCGTCTGGAACAAATCGCCGGTCAAGGCCGAGGCCCTCAAGTTCTTGGACTTTTGCGCCCTCCCGGAGAACATCAATAAGATGGCCACGGTCAACGGCAACCCGACCGGCCTGAGCGGCTCCGGCTACGGTTCCGAACTCGGCGCCCTCGCCCCCTACTTCAAGAAGGTTGAAGGGGTGCGCGGCTTCGGCTACTTCGACCGGGAGTACCTGCCGAGCGGCATGTGGGATTCCATGTGCAAGACGGGCACCGGCCTCCTCTCCAACACGATGTCGATGGAGCAGGCGGTCGCGAAGATGAAGAACGACTACCTGAGCCTGCGCGGCAAATAAGGCGACGAGAATTCGAGAGGAAGGACCATGGAATCGACGTATCGAAGAACGGACATCATGTACGTACCCGCGCTGCTCTTGTTCGCCGTTTTCGTGGTTCTTCCCTTCTGCGATGGAGCCCGGATCGCCTTTACCAATTGGAACGGCTTCTCCCAGAAGTACGCCTACGTCGGCTTCGCGAACTTCAGGCGTCTGTTCCAGGACGAGAATGTCCGCATCGCCTTCGCGAACACCTTCGCGTACGGGGTCGGGAGCACGCTCCTCCAGCAGATCCTGGGCCTCGCGTACGCGCTCCTGTTGAACCTCAGCTTTCCGGCGCGGTCGGTGGCGCGGGCGATCGTCTACCTTCCCGTCCTGCTCGCCGCGGTGGTGATGGGGTACATGTGGTATTACCTGGTCCAGTATGACGGGGCCCTCAACGATGTCCTCGCCGCTTTCGGCGGAGCGCGGCGCCTGTGGCTGTCCAGCCGCGTCGGAGCGGTGACCCTGCTGACGGCGATCAACGTGCTCCAGTTCGTGGGAATCTCTATGGTCATCTACCTCGCCGGCCTGCAGGGCATCCCCGCCATGTATTACGAGGCTGCGGAACTGGATGGGGCCGGCAGCCTGGCCCGATTCCGGCACATCACGTTTCCCCTGCTTCAGCCCGCGCTCGTGACGAGCATCACCATCAACCTCATCGGCGGACTCAAGCTCTTCGACGTCATCATGGCGCTCACCGGGGGCGGCCCGGGCTACTCGTCCCAGTCGCTGGCCACGCTGCTCCACACGACGTACTTCGGGTCCCAGATGGCGGGGTACGCCGCCGCCGTAGGCCTGCTGCTCTTCATGTCCATCCTGATGTGCACGGTCGTGCTGCAGATCGTCTTCCGAAAACGGGAGGTCCAGCTCCAATGAGCGTAGAAAGGAAGCGCGCCTTCGGCGCGTTTTGGTTGTCCCTTCTCTCTCTGGGCGTCGCCTCCCTCCATCTGGTGCCGATCTGGATCAGCGCCATGGCGGCCCTGCGGCGCCGTTCGGACCTGTCTTCCCTCTGGTTCCCGCCGGCGGCGCCCGAGTGGGCGAATTTTTCCCGCGCCGTCGGTTCCGCCGATCTGCCGCGGGCTTTCTTGAACACCTTCCTCATCACGTTCGGAGCGACGGCCCTCACCGTCGTGCTGGGCGCGATGGCCGCTTACCCCTTGGCGCGCAACCGGTCCCGGAGGAACGAGGCCGTGAAGATCTTCACGCTCTCCATCATGATGGTCCCCGCCCTCAGCCTCCTGGTCCCCCTGTATTCGCTGCTCGTCGGATGGGGCGCCATCAGCACGCTCTGGGGGATAGTTCCGGTCCACGTCACCTTCAACCTTCCGATCGCGATATTCCTCTATACGAATTTCGTCCGCGCGATCCCCCGGGAGCTGGACGAGGCCGCGATCATAGACGGGTGCAGCGTCTTCAGGGTCTTCGACCGGATCGTCCTGCCCCTGCTGAAACCGGTCACCGTCTCCGTCATCATCCTGACCGGGGTCTCGGTATGGAACGATTACCAGTTTTCGGTGTATTTCCTGCAGCGCCCGGCGGTCCGCGTCGTCACCCTCGCGATCGCCTCCTTCTTCGGGCAAACCTCCAGCGACCCGAACGTCGCCGCGGCGGCGGCGCTCTTGGCGGTGCTGCCTATCATGGCCCTCTACGTAGTTCTCCAGAAACAGTTCGTGAAAGGAACGGTGGACAGCGCGCTCAAGTGAGCCGCGATCCCCATAGGCACCGAGGTAGGCACAATGTCGATCCAATGGAACGAGAAGAACAGGGAATTCCATCTCCGCAATTCCTTCCTCAGCTACATCATCTCCCTGCTCCCCGACGGGAGCGTCGGACTCGCGCACTTCGGCCCCCCCCTTTCTCCCGACCGTTCCTACCCGCGGCTGCTCCGAACGGAATCCCGCGCCTGGTCCTTCAGGGGCGATGGGCAGCCCGACGATTTCGGACTGGATTTCGCGCGGAGGGAGTATCCGACGCCGTTCCGCGGGGACTTCCGCGTCCCCGCGTTGACCGCCTCGGACGTCCGCGGTGCGCCGCTCGCTTTGGACCTTCGGTACGCGGGGCACCTCGTCAGGCCGGGAAAGCCCGCGCTGCGGGAACTCCCTGCGACCTACGTGGAGGATGCCGCCGAGGCGGAGACGCTGACCGTGTACCTCCGCAGCGCCGACTGCGCGCTCGAGGTCGATCTCCACTACACGATATTCCGGGATCTCCCGATCCTCGCGCGGCGGGCCACGATACGGAACGCCGGGAGCGCACGCGTATTCCTCGATCGCGCCCTTTCCGCCTCGGTCGACTTCGACGATCCGGACTGGGACCTCGTCCAATTCTCCGGCGCCTGGGCCCGGGAACGGCACGTGCGCCGGCGCCGGCTGGGGCCCGGCCTCCAATCGGTATCCAGCGTCAGGGGGCACTCAGGGCACGAGCATAATCCGGCGGTGGCCCTCGCTCGCCCGGGAACCTCCGAGGAGTCGGGGGAGGTCTACGGCTTCGCGTTGGTGTATTCGGGGAATTTCGTAGCCGGGGCGGAGCTCTCCTCCCACGGGGAGACGCGCGTTTCCATCGGGATCAATCCTGAAAATTTCCGCTGGAGCCTCGACCCCGGAGCGGGCTTCGAAACTCCCGAGACCGCGCTTTCCTATTCCCGGTCGGGCTTCTCGGCCCTTTCGGACGCGTACCATCGGCTCTTTTCCAAGCGCCTCGCCCGGGGGCCCTGGCGCGACCGGGAGCGGCCCGTCCTGCTCAACAATTGGGAGGGGACCTATTTCGACTTCAACGAGGAGCGGCTGCTGGGGATGGCCCGGTCAGCGAAGGACCTGGGGGTGGAGCTCTTCGTCCTGGACGACGGGTGGTTCGGCGAGCGGAACGACGACACGAGTTCCCTGGGCGACTGGGATTCCAACCCGCAGAAGCTGCCCGAGGGTATTTCTGGACTCGCCCGGAAGATCGAGGCGATGGGGCTCAAATTCGGCCTCTGGATCGAACCCGAAATGGTCAACCCGCGCAGCCGCCTCTTCGCCGCCCACCCCGATTGGGCCATCGGTCCGATGAACGGAGCGCGGACGCTCTGCCGCAACCAGTACGTGCTGGACCTGTCGCGCGGGGAAGTCGTCGACCACCTGTACTCCGTCCTTTCCCGGCTCCTCCGTTCCGCCCCCGTCTCCTACGTCAAGTGGGATATGAACCGGAGCATCACGGAACCCGTTTCATCGGCGCTCTCCCCCGAGCGCCAGGGAGAGTTCTTCCACCGCTACATCCTCGGCCTGTACGAGCTCTACGGCCGGCTCACCGCCGACTTCCCGGAGGTCCTCTTCGAGTCCTGTTCTGGCGGCGGCGGCCGCTTCGATCCCGGTCTCCTCGCCTTCGCGCCCCAGGCGTGGACGAGCGACGATTCGGACGCGATAGAGCGGCTCGGCATCCAGTGGGGATCGAGCTTCTTCTATCCGGCCTCGTCGATGGGCGCCCACGTCTCCGCCTCCCCGAACCACCAGGTCGGGCGCGCCGTTCCCCTGGGGACCCGGGCGTCGGTCGCCTTCTTCGGCGCCTTCGGCTACGAGCTCGATCCGGACGCGCTCTCCGGGGCCGACCGCGCCGCGATCAAGGAGCAGATCTCCTTCTTCAAGGAGTGGCGCACCGTTTTCCAGTTCGGGAGCTTCCTGAGGCTTCGGGGCCCCGAGGACGGCGACGGGAACGAGGTGTCCTGGATGTCCGTCTCCGGCGACCAGTCCCGCGCGGTCGTCCTCTTCGCGCGCGTACTCGCCCGGCCGAATCCGCCCTTCGGCCGCCTCAGGCTCCGCGGCCTGGACCCCGAACGCACGTACCGGGTCAGCGCCCGTCCCTCCGTGCCCGTCCCGGGAGAAGCTTCGGCGCGGCTCAACGACGGCTCCCGCGGAGGGGACGAACTCATGTCCGTCGGGCTCCTGCTCGGCGGAGACGGGTGGGCGGGAATTCCCCGCGGAGACTTCGCGTCGTGGATCTTCACGCTGGAGGCGGTGACCTGATCCCGGATCCGCTCAAGGCATGGGGCGCGTCCCCGCCGGGGGCGGGGACCGGGTGCTCCGCTGCAAGTCCTCGCCGTCCGCGGGGCGGCCGGCTCCGGGCTTTCCGCTGCGCCCCCTCGCGCGGAGGCCTCTCTCAGTTTCCCGCCTGGTCCGCTCCGATGGACCAGGCCCCCGGCGTCCGCGGCTTCCCCTCCCGGTCGTAGCGGACGTAGGGGACGAAGGCCGCCGGGAAGCCCGCGGGCAGGTTCCCCGGGACCGAAAGGTCCAAGCCGCCGGTCCGGACCGCGGCCGGGGCCGAAGCCGCCAGGCGGTAGTCCCGGGCGGCGTAGACCGTCCGGTCGTCCGTCGGCCCGTCGAAGTCCGCCAGCAGTTGGTCCAGCGCCGCCTTGTAGGTGGCGTAGACGGTGGTGTTCAGCGGGTTGCCCGAGTTGTTGGAGGCTTGGACGGTATTGTTCGCGGTCCAGACTGAGTTCAGCGCGGAAACCGTCTGCGCCCGGGTGACGGTGTCGTAGTAGAGGCTGTTGATCGATCCCTGGTACATGACGGTCAGGTAATTCCAGGAAAGCAGGTTGAACTGGTTCGTGCTGCCCGCCAGGTACAGGAGGTCCGTGGTCGCGCCTGTCGATTGGTACTCCTTGAGGGCGAAGATGAGATTGTTGACCAGATACCCGTTCTGCGCGTAGCCGCCCCGGACCGCCGCCAGGTTCAGCGTAACCTGCGAAGTCGTTCCCCCCGCGGCGGCGATCGTGTTCCCGACGATCCAGGGCTGCTTGCCGTT
>JADHEF010001500.1_pt1 | contig 13657 bp, 6 predicted proteins | sample 8952391 | NCBI WGS metagenome assembly JADHEF01 (sample SAMN16124439, study PRJNA663245) | bioreactor sludge metagenome | isolation source: sludge (nitrite) | place: India:Bengaluru | collected 2019-02-28
GAAGAAATCGCTGTGGGTCGACCTGGCCTACCTCGACTGGCACCCGACTGCCGTACCTAACCTGCACCTGATCGGCGGCAAGATGATGCAGCCATGGGTGAGCATGGGCGACATCATCTGGGACAGCGACATCAACCCGGAAGGCGTGGCAGCTACCTACAAGACCAACCTCGGCCCGGCCGAAGTGTTCGGCAGCATCGGCCACTACAACCTGAAGGACAACGTCGACGGCGACGGCGTGCAGTTCAAGCACGACGCGCAACTGTACGCGGCCCAGCTGGGTACCAAGTTCAACGCGGCTGACACCGTCAAGGTTACCGTTGGCGGCAGCGTATACGGCTACGACAACGACAAGGCCTCGGCTGCTCTGCGCTCGCTGGGCAACACCACCGACGAGTTCAACCTGGTTGAAGGCTTCGGTCAGGTCGATTTCACCGGTTTCGCCATTCCACTGTCGGCTTACGGCCAGTTCGTCAAGAACACCGAAAGCACCGATGGCAAGGACAAGGCCTGGCTGGCTGGTTTGAAGAGCAAGATCGGCGCCTGGAGCCTGGACTACAACTACCGCGACGTGCAGCGTAACGGTGTGGTCAGCCTGTTCACCGACTCCGACTTCGGTAACGGCTTTACCGGTTCCCGTGGCCACAAGTTCAAGGTGGGTTACGAAATCGACAAGAACTTCGCCTTGGGCGCGGCCTACATGATGGCCAAGACCGACTACTCCAACCTGCCGAACAGCGATGCTGATGTAGACACGCTGCAGGTGGACCTGGAAGCCAAGTTCTAAGCACCACCCTCCTCTGCTTCACCTGAAGCGGGAAATGCCGACCCCATCCGGCGTTTCCCGCTTTTTTTGCCTGTCAGAAATGCACCGGCCTCTTCGCGGGCTCGCCCGCTCCCACAGGTACTGCACAAGTCTTGAAATGTGTGCGGTCACTGTGGGAGCGGGTTTACCCGCGAAGAGGCCGATACAAGCGATACAGAAATCAGCGCTTGCGCAGAATCACGCTACCAATCGAATACCCCGCACCAAACGAGCTCAATACGCCCAACGCCCCCTCGGCCAGGTCGTCCTGATACAGGTGGAAGGCAATCACCGACCCCGCCGAACTGGTGTTGGCGTAACGGTCCAGAATCACCGGTGCATCTTCCTCGGCCACTTCACGCCCCAGCAGCTTCTTGACGATCAGGTGGTTCATGCTGAGGTTGGCCTGGTGCAGCCAGAAGCGCTTCACATCGCTCGGTTGCAGGCCATTTTCCTGCAGGTGCTCACCGATCAGCTCGGCCACCTTCGGGCACACCTCACGGAACACCTTGCGGCCTTCCTGGATGAACAGCTTGTCTGCGGCGCCCTCGCCCTCTTCCGCTGCCCGGTTGAGGAAGCCGAAGTTGTTGCGGATGTTGTTGGAGAACTCGGTCCACAGCTTGGTGCTGACGATGTCGAACTGGTGCGCCGAGGTGGCCTTGTCGGCACGCTCAAGCAACACCGCGGTGGCGGCATCACCGAAAATGAAATGGCTGTCGCGGTCACGGAAGTTCAGGTGCCCGGTGCACACTTCCGGGTTGACCATCAGCACCGCACGCGCCTGGCCCAGGGCCACGCTGTTGGCGGCAGTCTGGATGCCGAAGGTGGCCGACGAGCAGGCCACGTTCATGTCGAAGGCAAAGCCCTGGATGCCCAGCGCCTGTTGCACTTCGATGGCGATGGCCGGGTACGGGCGCTGCAGGTTGGAGCAGGCGACGATCACGCCATCGACATCGGCAGCCGTGCGGCCGGCGCGCTCCAGGGCCTGGCGGGCAGCGGCCACGGCCATTTCGCAGAGCACCGAGGGCTCGTCGTTGGAACGCTCGGGCAGGCGTGGTTTCATGCGCTGCGGGTCGAGGATGCCGGCCTTGTCCATGACGAAGCGGCTCTTGGGGGTGTACAGGCCGGTGCCGCTGATCACGACGTTATGCACGGTCGTTCCTCTGGTCAAAGGCCATCGCCACAGGGCGCTGGCTGGGAATATGACAATTTAGTGGCACTTTAGTACCAATTCAGGAGCGTACGTGCCCCCTGTGGGAGCGGGTTCGCCCGCTAAGGGCCGCAACGCGGCCCCAAACTCCCTGAAGTTTGCCACAAATCGGGCAGGTTAGCCTTCCACCTGGCTCCACTGTTTGCTCAATCTTTTGTCGGAAATCGGCACCTTGGTGCCCAACTGCTGGGCAAACAGCGACACCCGGTATTCCTCCAGCCACCAGCGGTACAACGTCAGTTGCTCATCGCGCTTGCCTTCCTGGGCATGCTTGTCGGCACGGGCCTTGTACTGTGCCCACAAATTGGCCAGTTCACCGCTCCATACCCGGTCCTTCTGCACCTGCGAACCCAGCTTCTCCAGGCGCAGTTCCACCGCCTTGAGGTAACGCGGCAGCTCCTTGAACCAAACCCCGGGCGTTTCACGCACAAAGCCCGGGTACACGAGGTTGCCCAGCTGTTGCTTGATGTCGTTCAGCGCCACCGCCTGGCTCAGGTCGATCTTGCCCTTGAAGCGCTTCTGCAGCCCATGCCACAGCTTCAGCACCTCCAGCGTCTGGCGCGCCAGCCGCTCGGCATGTTCGGCCCAGCTGCCGCGCTTGCGCTCAGCCAGCCCGGCCAAGGCCGCACCATCACGCGGCAACGGCTGTTCGCCTTCAAGGATGCAGCTGTCCAGGCTGGCCAGCAGGATGTCCTCGACCAGTGCCTCGACCCGGCCCATTTCACGGTACAGCAGGCCAAGCTCGGTCAGGCCCGGCAGCTTGCCGCGCAGGTACTTGGCCGGCTCGGCCAGTTGCTGCAACAACAGGCGCTGCAGGGCGCGGCGGTGCTGGAACTCGGCTTCGGCCTGGGTCGAGAAGCGCCCTTCGCGCACGCCACCGCCCTCTTCCACCAACGCCGGGTACACCGTCATCGACAGGCCGGCAATCTTCTGCTGGGCAGTCTGCTTCACTTCGCTGAAAGCCTTGGCCTGCACCGGCTGCTCGCTCTTTTCAGTGCGCGGCACCGCCAGGGCAGCCTGGCTGGCAGCAGCAAAGCGCGCGGTCAGCTCGGCCAGGTCGCGGCCTTCGCCAAGGAACTTGCCCTGGCCGTCGACCACTTCGATGTTCATGCGCAGGTGGCCCTCGACCAGCTGGACCGACTCGTCCCAGGCCTCGTCGGACACCCGCGCACCCGTCATGCGCAGCAACTCCTGACCCAAGGCCTGCGGCAGTGCGCCCTGACCAAAAGTCATGCGCGCCAGCGAAGCCTTGACGAAGTCCGGCACCGGCACGAAGTTCTTGCGCAGGGCCTTGGGCAGGTTGCGTATCAGCGCCACGCACTTGGCTTCCAGCAGGCCTGGCACCAGCCATTCCAGGCGCTCGCCGGGCAGGCTTGGCAGCAACGGTGCCGGCACCCGCACGGTCACGCCGTCACGCGGGTGGCCGGGTTCGAAGTGGTAGCTCAGCGGCAGGCGCAGCTCGCCGACCTGCATGCTGTCGGGGTACTGCGCGGCAGTGACTTCGCTCGCCTCACGGGCCAGCACGTCTTCCTCACGCATGATCAGCAGGTTGGCGTCCTTCTGGCTGCCCATGCGGTACCAGCTGTCGAAGGTCGCGGTCTGGTGGATTTCCGCCGGCAGGCGCGCTTCGTAGAAGGCGTACAGCGTTTCCTCGTCAGCCAGGATGTCGCGCCGGCGGGCCTTGGCCTCCAGCTCGTCGAGTTCTTCGAGCAGGCGTTTGTTGGCCGCCAGGCACTTGGCCCTCGACTGTATTTCGCCACCCACCAGGCCCTCGCGGATGAACAGCTCACGCGAAGTGACCGGGTCGATCGGGCCAAAGTGTACCGGGCGGCGGCCGACCAGAATCAGGCCGTACAGGGTGATCTGCTCATAAGCCACCACCTGCCCGCGCTTCTTCTCCCAGTGCGGTTCGAAGTGGTTTTTCTTGACCAGGTGGCCGGCCAGCGGCTCGATCCAGTCCGGCTCGATCTTGGCGACCATGCGCGCATACAGCTTGGTGGTCTCGACCAGTTCGGCGGCCATGACCCACTGCGGTCGCTTGCGCCCCAGGCCCGAAGACGGGTGCACCCAGAAACGCCGTTGACGCGCCCCCTGGTAGTCGCCCTCTTCGGTCTTGTGGCCGATCTGGCTGAGCAGGCCGCTGAGGATGGCCTTGTGCATCTTCTGGTAGTCGGACGGTTCCTTGTTCACCGTCAACTGCAGGTCACGGCAGATCAGCGCCAGCTGGCGGTGGGCATCGCGCCACTCACGCAGGCGCAAGTAGTTCAGGAAATTCTTGCGGCACCAGTTGCGCAGCGGGTTGGCCGTCAGCGCCTGGCGCTGTTCTTCAAAACCGCGCCACAGGTTGACCAGCGCGGCGAAGTCGGAGTCTACGTCCTTCCATTGCGCATGGGCCTGATCAGCCGCCTGCTGACGCTCTGGCGGGCGCTCGCGTGGGTCCTGCACCGACAGTGCGCTGGTAACGATCAGCACTTCCTGCAGGCTGCCCAGTCGGGCGCCTTCGAGCAGCATGCGGCCCAGCCGCGGGTCGATGGGCAGGCGCGCCAGCTGGCGGCCAATCGGGGTCAGCTGGTTTTCGCGGTTGACCGCCGACAGTTCCTGCAACAGGTTGAAGCCATCGCTGATGGCCTTGCCATCCGGCGGCTCGATGAACGGGAACGCATCGATCGCGCCCAGGCGCAGGTGCAACATCTGCAGGATCACCGCCGCCAGGTTGGTGCACAGAATCTCCGGGTCGGTAAACGCCGGCCGGCTGTTGAAGTCCTCTTCGCTGTACAGGCGTACGCAAATGCCCGGCTCAACCCGGCCGCAACGGCCTTTACGCTGGTTGGCGCTGGCTTGGGACACAGCTTCGATGGGCAGGCGCTGCACTTTGGCGCGGTAGCTGTAGCGGCTGATGCGTGCGGTGCCGGTGTCGATCACGTAGCGGATGCCCGGCACGGTCAGCGAGGTTTCGGCCACGTTGGTGGCCAGCACCACACGGCGCCCGGTGTGCGGCTGGAAGATACGCTGTTGCTCGGCCGGCGACAGGCGTGCGTACAGCGGCAAAATCTCGGTGTGGCGCAACTGCGCCTTGCGCAGGATTTCAGCGGCATCGCGGATTTCCCGCTCGCCGGGCAGGAAGATCAGCACATCGCCCGGGCCTTTGCCTTCGCTGCGTTCGTGGTGCGCCAGCTCGTCCAGGGTGGCGAGGATGGCCTGGTCGACGGTGAGGTCGTCCTCGATCTGGTTGCCTTCCTCGTCCTGCTCGCTGGTGAGCGGGCGGTACCAGGTTTCCACCGGGAAGGTACGCCCGGACACCTCGATGATCGGCGCGCCATCGAAGTGTTTGGAAAAGCGCTCCAGGTCGATGGTGGCCGACGTGATGATCAGTTTCAGGTCCGGCCGGCGATGCAGCAGTGTCTTCAGGTAGCCGAGCAGGAAGTCGATGTTCAGGCTGCGCTCGTGGGCTTCGTCGACGATGATCGTGTCGTAGCGCTCAAGAAAGCGGTCGTGCTGGGTTTCGGCCAGCAGGATGCCATCGGTCATCAGTTTGACCAGGGTATTGGCATCGCTCTGGTCTTCGAAACGTACCTGGTAACCGACCAGCCCGCCCAACGGCGTGCCCAGTTCTTCGGCAACCCGCGCTGCCACGCTGCGCGCGGCGATCCGGCGTGGCTGGGTGTGGGCGATCAGGCCATGGCTGCCACGGCCCAGTTCCAGGCAAATCTTCGGCAGCTGGGTGGTCTTGCCCGAACCGGTTTCGCCGGCGATCACCAGCACCTGGTTTTCGGCCAGGGCCTTCTTGATTTCGTCACGCTTGGCGGCGATCGGCAGGTTGTCGTCGTAGCGCACGGTCGGCACGCTCTGCTGACGTGCAGTGACCTGGGCGCAGGACGCCTGGACCTTTTCCACCCACTGCGAAAGCTTCGCCTCGTCGGGGCGCTTGCGCAGTTCGTGCAGTTGCCGGCGCAGACGATGGCGGTCGGCAATCATGGCGTGGTCGAGGTTTTGCAGCAGTTTGTCGATGGCGTGGTCAGTCATGGGGCTTTTTAATGATGCAGGTGAGCCTGCTTTTTCATGATCGGCATTCGGAAAGTTGGGCGATTGTCGCAGATTTGCCGGTTTTCTGCTGCCTGTGCTGGCCTCTTCGCGGGTAAACCCGCTCCTACACAGGCCTCACAACGTTCAGCCCTGATGCAATCCTGTAGGAGCGGGTTTACCCGCGAAGAGGCCAGCACAGGCAACCCAAATGTTTAGCCATGTACGATGTAAAGGTTGCCATTCACTGCTTTAATCAACCTTACGCCGCATGTGAGTATCAAAGGCATGACTCCCGTCCAGCCCATCGCCCCACCGTCTTCCCGTCCCTCGCTGCCGAAGGCCCGGAGCCGTGCCGGTGAAAATCCGCTGGTGCACATCATCCTCGCCTTCTGGGCCCTGTGGCACTGCCGCCACGCACGCCCACCGGACTGCTCGCTCACGCCGTTGTGACCAAACCCGGCCATCGTCTGGCCGTTTGACTCAACTGGACCGCGCTTTTTGCGCGAGTGTCCTGTGCGCTTGTGAGCGAATTCATCATGCACTTTGCACCTGTAGAGCAGGCTACCCGTTTCCTGGCTGACAACCCCGATATCGAGCTGTTCGAACTGTTCATCCTTGACGCCAACGGCGTACCACGCGGCAAGCTGCTGCACCGTGATGAACTGCTGGCCGTGTACCAGACCGGCCGGCCGCTGCCCAGCACCATCCTTGGCCTGACCCTGAACGGCGACGACGTGGAAAACTCGGGCCTGGTGTGGGACGTGGGCGACATCGACTGCCGCGCCTACCCACTCGAAGGCAGCCTGGTGCGCCTGCCCTGGCGCCGGGTGCCGACCGCCGCAGTGCAGGTCAGCATGCACCCGAGCGAAGGCCTGCCAGCCAGCATCGCCGACCCGCGCCATGTGCTGCTACGCACCATCGAAGCGCTGAAAGCCGACGGCTACCACCCGGTGATGGCCTGCGAACTGGAGTTCTACCTGCTCGACCAGAAGCGTGACGCCCAGGGCCGCCCGCAACCGGCACTGGACAATGATGGCGGCCGCCCGCGCAGCACCCAGGTCTATGGCCTGCGTGAACTGGAACAGATCGAACCGTTCCTCGCCGACCTGTACGCCGCCTGCAAGGCGCAGGGCATCCCGGCGCGCACTGCAATTTCCGAGTACGCCCCCGGCCAGGTGGAAATTACCCTCGAACACGGCGACGCCCTGCAGGCAATGGACCAGGCCGTGCGCTACAAGCGCCTGGTCAAGGGCGTGGCCCACGCCCACGGCATGCAGGCCTGCTTCATGGCCAAGCCGTTTGCCAACCTGGCCGGCACCGGCATGCACATGCACCTGAGCCTGGCCGACAGCACGGGCAACAACCTGTTCGCCAGTGAAGACAAGGCCGGCACCCCGCTGCTGCGCCAGGCCGTGGCGGGCATGCTGCGCCACCTGCGCGACTCGCTGCTGCTGTTTTGCCCCAATGCCAACTCGTTCCGCCGCTTCCAGGCCAACAGCTATGCGCCGCTGGCGCCGACCTGGGGCGTGGACAACCGCACCGTGAGCCTGCGCGTGCCCGGCGGCCCGGCCAACAGCCGGCATGTAGAGCACCGCATTTGCGGCGCCGACGCCAACCCTTACCTGGCTGCCGCAGCGATCCTCGCCGCCAGCCATCGCGGCATCCGCGAACAGCTGGACCCAGGCGCACCGGTGGAAGGCAACGGCTATGCCCAGGCCACCGAGCACCTGCCCACCGACTGGCTGACCGCCCTCGATGCCCTGCAGCATTCCCATTGGGCTCGCGAAGCCTTGGGCGACGACTTCCTTGGCGTGTACCTGAAGGTAAAGCGTGCCGAGTACCGCCAGTTCATGGCCGAAGTCAGCGAGCAGGACTGGCGCTGGTACCTGCACCAGGCCTGAGCCCCTACCTAACAAGGAACACCCATGAACGCAGCATTGAACAAAGGCCCGGCGCAGCGTGCGCCGTCCTATTACACCGCCTCCCTCAACGACCACACCGAGTACCCGCAGCTCAAGGGCACGGTACAGGTGGATGTGGCCATCATCGGCGGCGGCTTTACCGGCGTGGCCACGGCGGTGGAGCTGGCCGAGCGTGGCCTGAAGGTGGCCATCGTCGAAACCAACCGCATCGGCTGGGGCGCCAGCGGACGCAATGGTGGCCAGGTCACCGGCAGCCTGTCGGGTGATGAGGCCATGCGCTCGCAGATGCGCAACCACCTGGGTGCCGAAGTCGACGACTTCATCTGGCACCTGCGCTGGCGCGGTCACCAGGTGATCGAGCAGCGCGTGACGCGTTATGGCATCGACTGCGACCTCAAGCGCGGCCACCTGCATGCGGCAATGAAACCTTCGCACATGGACGAACTGCGCGCCTTCGAGGCCGAGGCCCGCCGCCGGGGCATGGGCGACCAGGTGCAACTGCTGGACCGCGCAGCGGTGGCTGAACACCTGCAAAGCCCACTGTACCTGGGCGCCCTGAAGAACCTGCGCAACCTGCACCTGCACCCGCTCAACCTGTGCCTGGGTGAGGCCCGCGCTGCCCACAGCCTGGGTGCATTGATCTTCGAGAATTCCGAGGTGCTGGACATCGTCCACGGCCCGCGCCCGGCAGTGGTCACTGCCCATGGCCGGGTCGAAGCGCGCCAGGTAATGCTTGCCGGCGATGTGTATCACAAGCTGGAAAAGCGCCAGCTCAAAGGCAAGATCTTCCCGGCCATGGGCGGCATCGTCACCACCGCGCCGCTGGGTGAGCTGGCCGAGCAGATCAACCCGCAGGACCTGGCGGTATACGACTGCCGCTTCGTGCTCGACTACTACCGCCTGACCGCCGACAAACGCCTGCTGTTTGGTGGTGGCGCCAATTACTCGGGCAAGGACTCACGCGATATCGAAGGCGAACTGCGCCCGTGCATCGAACGCACCTTCCCGGCGCTCAAGGGCGTGCCGATCGAGTTCCAGTGGAGCTGTGCCATGGGCATCGTGGTCAACCGCATTCCGCAGTTGGGCAAGCTGTCGGACAACGTGTGGTATTGCCAGGGTTACTCGGGGCATGGCATTGCCACCAGCCACATCATGGGCGAGATCATGGCAGAGGCGTTGACCGGGACGCTGGAGAAGTTCGACACCTTCGCGCAGTGCAAGCATGTGCGGGTGCCGATAGGGGACTTGCTGGGGAACCCGCTGCTGGCGGCGGGGATGTGGTACTACCAGATGCTTGAAAAGCTGCGCTGATTTCACTGGCCCCTTCGCGGGCAACCCCGCTCCCACAGGTATTGCACCCCCTTGAGAGTTGCGCAGAACCTGTGGGAGCGGGGTTGCCCGCGAAGAGGCCAGTAAAGCCAGCGCAGATTCAGAAGATCAGGCTATCTTCTTCAGGCCCTGCTTCTTCAGCTCTTCATCACGCAATTCACGGCGCAGGATCTTGCCCACGTTGGTAGTTGGCAACGAATCACGGAACTCGATCTGGCGCGGTACCTTGTAGCCGGTAACGTTGGCACGCATGTGCTCCATCACCTGCTCCTTGGTCAGGGTCATGCCCGGCTTGACCACGATGAACACCTTGATCACTTCGCCCGACTTCTCGTCCGGCACGCCAATGGCAGCGCACTGCAACACGCCCGGCAAGGCCGCCAGCACATCTTCCAGTTCGTTGGGGTACACGTTGAAGCCCGAGACCAGGATCATGTCCTTCTTGCGATCGACAATGCGCATGTAGCCGTCCGCCTGGATCAGGGCGATGTCACCGGTTTTCAGCCAGCCTTCGCTGTCCAGGATTTCGGCGGTGGCGTCTTCGCGCTGCCAGTAGCCCTTCATTACCTGCGGGCCCTTGACGCACAGCTCGCCCACTTCACCCAACGGCAACTCGTTGCCGGCGTCGTCGATGATCTTGCACAGGGTCGAAGGCACCGGAATACCGATGGTACCCACCTGGTTGGCCTCTGCCGGGTTCACCGCCGCCACCGGGCTGGTTTCGGTCATGCCGTAGCCTTCGCAGATGGCGCAGCCGGTAACGGCCTTCCAGCGTTCGGCCACGCTCAGTTGCAAGGCCATGCCGCCAGACAGGGTGATTTTCAGCGCCGAAAAGTCCAGGGCGCGGAACGCCTCGTTGTTGCACAGGGCAACGAACAGGGTGTTGAGGCCGACAAAGCCGCTGAACTTCCACTTGCCCAGTTCCTTGACCATGGCCGGCAGGTCACGCGGGTTGCTGATCAGCACGTTGTGGTTGCCGATCAGCATCATCGCCATGCAATGGAAGGTGAACGCGTACATCAGCGCCCGGCACTGCAGCATGTTGGCCACCAGGTTGCGGTGGGTCAGCATCGCCCCCTTCGCCACGCCCGTGGTGCCGCCAGTGTACTGCAGCACCGCCACGTCGTTGGCCTGTGGGTTGGCCTCGGTTACCGGCTGGCCCTTGCCCAATGCCAACGCGTCGTTGAAGCGTATGGCACGCGGCAGGTTGTAGGCCGGTACCATCTTCTTCACGTACTTGATCACGCTGTTGATCAGCAAGCGCTTGAGCGGCGGCAGCAGGTCGGCCACTTCGGTGACGATAACGTGCTTGACCTGGGTCTTGGGCACCACCTTTTCAGCCAGGTGGGCCATGTTGGCCAGACACACCAGGGCCTTGGCGCCGGAGTCGTTGAACTGGTGTTCCATCTCCCGCACGGTGTACAGCGGGTTGGTGTTGACCACGATCAGCCCGGCACGCATGGCACCGAATACCGCGACCGGGTATTGCAGGACATTGGGCAGTTGCACGGCAATGCGGTCACCCGGCTTGAGGTCGGTATGCTGCTGCAGCCAGGCCGCAAACGCCCCCGACAGCGCATACAACTCGCCATAAGTGATAGTCTTGCCCAGGTTGCTACTGAAAGCGGGCCGAGAGTAACAGCTTTGCCTGGGGTCGCCTAGAGGCCAAAACAGGCCTTGCGGTCACAAAAATGACTCAATGAACAATACAAGTCATTTTTAGAGTTTTTAACCAAAATGTCGCAGATCAGGCTGTAACAAGCCTGTTAGAGCCGTTTAAAGGCCTTCGCGGGCAAGCCCGCGAAGCAGCCAACCCGGTATCAAGCGATGTCGCGCAGCTCCCGCCGCAAGATCTTGCCCACCGGCGTCATCGGCAACGACTCGCGCAGCACAATGTGCTTGGGCACCTTGTAGCCGGTAAAGTTGGCCTTGCAGTAGGCCTTGAGCTCATCCACGCTCAGCCCCCCCTCACGCGGTACCACGAACAGCTTCACCGCCTCGCCGGAACGCTCGTCCGGCACACCGATGGCTGCACAGTTGGCGACCTTGGGGTGGCCCATCACCACATCCTCGATCTCGTTGGGGTAAACGTTGAAGCCCGAGACGATGATCATGTCCTTCTTGCGGTCGACAATGCGGGTAAAACCGTCCGGGTCGATCACCGCAATATCGCCGGTCTTGAACCAGCCGTCCGCATCCAGGGCCTGGGCCGTGGCGTCGGGCTGCTGCCAGTAGCCCTTCATCACTTGCGGGCCCTTGATGCACAACTCGCCCCGCTCGCCCAGCGGCATCTCGCTGCCGTCATCGTCGATCACCTTGAACGCGGTACCCGCCACCGGGATGCCCACCGTGCCCAGTCGGGCAAGCTTGCCATAGGGGTTGGTGCTGGCCACCGGCGAAGTTTCAGTCAGGCCGTAGCCTTCGACGATGCGGCAGCCGGTCAGGTCTTCCCAGCGTTCGGCGGTGGCCTTGACCAGCGCCGTGCCGCCGGAGTTGGTGACCTTCAGCGCCGAGAAGTCCAGCTGACGGAACCCCGGGTGATCCATCAGCGCAACGAACAGGGTATTCAGCCCCAGCAGTGCGGAGAAACGCCACTTGCCCAGCTCCTTGATGAAGCCTGGGATATCCCGTGGGTTGGTGATCAGCACGTTGTGGTTACCGGTGACCATCATGCACATGCAGTTCGCGGTAAAGGCATAGATGTGGTACAGCGGCAGCGGCGCGATCATCACCTCCTGCCCGTCCTTGAGCAGCTTCTGCCCGTCGGGGCCATGCTGCGAGAAGCAGGCCAGCACCTGCAGCATGTTGGCCACCAGGTTGCCGTGGGTGAGCATCGCGCCTTTGGCCAAGCCGGTAGTACCGCCGGTGTATTGCAGCACGGCGATGTCGTCCAGGCTCAGCGGCACCGGTTTGGGTGACAGCTCGCGCCCTTGGCGCAGCACCTGTTTGAACGATACCGCCTGGGGCAAGTGATAGGCCGGCACCATCTTCTTCACTTTGTCGACCACGGTGTTGATCAGCCAGCCTTTGGCGGTGGGCAGCAGGTCGCCCATCTTCGCCTCGATCAGGTATTCGATGCCGGTATCGGGCAACACCTCCTGCACACGCTTGCCGAACATGTTCAGGTACACCAGTGCGCGGGCGCCGCTGTCCTTGAACTGGTGGCGCATTTCGCGCTCGGTGTACAGCGGGTTGGTGTTGACCACGATCAGGCCGGCGCGCATGGCACCGAAGACGGCGATGGGATACTGCAGCACGTTGGGCATCTGCACTGCGATGCGGTCACCCGGTTTGAGGTCGGTGTGCTGCTGCAACCAGCCGGCGAAGGCGGCTGAATGGCGCTCCAGCTCGGCGTAGGTGAGGGTCACGCCCAGGTTGCTGAACGCCGGGCGGTCGGCAAAGCGCTTGCAGGAGCGCTCGAACACCTCGACGACCGAGGCGTAGGCATTGATGTCGATGGTGGAAGGCACGCCCGCCGGGCGCTTGTCATTCCAGGTGAATCTTATTTGTGCCCTTCCTGCAATCGGGCCGGTTGTGCATACACTGTTCGGGTACCTGTGCGCACAAGGACCCGCCATGCCTCACGACGCCTTCTGGCTACCCGCCAGCGAGCACTGCAGCCTGTATGTGCACCAATGGCTGCCGGCCAAACCGGTGAAAGCCGTGGTGCTGCTGGCCCATGGCATGGCCGAGCATGCCGGGCGCTACCAACGCCTGGGGCAGGCCTTGAGCGAGGCCGGCTTTGCCCTGTTCGCGGCCGACCAGCGCGGTCACGGGCGCACTGCCGAACAGGGCAGCCTCGGCCTGTTCGCCCGCGATCATGGCTGGAATGCCGTGGTCAACGACCTCGGCCGGGTGGCCCAGCACATCGGTCAACAATACCCGTGCACGCCGCTGTTCCTGTTCGGCCACAGCATGGGCAGCTACATCGCCCAGGCCTACCTGCTGCACCACAGTGCCAGCCTGCACGGGGCCATCCTGAGTGGCTCCAACTACCAGCCGGCGACGCTTTACCGCGTGGCCCGGCAGATTGCCCGGCTGGAGGCCTGGCGTCAGGGGCCGCTGGGCAAAAGTGCACTGATCGAGTGGTTGTCGTTCGGCTCGTTCAATAAGGCTTTCAAACCCAACCGCACGGCATTCGACTGGCTCAGCCGCGACCCGGCCGAAGTCGACCTGTACGTCAACGACCCGTTGTGCGGCTTTCGTTGCAGCAACCAGCTGTGGCTCGACCTGTTACAAGGCTTGGCGCAGATCAGCCAGCCGAGTAACCTCGCGCAGATCGATCCGAACCTGCCGATGCTGGTGATCGGTGGTGAATGTGATCCGGTCAGTGCCGGCAAGCGTCTCACCCATCTGGCCGACGCCCTG
>JADHEF010001537.1_pt1 | contig 13652 bp, 19 predicted proteins | sample 8952391 | NCBI WGS metagenome assembly JADHEF01 (sample SAMN16124439, study PRJNA663245) | bioreactor sludge metagenome | isolation source: sludge (nitrite) | place: India:Bengaluru | collected 2019-02-28
GTAGTTTATGAATTCCTTCAACCGCCCTGTTACACTCGACATTATTCCTCCATACTGGTCTAACCGATCACAGGACTGGTGTGCCGAATAGTGAAGTGTGGGGCGCTGAAGACATGATGCGATACCCTACAGCGAGAGCAACATCTAGCATTTACTATTAACTATAGTCAGAGGATACACTGCGTCGAGTGGGGTGTAAAGAGAAATGGGCTGTTCACGTTGGTCGAATAAATAGGAATATCATGTGTTACATTGCTCCGGTCTTCTGGGCGTCGGTAACTACAAAAGAGGCCTAAGCTTGCGGCCTTTGAGCGGAACTTCATATGCGTGTCCGGGCGTGACTTTGGAGGCGAAATCCAGAATCACTGGCCACCATCGAACAAGGTGCTCTGCTTGCACCCAGAGAGTTTGGCGACACCAGCTCTTGTTGAGAAAATAGCCGGTGAGATGCGCGGCACGAAATGATTCCCGTTCTGCCGCGCGGGTCAGTATTCGGCGATCCTGCGTGACAACAACCCAGTCACCTTGGTGTGACAGTTCCTGAATCCACTCTATGTCAGGTGTGTTTGCATCGAATTCATCTCGAAGATGTTGGACCACCGGATTGCTGTCGGTGAGCGCATTCAGTGCTCGCGCAAGCCGCGGAGACAAATTGTTGTCAAGAATGAACCTCAAGCGGCCAATCTCTCTTCAAATTCAACCGCAGCAATAACGGCTGTTTCAGGAATCTCAAACCACGAAGCAATCGCAGCAGTTGCTTCCTCGGCAAGATAGGCGTTGTAGATCACCTCAGTGGGAATGCCATGTGCCGCAAGAATCGGCTGCCCAAACGAGCGCGCCGGATCAATGACAACTTTACGCCTTCCTTCTGCGGGCCACCATCGCAATGGCGCGTCGGCTTCAAAATCGACACCACGAAGGTACGGAGCGATAATCTTCTGGAACGCCAATTGGTCGCGCACAAGATCCCAAATCGCAGTACGGCCAGACTCATCTACTACTTCTATGAACACGGACCGGCCGTCCGTCTTGAATCTCTTTTGCGAAAACGGGTGAGTCGTATTGAAGACATCCGCGGCTTTCGCGGCGGCACGGCGGAGCAGCGGCCAACTTACTCCGGCATTCAGGAATGCATCGACGAAGCGAATCTCCATAAGGTCCAGAAATCCGAGGACTTGGGAGTCGTCAATCAAGGGCAATTGCGGACGCCACAGAGCGGGAGAGTTGTGTCTCTCCTCTTTGTAGGCATACGAATAACCACGCACCCAGCGTCTGATTCGTTGAGATGGCACACCGGAAAGTCGAGCAGCTTGGGGGATGGAATAGACACCGATCCCCACCCAGGGAGAACTCATTCGCGTTGCCATGAACCTCCCCCTCTCATTCATTCGCACTATAGCTAATCAAACCGCGAGTCGGTAGTCAACCGTGATTGCTGGCTAATCGTAATTGGCAGCCAGGTGCGAAGCTGCAGATCGTGATCCATGAAGTGCCAGCATACGGTATTTCTTCATTGTTGGCTAAGTTCTTCAGGTATCGTACGAATTATGCTGTGAATCGGTGAAAATACGCTCCTGTACTGATGTGGACGTAGCAATCAGGGCGGTGATGGTTGATATTCGAGATCGACTAACCCCGCACATCCTAGCCACGGCCGCTAGATCCGCGACTTCCCCGCTGCGCACCAGACCGTCGATGTAGTAGGCGAGGGCCAAGTTACAGGCCTTCCGGGCTGCCCTGTCCTGCCTCTGCCGTTCAGTCCGGGTAGCGGGGTCTGCCTTGGGCTTCGGCACCGGCCGCCGGTTGCTGGCCACCATCCTGAACTCCACTCTCAACTCCTGGCTCACGCGACGACCTCCTGGGCTTCTGCGATCTCCTCGGCCAGCGCCCGAATCCCGGTAGGCCGGAAGGTGATGGCGATCACCTCGCGCTCGGCGTCGAAGTCGATCCGCTCGACGAGCAGGGCGATGACGCGCTCCTGCTCGCGGGGGAACAGGCAGGACCAGACCTCGTTGAATAGCTGCAGCGCCCGGGCCAAGTCCCGGCGGTCAACCGTCTGGCCCTCGAGGACGGCAAGCTCCTCGGCGATCTCCACGAGCCGTGCCTCAATCCTCCCTACCTGGACCTCGTCGCCCCCGCGGTCCCGTAGGCGGGTCAACTCCCGGTCGAGCCGTCGCCGTTCGGCGACCAGCGCGGGCTGTCGTGTCGCCTTGATGGTCCGCAGCTGGTCCAACGTCTCCTGCAGCAGGCCGGGGTCGCGCCCGATGCAGGCGATCCGCTCGACGACCGCCCCCTCGATCTGCCCGGCAGGCAGCGACGGGTGCGGGCAGACCTTCCACCCGTTCTTGGCCGCGTTCCCGCACACGTAGTACCGATGCACCCGCCCCTTGCGCCGGGTGACCGACGGCGACATGGCGCACCCACACGCCTGGCAGTGCAGCAGGCCGCGCAAGAGATGCCCGTAGCGGTTCTTGGCCACCGCCCCGCCGCTGACGTTGTTCGCCGCCAGACGGGCTTGTACGCGGTCGTAGAGCGCCTGGTCGACGATGGCCGGGTGTTCGCCGGGGAAGACCTGGCCGCGCAGCCCGACCTTGCCGACGTACAGGGGATTGCTCAGCAGCCGCGCGACATGGTTCTTGTCGAAATCCACGCCCTCGTGGGGCGTCCCGTCCTTGGTCGTCCAGGACTTCGTGCGCCAACCCCGGCGGTTCAGCTCGGCGGCCGTCGCCTGTTGGCTCTGGAGGTCCAGGTAGAGGGTGAATATCTGGCGGACGGTTTCGGCCTCCTCCTCGTTGACCACGAGCTTCCCGCCGTCGGGATGGACGTCGTAGCCGAGAACGGGGAACCCGCCGGTCCACTTCCCCTTCTTGCGAGCCGCAGCCATCTTGTCGCGGGTCCGGTCGGCGATCATCTCGCGTTCGAACTGGGCGAAGGACAGCAGGACGTTCAGCATCAACCGCCCGCTGGAGTCGGCCGTGTTGATCGGCTGGGTGACCGACACGAACATGACATGGTGGCGGTCGAAGACTTCGATCAGGCGGGAGAAGTCGAGCAACGAACGGCTCAACCTGTCCACTTTGTAGCAGACCACGGCGTCGACGAGCCCGGCTTCGATGTCGACCATCAGCCGCTTCAGCGCTGGCCGGTTGATGTCGCCCCCAGAGTAGCCACCGTCGTCGTAGCGGGCCTCCAGGCACGTCCAGCCCTCGTGCTTGCGGCTCAGGACGAACGCCTCGCCAGCCTCGCGCTGGGCATCCAGGGAGTTGAACGCCATGTCGAGGCCCTCGTCAGTACTCTTGCGCGTGTAGATGGCGCAGCGGACGGGCCGGGTGGCGGTCGTGGTGTCGTCGCGGCGCTTCACGGCTTCTGCGGCTCCTTCGGATCGGCTACCTGGACGGGCCGCTGATCGACCAGCTTCTCCAGCAGGGCGTTCAGCCGGGCCAGTTCGGCGACCAGCCCCGGCATCGTGACGTCGAAGAACGTGCGCCCGGCGCGGGTCGCGTAGAATTCCTTCACGGCTCGACCTCCTTCCTATTGGACAGCCCGAAGAAAGCGACGCCCGAGCAGTGGCTTCCGGTGACCGCCTTGGCGACGGCCGACAGGGACCGGTAGACCTCGCCGTTCCACTCGAACTCCCGATCCCCGCGGACATGGACCACCACGCGCCGATCCTTGTAGTCGCGGGTCAAGGTGGTGCCGGGCTTCGGGGAGCGGGAGTCGCGGGCGGGCCGTTTCCGGGTAGCGGGGGAGGGGGCGGCACCCCGGTTGTGCTTCGCTCCCTTGAACCATGCGGTCGGCGGTGTGGTGCGGAACTCCTCCTGCAGCTCGTAGAGCCGCGCCTTCGCCTCGGGCGACAGCTCGTCGCCGAAGTAGCGGCGCTGGAGTTCCCAGGCGATGCGTTTCACCATGTACTGCTTGTGCCGCTGCGTGGTCGGCTTGCCGAAGACCTCGTGCCAGCGGTCGCGCAGTTCGGCGACCGACAGGTGGTTCAGGGCGACGACCTGGGCGGCGATCGACGACTCGGCCATCACTCGCCCTCCGCGTCCTTGGCCCCGGTCAGCTTGAAGAACACCGGGCCGCTGATCTGGTAGCCGACGATGTGGCGGGCCAGCCCGGAGATGCTCTTGAAGGTCTGGCCGTCGTAGTGGTACTCGCCGTCGACGATGTCCACGACGATCTCCTTGCCCTTGTAGGTGCGTCGGAGCTGGTTGGCGGCGGCGGGCTGCTTGGTGGGGCGCTTGGGGGCGGCAGTCTTCGCCGCCGGGCGCTTCTTGGCCGTGGACTTCGTGGTCGCCTTCTTCGTTGTGGTCTTCTTCTTGGTCGCCATGATCAATTCCTCCAAGTTGGTGGTGGTGCTCAGAGCCCCATGCTCTGGGCGAGCCGTTCGCTGTCGGCAGTGGGTGACGCATCAATGCACCCCAGCGCGATCTTGACCTCGGCCGCGAACTGGGACGGCGACAAGCCGTCCAGGCAGCCGTGTTCCAGGCGCATCCAGCCCTCGACGTGGCGCGGGTCGGCGGCGCCGACGCGTCCCATGCGGGCCATGTCCTCGCGGATCCTCTGCTGGTAGCCGTTCATCGCCCCGCCTCCTGGCCCTCAAGGTGGATCCGGGCGGCGGCGGGGAAGCCGACCCACGCGCCGCTGCGGTCGACGCCGCGGTTGGCGAGCTCGCGCCGGGCGAGCAGGACCGGGTCGATCGAGCCGGATTCGATCGCCAGGAGCAGGGCCGTCGAAGTGATCGAGAACAGGAAGTCGGGGTTCTCGTGGTCAGGGAGGGGCGGTTTGCTGGTCGACATGTAGAACTCCTTTCAGGGCAACAGGTTGTTGGCTTCTGACATGTCGATCTATCACTCCGGGGCTGCCTTATAGCCAGGGGATAATGAAGAATCTGGCGCCCCTAACTTGGCCCCTGGTTGACAGTTATGGGCACGCTGGCGAAGTAGGCGGAGATATGCAGTAGATAATAATTGTGCTAGCTCGGCGGTTTGGCCGCCTTGCCCATTTTGAGACTTGGGGGGCTTAGTATTGGTACTCATATCTCTGTAAGGGGGAGCACGAGGCGCATGCGGACAAAATTTCTAATCACCAAGTTAAAATACGTAACCATTATTATTTATTAGTAGTTGCGAATAGATATGTGGCGGAACGAAACTCCCGCTAGGTCACATTTCCCGAAATCAAATGAAGTCTAGACGATCCAGCCTTGACAGCGAATTCACCTTATGATTAACTAGCGGTAGCCGATATATCATATAGTGTATATGAGCGAAGGAGCGCAACAGGGAGATGGCGCATGCCACGGAACCGGCTGTTCGGGAATTCTTGGTGCGCCTTAAGGAGGCCATCGAGAAGCATGACTTGAAAGTGGTCAATAGAACGAAGAACAGAGATGCACTAGCTGAGCTCGGCCTAACGTTTGAAATCCAGAGGGAAGTAGTACTGGGGCTCACAACTCAAGACTTCAGCGAGGGTCCTGTGCCAGATCGGGATAAACCCGGGTATGTGTGGATCTTCGGCCCTGCGCTAGAAAGCAGGAGGCTTTACATCAAATTGAAGCTCGCGGATTCAGGAGATGGCCCCTACGCACTTTGCATTTCCTTTCATCCTGCCGAGTTTCCGCTTGAGCTGCCGTACAAGGGGGAGTGAAAAATGAAAGCCACCTTTTGCCCGATCTGTGAGGCCGAGCGAATCGTTCATGCTGTCCAAGCGACTGAGGATGTTGTTATTCGTGGAGTCGCGATTCCGGTAAAGGTCGAGTACCTCATCTGCGACACTTGTGGGGGGAATTTTGATCTTCCTGGAGCTGATGACCCTTTGATTGAGGCCTACCGTGAATATCGATCTCGTGTTGGCTTTGTGCAGCCTGAAGAGATTCGTAACTTCCGAAAGGAATTCGGACTGACCCAACTGGAACTGAGTGATTTATTAGGTTGGGGCGCTGCGACACTAAGTCGCTATGAGAACGGGGCCCTCCAGGACGAAGCTCATGATCGTGCATTGCGGATGATTATGATGCCGGCCAACTTGCTGGCCCTTGTAGAGAAATATCCTAAGGTTCTTCCAGCCGAGAAACGCCAGGCGGTTCTTGCTCGGTATCGTTCGGAACATGCAATCGCATCAGAATTGCTGGATTTTATTGAATCTGAACTGACATCGTTTGAGCCAGATGTGCGTAGCGGTTTTCGGCGTTTTTCTGTTGAGAAATTCATAGGTGCGGTACTTTTCTTTTGCCAAGATAAAGCAATCGCTAAGACGAAACTCAACAAACTACTGTGGTATTCAGATTTTCTTCATTTCAAGAATCACACCGTCTCGATCACTGGAGCGAGGTATGCGCATTGTCCATTTGGACCCACCCCGGATAGGTATAGTACTCTTTTTGCGTACATGCTGGATTTCGCGGGTTACCTGCGAACTGAGGAGCGCTCCGCTGGGGATTTTTACTGGGAAGAGTTGATGGCTGCTCATGCAACGAATATCGGCATTTTTACTGCGGCTGAATTGCAGACCCTCGTTAATGTCAAAGTTCATTTTGAAGATTATACGGCGAAACAAATCAGCGCTTGTTCGCACGGCGAATACGGCTACAAATGCACAGAAGACGGCGAGCTGATCTCTTATGAGCATGCCGTTAGTTTGTGCATCTGAATAAAAGGGATAGTTGTTTGGCGTCTTGCAGGAGGCAGAGAGATGAGCGAGGACTCACAGCATAATAAGGGATCAGCCAAATCACAGCCCAGTAGTAAGCCGGCCAAGATCGCGAACTTTACAGCGAGGGAGGCGCTTGCGGCATCCTCTTCTGCAGATAAAATTGCAGAAGTCAAATTCCTCAACGGTTCAAGGGACACTGGTCGATTTGATGTCAAAGGTACCGCCGGAAATGACAAGGGGAAGGGCAATGAGAAATAACACGCCGCCCAACTGGGTCAACATGTACGGGCGATATTCCGTGAGTCCGGGTAGGGCCTCCATTGCAGTGGCAAGCACTCGCACATCTGCGTTGAGCCAGCTGAGTGGTCGAGGACTTGTTCCAGCCGGCAGTGCAGAGTCGATTACTGGCATTGTATTTGTGCCGGTGCCGGCTGGTGTCGCACTTGACCCGGCAGCAACTACGTCAGGCACAAAAAAGTAGTTCTGAATGAATGAGCCTGAGGTTTATGGCTTATTCGCAATCCCGATATCAACGCCGGACGGCGAGTTGATTGATTTTGTTCTAAAATATGGGAATGAGTTGGGCGATTCGGGGGGGCAAGTACTTCTGTGGCGGCCATTGGGCGATCCGCGACGCACGGATGCGGTTTACAAGAAGCAGCGGACAAAAGCACTTGAGCTAGCAGATGGTGTTTACATCAATGAGTATAAGCAGGAGATAGCGCGGTCGGGTTCGAGTGCACATCATCGCAGAGGCGAGGTGTTGCAGCTGCGAAAGCGATTTGGTCTGCAGCAAGAAGATTTGCCGTTAATTGTATTTTATGCCGGTGATCCAGTTAATGAAAAAGCCATATTGCACATACCTGAACATATATTTACGAATAAGCAGCATTGTCGAAATTTATTACTGTTATTATCGCATAAGTTATCGGAGAGTATGATTCTTCAGTTTGCGTCTAGTGGTGCATTTACCAAGATGAGTATGCTTAAGCTCCAAAGTTATTTTATCGATATAGAGAAGATAATTGTACTATTAGGTGAGCCTGAAATATCGGGAATTATAGAAGATAATAATCGCGACCGAAATGATAGTCGGCTGCATGCTGAAGAAAGTGACGTTGATTGCATAAATAATTATGCACTATACTACAGTCGGGGCATGTCCATTATACCATTATCAAAAGATAAGTACAAGGAGCTGGTTTGTAGCTATAACCAATACGATATCATTATCGATGGTGTTGCACGCAAATGCTACAAGCGAGACTGTGCATCGAGTGCACATCAAGAGAAACTGCTCACTCCATCTGAATTCAATATAATTCGTGATTTTGTGGCTCACGAAGGTATTCATAGACCAATGAAGTTTCGCAATTGCAGTAAGGGACGAGCGATGTCAGCCATTCGACTGTTTGATTCGGCACGTAAAAAGGTAGACATCAGGCTGAGTACTGGCGAATTCATGCTGTTCCGCACTCACGGAGGGAGGACGCCAGAGCTACGGCGTTACGAATTCGCCCCTCCCGAAGAAATAAAATGGACACTGATAGAGTTGGCTGACTCATAACCATCATTATAATAATCAGATACATCATCTCTTAATGATCTCTGCATAATCTCGCCATGTTCTCTGAAATCTCCCGTCAAGCGAACTAACCATTCCACAGGCGTGGCGTGAGCCACATAACCCGAACGGGATGGTGAATCATGCTGAGTAAATGGCGCTGCAGAAATTGTTGTGGGCTCCTCGCTGAGTTTGGCAATGAGGAAGTTCGCACCAAGAACAAGACGGAAGAGATCGTCGTAACCGGAAAGGACTTCGTAGTGACAAAGACATGTCGGCATTGTCAGCAGCGCAATGTGATGCGACGGATAGCGTCGCCGAAAGCCGCAGCCTGACAGCACCGAAAACAACAAAACAGTAACAATGAGGCGCAAGACGTCCAGCCACAAAGGCGGACGGAATGCGCCTCGACTCTATCACCCCTCCCGGAGAACTGTCCTGGAAGCTCGCTCGAGGTGTCGCGATCCACCGCCTGCATAATCTACGACGACAATGCTCTGCGAATCCCCTCCGAACTTGCATGACCTGGGACGATGCGCGTCGCTGGCTCGAACAGGTTGGACCTCGCACTCAGGAAGCAGACGTAGCGCTGCGTCCGATCCTGGAGGCCGCTCAGGCCACGCCGGATGAGCTGTGGCATGACATTATGCTCTTCTTGTTCTGGCGGCCGCTGGTGATATGCCGACGCGGCCTGAAGCGGTATGATAATGATGGAGACATTGCTGAAGGGATCCCGTCAGCCACCCTGGATGCCGAAATCCTTTGGGCCTTTGTCACCGTTCTCCACCGGATTGACCTCGTCATTAGACGGGAGCGGATCGGGCAGAAGATCCTCAACGACGTCCAGCATGACGTGCGGCTGTCCGATAAGAAAAAACGCCGAGCGCTCGCTGCGCACGATCATCTAATCACAGCCAACGACGACGAAGATGCGCAGGGCGTACACGACCCTGGCGTATTGGACGTTGGGTGCGCCGCTGTAGAGCTGCGACACGATACGAAGTGGGCCCGCGCCTACCTCAAGAACTTAGTTCACCGCGGCCGGATCTCTGAGCCCGACTACCTGATCCTGATTGGCTGCCTGCTGTACGGGTACTCCATTGAGAAGATGGCCGCCCAACTGGGCATGTCTATTGACGCGACCCGGAAGCGCAAGCAGCGGGTCATGAAATATTTACAGAATCGCGCAAGAAAAATGTCCCACGGCATCGATGAGGCCCCCCTTAAGGGGGTAGAGGGGCGAAAACCAGAAAGGAGAAACCATGAATGACAGCTGCGATACCCGCCGCATCCTGACCGCGGCATTCGAGGAAGCGACCCTAGCCCTCGGCGGCGTGGCCGCCATGTATCCGATCCCCGATGAAGCGGTCTGGGAACTCGCCCGCACATTCGACCTGATCCACGAGCGGGCGTGCAACCGGTGCGGTGCGAAGGGAGCCATCGCCAGCGAGGACCCCGACGATGACGAGCATCCGGCGATCGTTCACCTGTTGGCACAGCTGCGGAACCGGGGCGCCTCGCAGTCCGATAGGGGGTCGAAATGAAAACCCCGAAAAGAGATCACGCCTCGCCATTCCAGGGATCCACAGCCGCAAACTGCCGCATAAAGCATTTTGTGTGGGGCGAGGCGGCCCACGGCAAGTCAATGCTCGCTCAGTTCTTAAACAGTTCGAGCGACCTCGATCTGAAGTCGAACTCAACAACTGAATTACGTCGCGCCCGAAAGAAAAATGTCCTCAGAAACAACCCAGCCACCCCTAAGAGGGGTAAGAGGCAAGTCCGGTAACTAGGAGGAAACTCATGAGCACGCCCTGCAACTGCTTGCAAAACCTGAACCTAGCATTCGAGGGCGTCGCCGGTGTCCTGGCGGCCCTGACCGAACTCTGCCCGATCCCCGACGAGGAGCTCTGGGAAGTCGCTCAGGCGATCGACCGAGTCCACGCCGAGGCGTGCAACCGGCTAGGCATGGACGTGATCGTGGACAGCGACGACCCGGCTGGCCGCGAGCACCCAGCTCTCGTCTACCTGGTTGCTCGGGTCCGCGAGCGCAACGCGCTGGCTCAGGACACGAACAGGTCCCTTAGGGGGTGCCATGAGCCCCGCGGATAACGGCTCGCCGTTCCAGCCTGCCACGGCCACCATCCGCCGCCTCAAGCTGTTTCTTTGGGGCGACTCGGGCGTCGGCAAGACGACGATTGCCCTGCGCTTCCCTCGCCCGGTCGTGATCGACCTCGAGGGCGGGACCGAGCTCTACGGCGGTGTCTTCGAGTTCGGCGTGCTGAAGGCGACCACGGCCGACGAGGTGATGGCCGCCGTCGATTGGCTCCGCACCCACCCGCACGCCTACAGCACGCTGATCATCGATCCGGTGACCGTCTACTGGGACGCCCTGCAGATGAAGTGGCGCGACATCTTCCTGAAGCGCAACAAGGGCGGCAAAGGTCACAACGTCGAGTTCTATGTGCTGCAGCCGAAGGACTGGGTCACGCTCAAGGCCGAGTTCAAGGACCTGCTGCGCAAACTGATCCAACTCGACATGAACGTGATCATCACCGCCAGGCAGAAGGCTCAATATGCCGAGACCGGCTTCATGCGCCCCGTCGGCGAGACCTTCGACGGCGAGAAGTCCTTGCCCTACCTGTTCGACACCATCCTGCGGCTCTACCGGGACGATACCGGCCGCTTCATGGCCGAAAACCTCAAGGACAGGTCGAACAAGCTCCCTCGCGGCCACTTCGAGGTCAGCTACCCCGTGATCGAGCAGTGCCTCGGCGCGGACGCGCTGGCTCGCGAGGCGGTTCCGGTACGGCTGGCATCTCCCGAACAGGTAGATCGCATCCGACACTTCGTCGCCGTTTCCGGTATGAAGCAGGAGACGCTGAGCCGTCGCCTGGCGGTCTACGACGCGGGCCGGATCGAGGATCTGACCGAGGAGAACGCCGAGATCATCATCGCCAAGTTCACCACGGCAGCCGCGGAACACGCCGCGACCGCCACCACCGTCGACTAGGAGGATGACCATGCCTCGGATCAACTTCGCGACCATCGACTCCGTCTGCGACTTTGCGCCTCTGCCTGACGGCGAATACACCTGTGCCCTGGCCGACATCGAGACGGACATCACACGTGCCGGCGACCCGATGTGGAAGCTGCGCTGGGCTGTCGAGGGCGGCGAGCACGCCGGTCGGATCCTGTTCGACAACCTCGTCTTCAGCGCCAAGGCCATGCCGAGGGTGAAGCTCGTCTGTGGGAGCTGCGGCCTGGACGTCACCGGCGAGGTGGACCTCGAGCCGACCATGCTGCTGGGCAAGCACGCGCGGATCACGACCTACATCGAGGAGTTCCGCGACGATCAGGGCGCGGCCAAGGTCCGCAACCGGATCCCGTTCGGCGGGTACGCCGCGGTCGGTGCGGCCGACGACGACAACTGCCCGTTCTGAGCGCGGTCCAGTAGGGAAGGAAGTCCGGCCATGGATGGATTCACCATCGCCATCGACACGCGCGAGCAGCAGCCGTACGCGTTCACCGGCGCGGTCGTTCAGACCCTGCCGACCGGGGACTACTCGATCGTTGGCCTGGAGGACCGGGTCACGATCGAGCGCAAGTCGAAGGCCGACGCGTACGGCTCTCTGGGGGGCGGGCGAGCCCGCTTTCGGCGGGAATTCGAGAGGCTTGCGCTCTACGACTACGCCGTGGTCGTGATCGAGGACACCGTACCGGGATTCCTGCACCGGCCCGCACACTCGAAGATGAACGCGAAAGCCGCGCTCTGCTCGCTCTTGGCCTGGTCGGTCCGCTACCGAGTCCCGGTATTCTTCGCTGGGGACCGCGACCATGCCCGCGCGCTGACCTACAAGTTGCTGGAAATGTACTGGCGCTACCGCGGGGAGGTGCAGCATGAGCGCACCACCTCGTGACCAGTGGGTCCAGTACAAGAGCGACATTTTGAGTCGGCTCGACATCCCGGCGGTGTTCAAGGACATCCGCGACCAGAAATCCTCGGGCAACCGTTGCTTCTCCGGCCTCTGTCCGTTCCACGATGACCACAGCAATTCGTTCGGCGTGGACGCGAAGACAGGAGCCTGGGAGTGCTTCGCGGGCTGCGGCAAAGGCGATGTCTTCGCGTACCTGGAGCGGTCCACGGGCAAGCAGTTCAAGGAAATCCTGCTTGACCTGGGTGACGAGTTCGGGTTGCCGCGGCCGGTCGCGGAAGATTGCTCAACATCAGCCCGGGCCAACTACGACTACCTAGACGAGACCGGTACGCTGTTGTACCGGGTCGTGCGCGGTCCGGGTAAGAAGTTCTGGCAGCAGCGGCCGGACGGCAACGGCGGCTGGGTCAAGAACCTCCAAGATGTCCGCCGGGTCTTGTACCGGCTGCCGGAACTGATCGCGAGGCCGGACGAGACGGTCTACGTCGTCGAAGGTGAGAAGGATGCCAACCGACTGCACACCGCCGGGCTGCTCGCAACGACGAACTCAGGCGGGGCGGGGAAATGGAAGCCGTCCCATAGTGAGAGCCTCCAGGGGCGCAGCGTCGTCATCATCCCGGACAACGACAAGGTGGGCCGCGAGCACGCAGTCCAGGTAGCTCAGGAGCTTCTGGGGATCGCGTCCTCGGTCAAGATCGTCGAGCTGCCCAACTCGCCCCCCAAGGGCGACGTCAGCGACTGGCTCGACGCCGGCCACACGATCGCCGAACTGCAGGATCTCGTGGAGCAGGCGGCGCCCGAGGGTCCGGGTAGTGAGGGAATGATCGCGGGCCTGCGCCCCGTGATCATTATCAACGGTCGCCAGCTACGCGAGGTGATCGAGGAGTCGTGGAGCTGCCTGCTGGCTCAAAACGACCCGCCCAAGTTGTTCGTCTCCTCCGGGCAGCTCGCGCGGCTTGTGATCGAATCGGGTGGGCACAATATCCAGCTCCTGAACGAAGACACCGCCTTCGGCGTGCTCTTGCGTGCCGCCGACTGGACGCAGCGCCGCGGTAAATCAACGATCGACGCAAAGCCGTCCAAGGACATCGCCCGCGACTTCCTGGCCAACCCGCACTCCGACCTACCGCAACTGGAGTCGGTGGCCACGACCCCGGTGTTCGACGAGCAGTGGCGATTGCTCAGCGCGCCGGGTTACCACCCTGAATCCCGTCTCTGGCTCCAGCTGACGGAGGATCCAGCCACCTACGATCTCCCGTTGCAGCCGACACCGGAAGAACTAGCGGCCGCCCGCGTCCTGCTGGTCGACGATCTGCTGATCGACTTTCCGTTCACCGCCGACTCCGACCGAGCCCACGCCGTGGCGGCGATCATCCTGCCCTTTGCCCGACGCATGTTCAGCGGACCGTCGCCCATCCACCTGATCGAGGCACCGACTCCGGGTAGTGGAAAGAGTCTGCTGGCCGAACTCATCGCCATCATCGCCCGCGGCTTCTCGCCGGGAT
>JADHEF010001526.1_pt1 | contig 13638 bp, 11 predicted proteins | sample 8952391 | NCBI WGS metagenome assembly JADHEF01 (sample SAMN16124439, study PRJNA663245) | bioreactor sludge metagenome | isolation source: sludge (nitrite) | place: India:Bengaluru | collected 2019-02-28
GAACAAGGGCGCCGAGGTGCTGGACAACCTGATCGCCACCGACAACCCTGGCGGCTTCGCCCCTGGCGGGCGCATGAACTGGGCGGCCGACCTCAACCTGAAGCTGTTGTCCGAGGTGAAAGCCACCGAAGTGCTGTTCTGGGTCGGCGATGGTGCCTTCGACATGCGCAACCAGCGCACCCTGCGTTCGTTTGTCAAAGTGCTCAAGGCTTCGGGCGTGGACTTTGCCGTGCTCGGCCTGGAAGAACGCGACAGCGGCGACGTCGCCCGCCGTCTGGGCGATGAAGCGACCTTCCAGCAACTGGCCAAACGCAATATCCAGACCTTGGCCAAGTACAAGTTCCAGCGCATCGTCACCTGCGACCCGCACAGCTTCCATGTGCTGAAGAACGAATACGGCGCCTTGGGCGGCGAATACCAGGTGCAGCACCACAGCACCTATATTGCCGAACTGATCGCGGCCAACAAGCTCAACCTTGGCCAGCACAAGGGCGGCAGCGTCACCTATCACGACCCGTGCTACCTGGGCCGTTACAACGGCGAGTACGAAGCCCCGCGTGAAGTGCTCAAGGCGTTGGGTATCGAAGTGCGCGAGATGCAACGTTCGGGCTTCCGTTCCCGTTGCTGCGGCGGTGGTGGCGGTGCGCCGATCACCGACATCCCGGGCAAGCAGCGTATCCCCGACATGCGCATGGACGACATTCGCGAAACCGAGGCCGAGCTGGTGGCCGTGGGTTGCCCGCAATGTACCGCCATGCTCGAAGGTGTGGTCGAACCGCGCCCACAGATCAAGGACCTGGCCGAGCTGGTGGCCGACGTGCTGATCGAAGAGGACGCGGCCACGGCCCCAAAGCCGCAAGCGGCCAAACGTGAACCTGCGGAGGTGCACTGATGAGCGACATTATCCGCCGCGACCCACGCGCCGAGTGGATCGCCCGTAACCGCCTGCACCCGCTGCATGCGGCCATGCAAACACAACAGACCAGCTGGATGGGGCCCAACGGCCTCATCCGCAAGAATCCCCATGCGATTGCCGCAGGCTTTATCGGCCCGGCCGGCATCAAGCGCATCGACCGCAGCGGCGCCCAGCAGGGCACCGGTGTGGGCGGGCGGCGCACGGCGGCGGCCGAAGTCAAATTGCCGCTGCACCAGGTGCCGGCGCCGGCGTTCTACATTGCCGTGGTGCCCGACATGGTCGGTGGCCGCCTCAGCAGCCACGACCGCGACCTGCTCGGCCTGGCCCACAGCCTGGCTGGCAGCGATGGTGCGGTGTTGGCGGTGGTGTTCAACGAACACAAGGAAAGCAACTTTTCCGCAGCCGGCGTCGACCGCCTGCTGGTCATCGAAGGCGAAGCATTCGAGGGTTATGCACCGGAGCAACTGGTGCAGGGCTTGCGGGCTGTGGATAACCAGTTCACCCCGCGCCACTGGCTGCTGCCCGACAGCCGCACCGGTGGCGGCGAACTGGGCCGGCGTCTGGGTGCCGCGTTGGGCGAGCGCCCGGCGACGCGGGTCTGGCAGGTCAAGGACGGCCAGTGCATCGGCCGTGCCGGTGCCGGCCAGCAAGACCTGCAACGCGCCGTGCCACGCTTGATCCTGGCGGCTGCCGAATGCGCCGAGCCGGTCAGCGAAACCCGTCACGAAGCGCTGCCGGTGGAGTTGTCCACAAGCGTGGCGCGCAGCCTGTCGCGTATCGAAGACCTCGGCTCGGTGGCCGTGGACCCGGCCACCATTGCCATGGCTGAGGCCGAGTTCATCGTCTCGGGCGGCAACGGGGTCAAGGACTGGGATTTGTACCACAAGGCTACCGCAGCCTTGGGCGCCACCGAAGGCGCCTCGCGGGTGGCGGTGGACGACGGCTTCATGCCGCGCAACCGCCAGGTGGGTGCTACCGGTACCTGGGTGACCGCACGGGTCTACGTGGCTGTGGGTATCTCGGGCGCGATCCAGCACCTGCAGGGCATTGGCGCCTGCGACAAGGTGGTGGCGATCAACATGGACCCAGGCTGCGACATGATCAAACGGGCTGACCTGTCGGTGATTGGCGACAGTTCGGCGATTCTCAAGGCACTGATCGAGGCTGTGGACAACTACCGCAGCGGCGGCCAGCGCGACGCGGCATAAGGGCACGAGCATGAGTACGAAAGTGATCAGCCTGGTTTCCATCGGTGCCCACCCAAGCTCCGGCCGTGCCCGCCGCGCCGAGCAGGATGCCCGCGCCGTGGAGTTGGGATTGCAGCTGGCTGGGGATAACTTGCAGGTGGTGCATGCTGGCGACCCGCGCGAAGAGGCATTGCGCGCCTACCTGGGCATGGGCCTGGACCACCTGGACGTGCTGGAGCAGCCGGCTGGCGCCGATGTGCTGGGCGTGTTGGGGGATTACCTGCGCGATGCCGGGGCGCAGCTGGTGCTGACCGGCAGCCAGGCTGAAACGGGCGAGGGTTCAGGCATGCTGCCGTTTCTGCTGGCGGAAAAGCTCGGCTGGCCGTTGATCGTGGGCTTGGCAGAAGTGGAGTCGATCGACAATGGCACGGCCCAGGTGCTGCAAGCGTTGCCACGTGGGCAGCGGCGTCGGTTGAAAGTTCGCCTGCCGTTGCTGGCAACTGTGGATAACGCAGCGCCCAAGCCGCGCCAGAGTGCCTTCGGGCCGGCGCGCCGGGGTGTGCTGGCGGCGCGTAACGTGGCCATTGTCGAAGATGAGCTGTTGGCCGACGCCGAGCTGCAACCGGCACGGCCCCGGCCCAAGCGCCTTAAGGTGATCAAGGCCAAGAGCGGTGCAGACCGGATGAAGGCAGCGACGGCCAAGGCCAGTGGCGGCGGCGGCAAGGTGCTGAAGGACGTATCGCCACAGGAAGGTGCCGAAGCCATCCTCAAGCTGTTGGTGGAAGAGGGCGTACTTCGCTGAAGTTGAAGGGATGTAGGTCACCCTGTGGGAGCGGGCTTGCCCGCGAAGAATCTGACGCGGTGTATGGCACCGGCTTGGCCGGTGTTCGCGGGCAAGCCCGCTCCCACAGGGATTGCGCAAACCTTCACCCATTTTTTTCTGACCAGTCGCTATCGCTTCACCACATTGAACGCCCAACAACCCAGCGCCTCGCTCACTGGCTCGAACAACACCCGTTCCCCCTTCGACAACACCACATTCACTGCGGCGCAGCGCAAAACCAGGTAATCCCTACGCCGCCCTTCGGCGCTGATAACTCCAATCCCCTGCTTTTCATCGAACCACTTCACAGTGCCCTCCTGGCGGCTGTGCATAAGTCACTCCTGAGTAATGCCAAAGTAGTGGCTACTACCCAATCACATCGCTGGATTTGGCGGAACTGGCAGAAATACCAGGTACGCGTTTGTTTTGCCCACGGAATCTGTTCGCCAACATGTGGATAAAGTGTTGGCGCATGGCTGTGGGCTTTATATCGCGGGGCTTACAGAGTTTTGATCATAAAGTGATCAGCGCTGGTTAGCCTCATCAATTAGAGATTGATGTGTCACAGTCTGGTTTTGCCCACAATGGCTGTTGGCTGCTCTGTGGATAATCTGTTCGGCAATACTTGAAACCCGCGCAGCACATAGCGTGGGAAGAATTGATTAAAAAACGATCAAATTGATTCGGACGTGTTCTGAACCATGATTATCAAGGCCTTGAATTGCTTATCCACAGAGCAAACGCTGCGTGGCTGCGTTTTGCGCACAAACTCTGTTGGTGTCTCTGTGGACAAGGTGTACGGAGTAGCCTGCAGCCCTTTGGAGTTAAGGGCTTCACTAATTTGAGCAAATATTGATCAGCTGCTTTGGAATTTTGCTCCAAGAAGCGAAAATTCAATCAGCCAGTGCTCTCTTCACAACCTGTGAATAAGTCGTAGTCACCTGTCATTTCTGCCAGTTAGCAGAATTGCTTCCAGCTGTTAGGGTGAGCCATCACAAACGGTCGGCCGTCTCAATGCACCATATCCTGCAACCATCCATGCGAACCCGTGCACGCGGGGTTTCAAGGTCTTATCTACCCTACGGTGCCCGCGTACTGGATGATTTCACGTTGCTAGCATTTACCGGGCAACCTGTCGATCCCCTGACCGGTTGCTACCACCTGGGTAATGGCCGGCGAATATACAACCCGGTGTTAATGCGTTTCCAATCCCCCGACTCATTCAGTCCATTTTCCATCGGTGGGCTGAATACCTATGCCTATTGCGGTGACGATCCTGTCAATCGGGTAGACCCCAGTGGAGCGAGTTGGCTAAGCAAATTGATAAGTGGCGTAAGCATGATTTCAAGCTCGGTCACCTTGGGTGGTGCCGTTACGCGAACAGCCAGAAATGTGGTAAATCGCCTGGAAAGTCAACAGTCTCGTTCCTTCTACAGCCCACCGAGTCTTAGATCACGGGTAGGAAACACCGCCTTTTTCTACACAGGGGTAATGGGGGTTGGAGGCACGGCGTTGAGCGGTGTAGAGCAAGGGTGGATAGGCAATGTGCTGACGAGCAACGGCCGTCGACTGGGCGTTGGTAATGCGGTGGGAAACATAACCGGTGGTCTTTTCTCTAACGCCGAGGCGGCGCAGGCGGTATGGCGAGGTGTCGGGCAACCTGGCGTGTCAGCGGGCAGGGTTGCGTGGGAGACAATGTATGAAGTCACCGGCGCAAGGATGGTGGTTGAAGGCGCTTCATACTTATGGGGAGGCGCAAGGGTTCTCGGGGCGAGGATAAGCTCGGCCTATAGCGCCGCTGCGGACGCTTGGCGTAGCTGGGGGGCAGGGCAAAACCCAAGTGCACCCCCTGCGTCACCCATGGAGGAAATCAGGCAGCCATAATCCAGCTGACACGGCTGCCATGTGTCAGCCGGATAGGCTTGGTTACTGCGCCTGCACTTCTTTCAGGTAAGGCGCCGGCTCCGCCCCCAGGTTGTTCAGCATCCGCCCACTGTACCAGTCGATGAAATTCACCACGCCAAACTCATATGTCTTCGAATATGGCCCAGGCTGGTAAGCGGTAGAGTTGATCCCACGCTGGTTTTCCTCCGCCAGACGGCGGTCCTGGTCGTTGGTGGCGTCCCACACCTTGCGCATGCGCTCTGGGTCGTAGTCCACGCCTTCCACGGCGTCCTTGTGCACCAGCCACTTGGTGGTGACCATGGTTTCCTGGGCGCTGATCGGCCACACGGTGAACACGATCATGTGGTCGCCCATGCAGTGGTTCCACGAGTGCGGCAGGCAGGCCATGGCTCTTGTGCAGGTAAGGGATCTTCTCGGCTTCCCAGGCGGCGGCGGAGGCGGCCACGTGGTCCTTGAATTCCTGGCTGGCACGCGGGTCGTTGGTGTCGTCCCACTCCAGCAGGGTTTGCAGCAGCTCTGGGTGCGAACCGCTGCAGTGGTAGCACTCGCGGTTGTTTTCCAGCACCAGCTTCCAGTTGGCCTTTTCCATCAAGGTGGTTTGCACCGCCACCTTGGTGTTCTCCATGTCGTACGGTTCCATGTAGTGTTCCAGGGTGGCCAGGAACTCGTCGATGGCAGGCGGGTTTTCCGCCAGGCTGATGAAGATGTAGCCGCCGGCCACCTTCACGTTCACCGGCTTCAGGCCGTACTGCTTCATGTCGAAGTCGGCGCCCATTTCGGTGCCGGCGAACAGCAGGCGGCCGTCCAGTTCGTAGGTCCACTGGTGGTAATGGCACACCAGCTTGGCCACTTTGCCCTTGTCGCTGACGCACAAACGCGAACCGCGGTGGCGGCAGACGTTGTGGAAGGCGTGCACCTTGCCTTCGGCGCCACGCACCACCAGGATCGGGTTGTTGCCGATCTGCAGGGTGATGTAGTTGCCTTTCGCCGGAATTTCGCAAGTCATGCCGGCGATCAGCCATTCTTTCTGGAAGATCTCCTGCATGTCGATCTGGAACAGACGCTCGTCGGTGTAGAAAGGCTGGGGCAGCGAGTAGGTGCGCTCGCGGGTCTGCAGCATCTCGGCGGTGGCCTTGCGTGCAGGTTCCAGTGGATCGCCCAGGCTCAGGGTTGCGGTGACGTCCATCGTGTATTCCTCGGGGCCGTGTGCGGCCGGCAAAAGGTGGCTAATCGTTGTTGTGGTGCCGCAAGGCTGCTTTTAAAGAAACAGCATGTTTATTTGCCGTGGAGTGTGCGTCCGAAGCCGCCGCGAACCGTATCCATGGGCGACATGGCCGATGTGAATAACGACGCCACAGCCCTTGTAGCGCGGGGCTGGTCGCGATAAGCACGCCGATGTCGCTGGCAGGAATGTGCATCGCCCTCGGCTTGCGCATTATCCAAGCCATAAAAAGCCCAATAGTCGGCTGCTGGAGATGAACATGTCCGATACCTTCCTCAATCCGGTCACCACCCAGACCTGGGCCAACGGCCGCCACATCGTGCGCTGCGTCAAGGTCATCCAGGAGACCTGGGACGTGCGCACTTTCTGCTTCATGGCCGATCAGCCGATCATGTTCTTCTTCAAACCCGGGCAGTTCGTCACCCTGGAGCTGGAGATCGAAGGCAAGCCGGTGATGCGCTCCTACACCATCTCCAGTTCACCGTCGGTGCCCTACAGCTTCTCGATCACCGTCAAGCGCGTGCCGGGCGGCCTGGTGTCCAACTTCCTGCACGACACCATGCACGAAGGTGCCGAGCTGCCGGTGCACGGGCCGGTGGGGTTGTTCAACGCCATCGACTTCCCGGCAGGCAAGGTGTTGTACCTGTCGGGTGGCGTGGGCATTACCCCGGTCATGTCGATGGCGCGCTGGTTCTACGACACCAACGCCAACGTCGACATGGTGTTCGTACACAGCGCCCGCTCGCCGAAGGACATCATCTACCACCGCGAACTGGAGCAGATGGCTTCACGCATCCCCAACTTCAGCCTGCACATCATTTGCGAGAAGCATGGCCTGGGCGAGCCGTGGGCGGGGTATCGCGGTTACCTGAACCAGCGCCTGATGGAGCTGATTGCCCCGGACTACATGGACCGCGTGGTGTTCTGCTGCGGCCCGACGCCCTACATGACGGCGGTCAAGCGCATGCTCGAAGCGGTCGGCTTCGACATGAAGAACTACCACGAGGAGTCGTTCGGCGCGACACCGGCCGAGGCCAAGGCCGATGCAGTGGAGCACGCCGAGCAGGCGGCCGATGCACCGGAGCTGGATGTTTCCGACCTCAATCTGGTGGAGTTCATCGGCAGCGAGAAGAGCATCCGCGTTGCCCCGGGCGAAACCGTGCATGCGGCGGCGGCCAAGGTTGGCTTGATGATCCCGAAAGCCTGCGGCATGGGCATTTGCGGCACCTGCAAGGTGCTCAAGCTGGGCGGCGAAGTGGAGATGGAGCACAACGGCGGCATTACCGAAGACGATGAAGCCGAGGGGTATATCCTGTCGTGCTGCAGCGTGCCGAAAGGGGATGTGCGGATCGATTACTGATCCACTGATTCGAGATTGCAGGGGGCTGCTTCGCAGCCCATTCGCGGGACAAGCCCGCTCCCACAGGTTCTCTACTCAGCCTGAGGGCATCGGGGTACTTGTGGGAGCGGGCTTGTCCCGCGAAAGGGCCATTAGATCCACACTGCATCCCAATGTGGATAGTCGCCCGCTCGGCCAACCAGTCCCGCTCTTATTGGGTTAGCCACGATATACCTCGCCACGTGCAGTACACTCTCCTCGCAGCGCAAGGCCCTGTCCTGATAACCGGCCTGCCATATCTTCTCGCGCCGCATGCCCCGCTGATACAGCGCATGACTGCTGCGAGACTTGAATCTGCGCATCAAGCAGCACAACGTGCCACTTCGTAGTTCGATAAGCCAATGGATATGATCAGGCATGACCACCCACGCCAGGGATCGACAAAGCCCATCGAGCTCCGCCTGCCGCAATTGCTGGATCACGGCCCGCGCTAGCCGCAGTTCAGTGAATATCTGCTTGCGTTCATGAGTGACCGTGGTCAGCAGGTATAGCCCGCCTGGCTGAGAAAAACGGCCGCGGCGCAGCAGATGGGATTTGGCACGGTCCATGTGATGTTCCCGAAGTAAGCCTCAGGGAAACAGTAGGTGAAGTGCAGTGGCGTGCGGAGGGGAATGATTGCTGGATGTTGGCTGGCAGTGCCGGCCTCTTCGCGGGGCAAGCCCGCTCCCACAGGCTCAACGTAAACTTTGAGCCAGCGCAGAACCTGTGGGAGCGGGCTTGTCCCGCGAATGGGCTGCGAAGCAGCCCCCGGATATCTCAGGTACGGAACCGTGCTACCAAGCCATTGAGGTCCACGGCCAACCTAGACAGCTCGGCACTCGCCGCACTGGTCTGATGCGCCCCGGTCGCACTCTGCACCGACAGGTCATTGATGTTCACCAGGTTGCGGTCCACTTCCCGCGCCACCTGCGCCTGTTCTTCCGCCGCGCTGGCAATCACCAGGTTACGCTCGTTGATCTGCGCCACCGCCCCGGCAATGGTATCCAGCGCCATGCCCGCACCGCGGGCGATGTTCAGGGTGGATTCGGCGCGTTCGGTGCTGGTGCGCATCGACTCCACCGCTTCTTCCGTACCGCCCTGGATACTGCCGATCATGCGCTCGATTTCGCTGGTCGACTGTTGGGTACGGTGGGCCAGTGCGCGCACTTCATCGGCCACCACGGCAAAACCACGGCCCGCCTCACCGGCTCGCGCTGCTTCGATGGCGGCGTTCAGTGCCAGCAGGTTGGTCTGGTCGGCCAGGCCACGGATCACGTCGAGTACCTTGCCGATGTCACGCGATTGTTCGGCCAGGTGGGTAATCAGTTTGGCAGTGGCTTGCACATCACCGCTCATGCGCTCGATGGCACCCACGGTCTCCATCACCAGGTCACGACCGTCGCCGGTGGAGCGGCTGGCTTCACTGGACGCTTCAGAAGTGCTCACGGCATTGCGCGCCACTTCTTCGACAGCACTGGTCATTTCAGTAACGGCTGTGGCGGCCTGTTCAATCTCGTTGTTCTGCTGTTGCAAGCCACGGGCACTTTCGTCGGTGACGGCATTCAGCTCTTCGGCTGCCGAGGCCAGCTGCGTGGCCGAGCCGGCAATCTGCTGCAGGGTGTCGCGCAGCTTGTCCTGCATGCGGGCCATGGCGCGCAGCAGGCGGGCGGCTTCGTCGGTGCCTTCGGCGCGGATGATATGGGTCAGGTCACCGTCGGCGACCTGTTCGGCGCTCTTGAGCGCTTCTTCGATCGGCTTGACGATGCTGCGGGTCAGCAGGAAGGCGCAGGCGAAGGTCAGCACGGTTGCGGCTACCAGCAGGCCGATCACCAGGGCGAAAGCCGCCGCGTACTGGTTGGCAGCCTTCTCGTTGGTGGCGCGGGTCTGGTCGGTGTTGATGCGCACCAGGGTGTCCATGACCTTGTTGATCTGCTCAGAGTTGGCCAGCAGATCGCGGTTCAGCAGGTCGCGCAGCTCGTCCAGGCGGTCGGCCTGGCTCAGGGTGCGCATGCGCGACTCCAGCTGGCGGTACTGGTTGAGCAACTGGCCATACTGGTCGAACGCGGCCTGTTCGTCGGCGGCGCCGATCATGGGCAGGTAGGCCTGGCGTGCACGGTCTATCTGGCTGTTGCGCTGGTCCAGCAGGTTGAGGGTGTCGCGCTGGGTGTCCGGCTCGCGGTTGAGCAGCAGGCGGTAGGAGAGGGTGCGCATGCGCAGGTTCAGCGCGGTGAGTTCATCAAGGATCTTGATGCTGGGCACACTGACCTGTTCGATGGCCACTCCGGCCTGGCGGATGTTGCCCATCTGCACCAGCGAAAAGATGCCAAGGCCAAGCATCAGCAGGCCGATAAGCGCGAAGCCCAGCAGCGCGCGCGGGGCGATGTTCATGTTGCGTAGAGACATGGAGAGGAGGGTCCAGGCAAGGGGAAATAAGGTGCGCACAGTGCGACGAAACGTGACTTGCCGGGCTATCGGTCGTGACTGGCCAGTCTTGAGTGCGACCGTTGAAAATTGTGAGGTGGCTAACCTTTTCCTGACCGGCGGTTGACGCAGGTCGGAACAAGGGGGCCGTTACCCTGTCAATCTGCGGGTTCGACACCTTATGAATCCGATATTTAATGGCGATGGGCTGCACTTTTCTTTATCGTGTGCGCCCCTCGCAACAACCTGAGATAGACCCATGCTGGAAGCTTCCCTGAATCAAATCGAGCAACTGGTCAGCGACCTGATGCAGAAAAACGCTCAACTCACCGAGCAGAACGCTACCCTCGGCACGCAATTGGCACAGGCCAAGGAAGAGAACGAAACCCTGCAGCTGTCGCTGATGGAGCAGGAAGAGAAGAACGGCAGCACCGCCGCCCGCCTGCAGGCCCTGGTTGAGCGCGCCAGCGCTGTCGGCGCATGAGATTGCACGAGCAGCCGGTCAATGTCGTGTCGATTCTCGGCATCGACTATTCGATCAAGGCGCCAGAGGGCCAGGAAGAAACCCTGGCTCAGGCGGTGCGGATGCTCAACACCGCCCTGAACGAGACCAAGCGTCAGTACCCGACCCTGATCGGTGACAAACTGCTGGTGCTGGCTGCCCTTAACCTGTGCTCCAGGCAGGTTGAACTGCAGAAAGAACACCAGCAAACCCTGGCACGTACCCAGGCGCAGATCGACGCCACGGTGGACGCCATCGTGCGGACCATTGCCGAGCAATGACGACCTGATACCGAGATCCCTGTGGGAGCGGGCGTGCCCGCTCCCACAGGGATCCGTATTGTTGTTCTAGATCACTGGATTAACTGGATACGCAAGTGTATACACTTCTCGCAAAACAATAATGTGCGGGGAGTAGGGGCATGCGTATCTGGCGTAAAAGCATCCAGTGGCAGTTGATCACCAGCATGGGCGCCGCCCTGCTGGCCAGCATCCTGGTGGTGGTCATCATTTTCACCGTGGCGCTCAATCGCCTCACCGATCGCTACCTGGTCGACACTGCGCTGCCGGCCAGCATCGAAGCCATCCGCAACGACATCGAGCGCATGCTCGGCCAGCCGCTGGTAGCTGCTGCAGACATTGCCGGCAACACCCTGCTGCGCGACTGGCTGGCTGCTGGCGAAGACCCCGCCCAGGCCCCGCAATTCACCGAATACCTGGCCGCCGCCAAGCAGCGCAACAAGGCTTTCACCACCCTGTTTGCCTCGATCGAAACCGGCCACTATTACAACGAGAATGGCCTGGACCGCACCCTCAGCCGCAGCAACCCCAAGGACAAATGGTTTTACGGCTACATCGACAGCGGCGCCGAGCGGTTTATCAACATCGACATTGACGGTGCCACTGGCGAGCTGGCGCTGTTCATCGACTACCGCGTGGAAAAGCACGGCCAACTGGTGGGCGTGGCCGGCATGGGCCTGCGCATGACCGAGCTGTCAAAGCTGATTCACGACTTCAGCTTTGGCGAGCATGGCAAGGTCTTTCTGGTGCGTAACGATGGCCTGATCCAGGTGCACCCGGACGCGGCTTTCAGCGGCAAGCGCCAGCTTACCGAACAGTTGGGTACGGACGCTGCCAACGCGGTGATGACGGGCGGTGAAGGCCTGCGTACCCGCCGCTTCAGCCGTGACGGTGAAAGCTACCTTGCCTTGGGCCTTCCCCTGCGCGACCTCAACTGGACGCTGGTGGCCGAGGTGCCGGAATCGGAAATCTATGCACAAATGCATCAGGCCGTATGGCTGACCAGCCTGATCGGTGGCGCTGTGGCTTTGGTATCGCTGCTGCTGGTAGTGCTGCTGGCACGTGGTCTGGTGCGGCCGATGCGTCGCGTCACTGCGGCATTGGTGCAGATCGGCAGCGGTGCGGGTGATCTCAGCCACCGCCTGGATGATGCACGCCAGGACGAACTGGGTGACCTGGCCCGCGGCTTCAACCGCTTCCTCGACAGCCAGCGCAGCCTGATCGGCGAGGTGTTACAGACGTCCGAACGGCTGCATCGGGCGGTTGAGCAGGTGACTCAGGTGGTGGATAACACGGCCGAGCGTTCCGGGCGGCAGCAGGAGATGACCGAAATGGTCGCTACCGCTGTGCATGAGATGGGCCTGACTGTTCAGGACATTGCCCGCAATGCAGGGGATGCAGCGCAGGCTTCTCAGTCGGCGCGAGATGAAGCGTTGCAGGCACGTGAAGTGGTACAGCGTTCGATACGCGGTATCGAGGGTATGTCGGGCGATATCGGCAAGGCGGCTGATGCCGTCAGCCAGTTGGCGGATGAAGTTGCCTCGATCGATGAAGTTCTAGCAGTAATCCGCAGTATTTCCGAACAAACCAATTTGCTGGCGCTTAACGCTGCCATCGAGGCTGCGCGGGCAGGAGAAATGGGGCGCGGGTTTGCTGTGGTGGCGGACGAAGTACGAACGCTGGCGCGACGCACTCAACTGTCCACCGACGAAGTGCAGCAGATGATCCAACGCCTGAAGCACGGTGCGGGTTCGGCAGTGAGCTCGATGCAGGCGGGGCAGCAGGCGACCGGCAGTGGCGTGGAATCGAGTCAGCGCACCGGAGCGTCGCTTGGCGCGATTACCGATCAGGTGGAGCACATCAGCGACATGAACCATCAGGTGGCTACGGCGACTGAAGAGCAGTCGGCGGTGACTGAAGAGATCAACCGGACAGTGCAAGGGATTTCCGACCTGGCGCGGGAGACGGCGGCGGAAGTGCAGGGGTGTCGGGAGGAGTGCCAGGCGTTGCGCGGACTGGCGGATGATTTGGCGCGGCAGATGGGTGGGTTCAGGCTTTGAATCGGTGCTGGATTCTTCGCGGGCAAGCCCGCTCCCACAGGTGAAGCGCCAACCTCAAGGTCGGCGCCATTCCTGTGGGAGCGGGCCCGCGAATGCGGCCTGTCAGGCAGTGATGATGCTGCGGATATCCGCTGCCAGCTCCCGCACCCGCTCTTCCTCGGTATCCCACGAGCACATGAACCGCGCCCCGCCGCTGCCAATAAAGGTATAGAACCGCCACCCCTTGCCCCGCAGCGCTTCAATCGCATGCTCGGGCATTTGCAGGAACACCCCGTTGGCCTCCACCGGGAACATCAACTCCACCCCCGGCAAGTCACTCACCAGCGAGGCCAGCAGTTGCGCGCAATGGTTGGCGTGATTGCCATGGCGCAACCAGGCGCCATCTTCCAGCAGGCCCACCCACGGTGCCGACAGGAAGCGCATCTTCGAGGCCAGTTGCCCGGCCTGCTTGCAGCGGTAGTCGAAGTCTTCGGCCAGCTGGCGGTTGAAGAACAGGATCGCCTCACCCACGGCCATGCCGTTCTTGGTGCCGCCAAAGCACAGCACATCTACACCGGCCTTCCAGGTCAGCTCAGCCGGGCTGCAGCCGAGAAACGCGCAGGCATTGGTAAAGCGCGCGCCGTCCATGTGCAGGTTGAGGCCCAACTCCTTGCAGGTGGCGCTGATCGCTTTGAGCTCATCTGGGCGATAAACGGTGCCTACTTCGGTGGCCTGTGTGATGGTGACCACCCGCGGCTTGGGGTAGTGGATGTCTTGGCGTTTGAGGGCCACTTCGCGGATGGATTCCGGCGTCAGCTTGCCGTTGACGCTGGCCGCCGTCAGCAGCTTGGAACCGTTGGAGAAGAACTCCGGCGCACCGCATTCGTCGGTCTCGACGTGGGCGGTCTCGGAGCAGATCACGCTGTGGTAGCTCTGGCACAACGAG
>JADHEF010001539.1_pt1 | contig 13638 bp, 10 predicted proteins | sample 8952391 | NCBI WGS metagenome assembly JADHEF01 (sample SAMN16124439, study PRJNA663245) | bioreactor sludge metagenome | isolation source: sludge (nitrite) | place: India:Bengaluru | collected 2019-02-28
TCACTAAGGTCATGATCGATGCCACGACTGTCACGATGTTAACTACTTTATTCGCAGTTAACCCCCTTTCATTAAAGGGTCGCTCATTATAGCCATTGTTTAATGCATAAGCAAATCCATTTTTGATTTTTTACAATATATTCAATTTGTTTGGATTATCAGTAGCTTAAAAAAGCATCAATAGATTGTTTGCCGCAACACATAATCAATTGCACTATTAAGAATTTGATTTCCCTCAATAAAATTTAATTTTGTCGATTTTTTCAATTCAGCTTCAGTTGCCACGTATTGCCCCGAAAACTTATTCAGCTCGTCATCATTTTCTAAAAAGAGTGCCAAGGTTTCTGGCACGATCTCTGGGTGAAATTGAAAACCCAATACATTCTTTCCAATTTGGTACATTTGATTGCGACAGACTGTATTTTCAGCCAAATGTACAGCACCTTTTGGAATTTCAAAGGTTTCGCTATGCCATTGCATCACATTAAACTGTTCAGGTAACTCAAAGCATTCTGTTGGGACGTGCTGGATTTTGCGTACTGTCGCCCAACCCAACTCCTGTTGTTCATTGCGACTGACCGCAGCTCCAAGTGCATTGGCAATCAGTTGCCCACCCAAGCATAAACCAATCGCAGGTTTTCCTGCGGCCAAGTAACGCCTTAACCAACGCTTCTCAATCTTTAACCATGGAAAATTCGCTTCATCATTCACACTCATGGTGCCCCCCATAATGATGAGTAAGTCAACATCCTCAACACTCGGTAAAGCTTCTATCTCTAAGGCTTGATCTATAGGTAAAGCAAAAAACTCTGTTGCACTGATCACTGCACCTTGTTGTTTTAAATATGTATAGCAACTGCCGAACCCTTCACCAGCAATATGCTGAAAATAATGTACTTTTAAATGCGACGTCATGCGCTTATGCCTTCTTTTTACTATCCTTATAGATGATTTAGCAAAATTGAAGCCAACTTTTTATTTTGTTTACCTTTATTCACATTTGTTCAATTTTCTCGCCTATTTAGAAACTTTCTCTTAAGCTAAAAACAATTTATCGCTTTATGATGAGTCGATTCGTGAAAAGAAATCCGCAAACAGCCCTAGTTCATGCACCAAGACAAGCGCCTCAGTACATCTCAACAGTTCAACCTCCCCTGTATCGTGCATCGACAATTATTTTTAAAGATACAGATGCACTGTTTAATCGCCATTGGACCGATGACTATGACTATAGTTATGGCACCCACGGCACCCCCAGCACATTTACATTGGGCGATAACATTGCACAAATTGAAGGTGGAAAGTACTGCCTACTCGCACCAAGTGGATTGTCTGCAATTAATTTGGTGAACTCATGTTTTTTAAGTCATGGTGATGAAGTTTGGGTGGCGGATAATATTTACGGGCCAAACATGGAGCATCTTCGTAATCTAGAAAAACGCTATGGTATTGGTGTTCGTATTTATAACCCTATTGATGTGTCCTCTTTCCAACCGACGGAAAAAGCAAAACTGATTTGGCTAGAAGCCGCAGGGTCGGTCACACTGGAATTTCCAGATTTGGTCGGACTGGTGAAAAAGGCACAAACGCATCATGTGCGCACTGCTTTAGACAACACATGGGGCGCAGGTCTTGCCTTTAATGCTTTTGATTTTAGTGATGAGCACTTAAGTGTAGATGTGACGGTACATGCTTTGACCAAGTATCCAAGTGGTGGCGGAGATATTTTAATGGGCTCAGTCGTGACACGCGAGCGAGCTTTACATCATCAACTCTTTCGCACGCATGCCATTCAAGGCATTAGCGTCTCTGGGGATGATGTTGCTCAAGTCCAACGCAGTCTAGCGTCAATGCGCATTCGGTATTCCGCACAGTCTGAAAGTGCGCTACAGCTACTGGCATGGCTAGAACAACAACCTGAATTTGTGCAGGTCTTACACCCTGCCAATCCGAGTGCTGCGGGTCATTCATATTGGAAAGACATTTGTGTCGATCAACACAGTGCAGGTTTAGTCAGTGTCATTTTCAAACCTGAGTTTGATCTGCAAGATATTCGTCAATTTTGTGATGCCCTGTCGCTCTTCAAACTCGGCTTTAGTTGGGGCGGTCCTATCAGTTTGGTGATGCTGTATGACCTCAAAGACATGCGTACACTTGAGCATACACATTTACAACAAGGTTTATTGGTTCGCTTTTGTATAGGACTAGAACATCCTGCCGATTTAATTCAAGATATAGAAAACGCACTAAAACAACTGAATAACCATCACAAAAAAATTGAATAGGAAGAAGTATGAGCACCCCGATCATCATTGCCAAGAAAACCACGAATACCCAACAAGATGTTGTTCTACACTCGAAGTTTGCCAACCGTCATGGCTTAATTGCAGGGGCAACAGGGACAGGTAAAACTGTAACCCTGAAGGTGTTGGCTGAAAGTTTTTCCAGACTCGGGGTGCCCGTATTTTTAGCCGATGCCAAAGGTGATGTTTCCAGCTTAGCGCAGGCAGGTGCATCCAACCCCAAATTTGATGAGCGCATTAAAAGTTTAGGCATCAACAGCATTCCCTTTGCTGCATCCCCCGTGGTGTTTTGGGATTTATTTGCTGAACAAGGTCATCCTATTCGTACCACGATTACCGAAATTGGCCCGCTGTTGCTGGCACGTATGCTGAATTTGAATGATACCCAAGAAGGGGTACTTTCTGCGGTATTTCGTATTGCAGATGATCAAGGCATGTTACTGATCGACTTTAAAGACTTAAAAGCCATGATTGGTTATGTCAGTGAACATGCCGCAGAGTTTAAAGCCGAATATGGCAACCTATCTCCTGCAAGCCTTGGCGCGATTCAACGGAATTTATTGGCACTGGCCGATCAAGGCGGTGATCAATTCTTCGGGGAGCCCAGTTTAAATATTCTCGACTTTATTCAGACCGACAGTAATGGTCATGGCTATATCAATATTCTAGCCGCAGACAAGCTCATGAATACCCCAAAGCTCTATGCCACTTTTCTACTCTGGATGCTCTCTGAACTGTTTGAACAGCTACCTGAGGTTGGCGATATGGACAAACCTAAGCTGGTGTTCTTTTTTGATGAAGCGCATTTGCTGTTTGATAATGCCAGCGCAGCACTGCAAGAAAAAATTGAACAAGTGGTGCGTCTGATCCGCTCCAAAGGGGTTGGTATTTACTTTGTCACGCAAAACCCACTGGATTTGCCTGAAAGCGTCCTAGGACAGCTCGGCAATCGCGTACAACATGCCTTACGTGCCTTTACTCCGAAAGATCAAAAAGCGGTTAAAACAGCTGCAGACACCTTCCGTGCCAACCCTGAATTTAAGGTTGAACAAGCCATCACCGAGCTAGCTGTGGGTGAAGCTCTGATTAGTTGCCTAGATGAACAAGGCACGCCGCAAATTGTAGAGCGTGCATGGGTGATGCCACCCTACTCGTCTTTCAGTCCCATTAGCCCAGAGCAACGTCAAACCTTAATTTCACAAAGTATCGTGGCAGGTATTTATGAAAAAAGTCTAGACCGTGAAAGTGCTTTTGAACTTCTACAAAATAAAGTGGTTGAACGCCAACAACAAGCTGTACAGATAGAGCGAGAGAAACAACAAGCCAAAGAACAAGAGGCACTCGCAAAACAGCAAGCCAAAGAAGCTGAAACACTAGCGAAGCAACAAGCACGTGAGCAAGCGCGGATTTCGAAAGAACAGCAGAAAGAAGCTGAACGTGAAGCGAAACAGCGTGAGAAGCTAATTCAAGACACAGTAGGAACTTTTGCCAAAAGCGCCGCACGCAGCCTCGGCGGCAGTACGGGACAAAAAATCGTCCGTGGTTTACTCGGCTCTTTGTTTGGGCGTAAGTGATCTACTTTTTAAATCTAAAAATCAAAATTTATGGGATATTCATATATCCCATATAAAATTTAAGCTTTTCTTTAAAAGATGTATTTACATTACATCCTTAAAGGTATATTTTAAATACATCTTATAAATGATAGCCAAGAGAGATCAACAATGACTCCGCAGCAAATTGACCTTGTAAAAGCAACTGTTCCTGTTCTTCGTGAAAATGGTGTCGCACTCACGGGTTATTTTTATAACCGTATGTTAGGCAATAACCCTAATTTAAAAGAAACCTTTAATATGGGGCATCAACGCAGTGGTGCTCAAGCCCAAGCTTTGGCGGGTGCTGTGTTGGCCTATGCAGAAAACATTGAAGATCCTTCTGTATTGCTTCCTGTGGTTGAGCTAATTGCCCACAAGCATGTCAGCTTGAATATTCAAGCACCTGACTACAACATTGTTGGGGAAAACCTCCTCCATTCGATTAGTGAAGTTTTAAGTATTTCAATGGAAGATCCATTGATTGATGCTTGGGCTGCGGCGTATGGTCAATTGGCTGATTTATTCATTAGCACTGAAAAAGCGATTTATGAGCAACATCAACAAACCAAAGGGAGCTGGTTAGGCTGGCGCAACTTTAAAATCGCGAAGAAAGTGGTTGAAAGCGATGAAATCACTTCTTTCTATCTTGCCCCTGTGGACGGTGGTGATTTACCAAAATATGAAGCAGGTCAGTACATTTCAGTACGTGTATTTGTTGAGGAACTTGGTCTAAAACAACCTCGCCAATACACCCTTTCTACCAGCCCTCAAGCTGACTATTTACGTATCTCGGTTAAACGCGAAGATGAAAAAGGTGATTTGGCAGGCGGCTGGGTGTCAAATACTCTGCATGGTTTAGCCGAAGGTGCTGAAATTGAAGTGTCTGCACCAACAGGTAACTTCTACCTGATTGACCCAAACAAACGTAATGTCTTTATTAGTGGTGGTGTAGGTCTCACGCCAATGGTGGCGATGCTAAATCAGTTGGTGACTTTAGATATGCCAGAACCTGTGACTTTTGTACACGCCTGCCGCAGCAAACAAGTGCATGCCATGAAACAGCACATTCATGACTTAAAAGCCAAATACCCACGCTTAAGTACCTTTACTGCATATGAGTTCCCACATCAAAGCGATGTTTTGGGTCAAGATTATGATGCGCAGGGTCGCCTTGATTTGAGTACCATTGATAGCGCAATTTTACCTGTTCAAGCAGACTACTACTTATGCGGCCCAATGCCATTTATGGCAGAACAACAAAAAGCCCTGATTGCCCGTGGTGTTCCTGCCGAAAATATTCACAGTGAAGCTTTTGGCACAGGTGGTGTTCATCACTAACCCATGCCATCGGCATAAAATAGAGAGGGTTAGTCAGGTTATGCTAGACTAACCCTTTGTTTTTTGCTTATCAACGATCAGTACCCTCATGCAGCTCAATAAATTTACCGATTACGCTTTGCGAATTCTGATGTATGTTTCACAGCCGAAAGCGCTACCACATACCATTGCAGAACTGGCACAAGCACTACAAGTGTCTGAAAACCACTTGATGAAAATCGTACACTTTATGGCGAAACAGCAGTGGATTATTACTGCACGTGGTCGTGGCGGTGGGATTCGACTCAATCCAGAAACCCTACATTTAAGACTGGGCGAGATTGTACGGGTCTTACAAGCGGATCAGAACATTGTGGAATGTAACACCCCGCCTTGCGTACTCCGTTCGAATTGCGGACTGAAAGGGATCTTAGATCAAGCGTTGGATCAGTTCTATCACAGCTTAGACCAATATACCTTAGCGGATGTACTGGGCACTGAAGCTCAAAATAAGTTCACGACCCACTCGCCGATTAATCTGATCAACCTTGCCGATTAAGGTCTTTTATAGACAAGATTACGGACTTTACGCTGCAAAGGTCGATTGCCTGCTCGACTTCCATTATAATGGCTGATTGTAGATCATAAATTGAAGTTGAGTTATGCACCACAGCCGAGGAAAATCCAAAAACAGTAAAATTGCTGCTGCCCCAAAGCAAAAAATTAGCTATGAAAAAAAGGTAGATTCTGCAGTTACTGAATATGCTGTGCGCGCTCTCAACTGGCTGCGTAAAGCAGAGTTTTTAATGAGTGCCCCGAAGCTCAATCTGTGTGTAGAAGATACAGGTTACGAAATTGCCTTCGCGGGTCGTTCAAATGCAGGTAAGTCTAGTGCGATCAACGCCTTAACTAACCAAAAGCAATTGGCTCGTGCCTCGAAAAGACCGGGTCGTACGCAGATGATTAACTTTTTCAGTCTGGGTAATCCTGACCAACGTCTCGTCGACTTACCCGGTTATGGTTATGCAGCCGTGCCTGAAGCGATGAAAATCGTGTGGCAAAAAGAGTTAGAGAACTACCTGATTCAGCGTAAAAGCTTACAAGGCTTAGTCTTGTTGATGGATATTCGTCATCCGCTACAGCACTTTGACGTGATGATGTTGGAGTGGGCGTATTCACGTAAATTGTTTGTGCATGTGCTACTGACCAAGTCCGACAAACTCAACCGTGGCCCTGCCTCTAAGGCATTGCAAGAAGTGAAAGCCCAATTGAAAAAGATGAAACTTGATTTCTCAATTCAATTGTTCTCTTCTCTCAACAAACAAGGCCTAGAAGAACTGGCGAGCGTAATGGGTGGGCGACTGAATTTTACTTTAGATCAAGCCCAACACTTTGACTTAAGCAGCATTCCAGATGCGACAGCCGATGAGCTGGATACAGAAGACTTCGATGAAGATCCTGAAGCTGCTATGGATCTTGATGCTGAAGACGATGTGGAAACCAAACCACAGTCTGAGGCTTAAGTTTTAAACGCCAACCTATAAAAGCATCATCTATTGCTGTATCTGTGTCCCCTATTGCTAATCGCAATCGGGGACTTTTTTTTATACTGACTTTATTCAACTCGTGAAAAAGTTCAACACATATAAAAATAGGTCAGCATATGAAATTATGGTCTCGATTGAAAAAAAACAAAATTCGTTCCTCTATTGCCTACACAATTAAGCCCCGCAAAGTTAAATTTGAGTGGCAAGACAGTCCGATTGATTGGATTCCCAACCAACCTTTTGCCAGCTATTTCATCAATGAAATAAATATGATCCTGCCCGCAGGTGAGTTCTGGTTCTGCCGCCTCTATAACAAAGTTTTACCGCAAATTAGCGATGAAAAACTGAAGCAAGATGTACAAGCCTTTATTCGCCAAGAAGCCATGCATGCGCAGGCACACAACTCAGCCAATAAAGAGTATCTCAGCCAAAGAAATATTGATGTCTCCCGTAATCTAGCGTTGATGGATTTCTTATTTGGAAAATTACTGGCCGATAAACCACTTGATCTCACTGTACCCAAAGCATTTGAGCACCAGTGGGATCTGTTTCGACTCGGTATTATTGCCACGGTGGAACACATGACCTGTGTCCTTGGAAAATATGCACTGGACAACACCGAATGGGAGAAAATGGGCGCGGACCCAGCGATGTTAGACTTGATCAAATGGCATGGCGCAGAAGAAATTGAACACCGTACCGTCGCATTTGATTTGTACCGACATTTAGGCGGGGGTTATATTGCGCGTTATTATTTGAGTCTGGTGGTGATTGCTGCCGTGCTGGGTTTATGGGTTGATGGTGCAGCCCATATTATGAAACAAGATGACCGCTTTAAGTCGATTCAACCCAGTCTGTTTAAACCTTGGATTTGGCGTGAGTGGCTGTCTACTTCTAAACGGAATCATCAAGTGTTGCCAAGTCCACTCTGGCTCATCTCACAGCAATTTGGCTATTTAGTGCCGTGGTATGATCCTGTACACGAAGCCAAAACAGAAGATGCGATTGCCTACTTAGACCAATCCCCTGCAGCTAAACGTGCCATGCTCAAAATCGCTTAAATCCCAAAATAAAAAAAGCAGCTCAATCGGCTGCTTTTTTTATTTTAGAGCAAAACTTAAGAAGAGTTCGATAAGTTGGGCAAAGGTGCATCCAGATCCTTGGTATGTCGATCCACCACCACACTAATCATCATGTCCCCTTGCACATTTACCACAGTTCGTACGGTATCCAGTAAGCGATCAATCGGTAATAAAATCGCAATTGCTTCAGCAGGAAGTCCAACCGACTGCAATACCATAATCATGGTGACCATACCTGCACTCGGAATCCCTGGAGCACCTAAAGAAGCAATCATCGCCGTCAGACACACCACCAACTGTTGACTTAAGGTCAAATCTAGTCCCATCAAGTTTGCAATAAACAAAGCCGCCGCTGCCTCATACAGCGCAGTACCATCCATATTGAGCTGCGTCCCCAACGGAATCACAAAGCCTGCCGTTTGCGGACGTACACCAAGATTTTCTTGCGCACACTTGAGGGATAAAGGCATAGTTGCCGAGCTTGAACTGGTGGCAAAAGCCGTAATTAACGCCACACGTGTACCTTTAAAAAAGGTCATCGGATTCATCTTGCCAAAAATCCACAGTAATAGCGGCAAGACCACCAGACCATGAAAAATGGTAGTGCCTGTTACCACAGCCGCAAACTCAGCCAAACGACTCAATACCGAAATGTCTTCAGTGGCAATCAACTTAGCAAGTAAGGCAAAAATTCCTAGCGGGGCTAGCTTCATCACCCAACCAATCATCAACATCATGATGTCAAAGAACTGTTGACTTAGCTTACGCACGGTACGGAATTTTTCGCCGCCTTTAACCAGTGCCACACCTATGAATAATGCAAAAACCACCACCGCTAAAACATTGCCTTCGGCAAAAGCTTTGAACGGGTTAATCAGCGTATTTTGAATAAAGTTGCTGAAGAACGAAGATGGCGTGAGCGTATCTGGAGTTTGATGAGAGGCCATGGCGTCTTGGAACATGGCGATATCGACACCTTTGCCAACTTCAAATAAATGCGCGCAGCTTAAACCCAATATCAAGGCCAAAGTCGTGGTGGTGACACAACATGCCAGCGTAATTTTCCAAACACGGGAGAGCTGTCCACCCGCTTGCAAGTTTGATACCCCCACCACAATTGAGCTAAAAATGAGGGGAATCAAGAGCATTTTTAACAGACCAATAAAAACACTGCTGACCACCCCGATTCCATACAAACTCATCTCTAAAAAAGCGGTACCCGGGAAAAGATTGAGAATAAATCCGAAGATGACCCCGAAGATCGCGGCAATTAGAATTTGCGTGTTTAAGCTCATAGCTTCATGCTTTTCAAAGATTTCTTTGGGAAACTATGCCATGTGAACAGGTGAGAATCGAGCATTTTTTTGTCACAAGTACTGCACATTTCCCCATATACCTTTCCCAAAAAGATGAGACCATTACAATTGAAGCTCAACGCCTAGCTCAGCTCTGACCACCTTTCAATCATAAAATCAGTCATAAAAAAAGCTGAGTGATATCACTCAGCTTTTTCTGTACTTAGGCTTTATTGGGCTTCGATTTCACGGAGCCGAATCAAACCTTCTTGCGTAGTACTACACACCAACTCACCGTTTTGCCACATTCGTCCAAAGTTTAAACCACGTGAACTGGCACTGACTGTAGCATCCATGTCATACAGCATCCAGTCATCCACGCGAAACGGCTTATGGAAATACATAGCATGGTCGATACTCGCACACTGCAAACTTGGCGAAAGATAACTTAAACCATGCGGGCGCAGTGCCGTGGTCATTAAAGTGAAATCTGAATAGAATGCCGCAATTGCTTGATGCAACGAAATATCATCCACCTCTGCTGCAATGCGGTCATGTGTGCGAATATAGTGCGCATACACAGGTGCTTCAGGCTGCGGCTGGTACGGGTTCTGTGGATTGATGGGACGAATTTCCACATGACGATCCCGCATGAAACTTGCACGCACATTTTCAGGCACAAATTCCACCATCATTTTTTTCAGTTCAGCCTCAGACTTTAACGACTCGGGTGTTGGATACTCAGGCTCACCGATTTGATAATTCAGGCCTTCTTCATTGTCAGCAAATGACACCATGCACATAAAGATGGTTTTACCATGCTGAATAGCGCGCACTTGGCGACTGACAAAACTACGACCATCACGAATTCGATCAACTTCATAGATAATTGGTGCGTTCACATCGCCACCAAATAAAAAGTATGCATGTAAAGAATGAGCTGGACGATCCGTCGTATATGACGCCGCACGTAGGGCCTGACCTAAGACTTGTCCGCCAAAAACACGCTTCCCAACCAAATTACGGCTTTGTCCACGAAAGATATTTTCCTCAATTTTTTCGAGGCTCAGTAATTCAACCAACTCTTGGGTTAAGGCATTCATAAGCAACCTACTTAATGGTGAGAGACCAGATTTTTCTGTAAAGTGATGAGGTATGATATCGATATTAAAATCTATTTTGCCATAAATTCAGACTAAAACCCTATAGATTGCTTGACTGAGTTGTCATAAGTTTTTTTCGTTATTTCCGACTAAAAATACGATTTTTAACGATAAAATTCACCATATAAAACAAATTTGTCAGGAAATGACATACGGTTTATGTTTACAATTACGCAAAATAAATACCCCTTCAGACAAACTGCGGGATTGGTCATTTAAGCAGGAGTGTATATGTCCAAAAGTGGCTTTGGTCAAATGTATAGAAAGCTTTCAAGTAAGCTTCTTGACCTCATAGTAACCCCACATGTATTGGGTGAGGTTCCAACAGAACCGACAGCAACAGATGCTGACCCAGCAGCTTCAGGCCATCCCAAAAAAATTGTCTGTTATGTGCTTCAAAATCACTCACGCAGTAATGCGCTGTTGGTGGATGGCGAAACACGTCGTTTAAAGCTTGCTCCTGCACTAGATCCCTTGGTCGTGGGGACGCATCAAGAAAAAGCATCGATCGTGTTTTTACAGCATAACGATGAAAATAATTTACTTAACCCTTCACCACACACCTTTCCACCGCGCCTGTTACGCCTAGTTGAAGCTTTAGAGCAACAACCCGATTTAGACGTAGAGCTGGTGCCTGTGACGGTACTATGGGGACGTTCACCAGACAAAGAAGACTCTTGGTTTAAATTGTTATTTACCGACACTTGGGCAACGCCAAGTACGGTGAAGCAGCTGATGAATATCGGTTTACATGGTCGTCAATCATTTTTAGAGTTTCATGAAAGTCAGTCTTTACGTGCTTTGGTTGACTTTGCAAAAACCACCTATCCGAATTTATCGCCTGCGACTTATATTCTAAACACTCTAAATAATCAGCTCGATGCACACCGTGAAGCGGTACTCGGTCCCGATCTTTCGGACCGTCGCAACGTGATGCACTCACTGATTAAATCGAATGACGTACAAGAAGCCATTCGCCGTGAAAGTATTCGCGGCAAAATTAGCATGTTGGACGCAGAACGTCGTGCCATTGGTTATGTCAATGAAATCGTATCGGACTACTCACATTCAACCATCCGTTTTGCGGAAATGGCGCTAGCACGTTTATGGACCCAGCTCTATGACGGGGTTGAAGTCCATAACTTCAATACAGTTCGTGAGTTGGCTAAAGACTACGAAATTGTGTATACCCCTTGTCACCGCAGCCATATCGACTATTTACTGCTGTCTTATGTGGTGTATAACCGTGGTTTGATGGTGCCTTATATTGCTGCGGGCGATAACCTAAATATGCCATTTGTTGGGCAAATTTTACGTGGTGGCGGTGCATTCTTTATTCGCCGTACTTTCCGCGGTAATGCGCTCTACACTTCGGTCTTTAAAGAATACCTATACAGCATTTTGTCGCGTAACACGCCTTTGGAATACTTCATCGAAGGTGGTCGTTCACGTACAGGTCGTCTGCTACCACCAAAGACAGGTATGTTAGCCATGACCGTGCACAGTCACTTGCGTGGTCGTGCCAAACCGATTGTCTTTGTTCCGACCTATATTGGCTATGAACGCTTAATGGAAGGCGCAACCTACGTCGGTGAGATGAACGGTAAACCCAAAGAAGCCGAATCTGTCTTTGGGATTCTGCAAACTTTACGCAAAATTGAACGTATTTTCGGAAAAGTCCATCTCAACTTTGGCGAGCCTGTTTTCCTCGATGACATGCTGAAAAAGCATGGCGCTGAGAATGTGCAAATTGCTAAAAATGATGATCCCATTCCGCAAGAAGTCTCTGATGCAGTCAACAGTTCAGCACATGCAATTTTAGAAAATATTAACCGTGCAGCTGTGGTGAATCCTGTTTCACTCTTGTCTTTGGTTCTGTTGGCCACTGAGAAGCATACGCTAGATGAAGAAATTTGTATCAAACAGCTCGATACCTATCGTAAGTTATTGACCACCCTTCCTTATGATGAGCGCCTCTTGGTCACGCCATTATCTGGTAAAGAAATCATTTCTTATGGTTTAAAGCTAAAACTGATCAAGCGCGTCAATCACGTTCTTGGTGACATTATTGCGATTGCGGACAATCAAGCGGTACTGCTGACCTACTTCCGTAATAACATTTTGCATGCCTTTGTCTTGCCATCACTGGTTGCCGCTTTGGTTGAACACAATGGAACCATTGGCCGCGGTGATTTAATCAATGTAATTCGCACGCTATATCCATTTTTAAAAGCTGAATTGTTCTTAAAATGGGAAGATGCTGAACTCAAAGATCAAATCTGTGCTTATGTAGATGGTTTGATTCAAGCCAAACTGATTTCTGAAGATGCCGAAGGTCACTTGATTTCTCCTGCTCCAAACAGCGAAAATCATAACCAGTTGGTGGTATTGGCAGCACCAGTCATGCAGAGTCTTGAGCGGTACTACATGACACTTGCGCTGATTACACAACGTGGTTCTGGGAACATTTCAGCGCGTCAGGTGGAAGAACTGAGTCATTTGGTCGGTCAGCGTCTTTCAGTACTGTATGAGTTCAATTCGCCTGAATTCTTTGATAAAGCCCTATTCCAAAGCTTTATTAAAGTGCTCACGCAACAGGGTTATATCAGCACCAACTCAGACAACGCGATTGTGTTTGATGAGAACTTCCAAAACGTTGCGCAATATGCCAACTTGGTACTAGATGATGTCACGCTACAAATGTTGCAACACATCACTACTTTCAGCGATGAAGAGCTGAAAGACACGCTAGACAAAGTGGCTGCTGAACAAGCGAAGAAGCGTTTGAAACGTAAGAAGAAGTAATTTCTTTTTAAAAGCCTAGGTATCTACAAAATGTAGGTGCCTATGCTGTAAATGAAAAAAATTAAAATCTATTTCGTATAAGCACCATTAGGTTAAATAGACTCAAAATTAGAAGAAATTTCTTTAAATTCTAGGGTTGAATTTTGAGTATTTGGTACATGACCAATAATGTATTCACTCTTCGCTTGAAAAAAGAAATCAAAGCTCTGACTCATCAGTAAATCTTGCTGGCTTTGCTTTTGGTATATCGGAGCTAGACGGTTGATATAGTAATTGATCCATTCTGTTTGATTAGAAAATGCTGCATAGTCCTTTAAATCAGTATAAAGATTCTGGAGATCTGTTGAAATCAATTCAATATTGGGGTCAAACATCCATACCGTGATATCCATCGGTTTAATAGCTGTGAATGTATAAGGTTGTGCGTTATCAAAACGCTCTATCTTATAAAGTTGGGCTCCATTTTCACTATAGCTACGGCTTTGTTGCACAAACCTATCTGTAAAGGCTTTTTCAGCGATATAATTTTCA
>JADHEF010001536.1_pt1 | contig 13635 bp, 14 predicted proteins | sample 8952391 | NCBI WGS metagenome assembly JADHEF01 (sample SAMN16124439, study PRJNA663245) | bioreactor sludge metagenome | isolation source: sludge (nitrite) | place: India:Bengaluru | collected 2019-02-28
CTGCCTCGTCCGTCCGCGCACCCGCTCTGCTACCTGACCTGTTACCTGCTCAAGGCCGGGAAGTCGTGGGTTCCGTTCGGCCGTTTTGCGCCTCGTGAAAAACTCCTCGGGATGATGGCGGAGTCGTACCTGATGCGCCTGGAGGACCAGCGCGAATTCATCACGGATGTGATTAACGACCTTTATGCGCGGGGTGAGTCGGATCTTCTCGGCGAGTTCCGCCGGCTCGTGGAGCGCGTGTTCCCCCGCGATGGCATGCTCACGGCCCACGAACGTCAGCGCAGGGCGGAGTCGTCTGTCCGAACCATCTACGTGCATTCCCACATGGACGAGGACACATTCGACAGCGCACGCGCGATGCTGTGCCCCGACCTTGTCCCGACCGCGCCGGGCCGCCTGGTTCCGGCCTGCACGTACAACCTGTTCTATCGAATGAAGGATGAGCGGTTCTATGTCGGCCCCTGACAACGCGGAAAAGCGCGAGCGGCTCCGGCGGGTTGCCCGCGAGTACTTCGCCGGGAACCAATCCGATCCGCTCGTGCTGCCGCACGAGGATGGTTTTTGCGTGTGCGACGTGCTCTCCCCCACCGTGGGTGCGCGGCTCCGGGCGGGCTTCCGGTGCACCGTGATGGGAATTCTGAACGCACTGCCATTCTCGTCACTCCGGATCGCGATCCTGCGCACCCTGGGTGCCAGGATCGGCCGGGATGTCTACATTTCACCCGGCGTGGTGATCGACCCAATCTACCCGTCGCTCATCGAACTCGGGGACGGAGTACTCCTCGGAATGGGGTGCCGGCTCCTGACCCACGAATACACAGCCACCCATTTCCGGGTCGGCAGGATCCGCGTGGGCCGGGGCTCGGTCATCGGGGCGTACGCCACCGTCCGATCCGGCGTAACGATCGGTGAAAAGGTGACCGTCGGATTCAACAGTTACGTCAACCGGGACATCCCGGACGGACTTACCGTGGGAGGGGTGCCCGCGAAACCATTGCTCCGGGAAACGCACGGAGGCGCCTGTCCCACACCGGCCTCTACCGGCGCTGCGGAGAACTGATGCCATGCGCTTCATCCGCAACTACGTGACAAACCTTGCCGGTCTTGCAGTTGGACGCGAGCCGTCACGCCCGCTTCTGTTTTCTTACTACGTGACCCACCGCTGTCAGCTGGCCTGCTCTTACTGCTCGGACGGGGAGGGAAAACCTTTCAAATCCGACCCCGTAGCCGAACTCGACACGGGAGAAGCCAGGCGGCTGATTTCCATCCTGTCGCAATCGGCGGACACGCTCGACGTGACGGGGGGCGAGCCGATGTGCCGGGAAGACCTGGAAGAACTGCTCGCCCACGCGCAGGCATCGGGCATGCGCACCGTTCTCAATACCAAGGGAATCGGCCTGCCGGACCGACCCGACCTCCTCCGCTTCTCGGACGTGCTGGTTCTTGGGGTGGATTCCCTGGCTCGGGATCAGATTGAACGAATCTGCGGCTGCCCCCGCCAAACCGCAACGCAGATCCTGGATGCACTCGGGTTCGCGCTCGCCGAGCGTGGCAAAGCACGAACGCAGGTCGTGGTAAGCGTGGTGGCAACCCCGGACAACCTTTCGGACGCCGGGGCGCTTCTCGATTTCGCCGACCGGCACGGACTGGGATTCCATATCTCGCCGGAAATCCAGGGAGTCCGGGTTAATCCGGCCTTACGGGAAAACGCGGACTACGACCAACTGATGCGGCGCGTGCGCAATGCCAAGAGGAAGGGAGGCATTGTGCTGGGAATCCCGCGCTACCTGGATGGAATCAGCCGCTTCCTCCCGTTCCGGTGCCACCCTCTCCTGATGCCGGTGATCCGGCCGGATGGGTGCATGGCCTATCCCTGCCTGGAATCGCCCCGGGCCCGGATCAGCATCCTTGATTCGGGAAGTTACGACGGGGCCCTGCGCGCCGCCCGCGCGGCCAGCGGGGGAATTCCCCGGTGCGACAACCAGTGCCAGATCTTCTGCCACATGGCCCTCTCGTTGCTTCAACGCCACCCGTTGTCCGCACTTCGGGAGGGTCGCTTCTGGTCCAGGATTGAAACGGAATGCGTGCGCGTCGACATGACGTGCGAGGCCGAATCAGGGAGGGACCGCTGAGATGCTCAGACGGCTGTTAAGCGAGATGCACTACCAGTACCGGAGCCTGCGCCTGATGACGGGATTCATGACGGGGCGATTCATCCACTGCAACCTGCAGGTCACGTACCGATGCAACTGCCGCTGTGAGATCTGCGATTTCTGGAAGACGGAACATCGCCGGGAGGACGAACTCACGCTCGAGCAGGTCCGGATAATCGGACGAAAACTGAACCGCCTCGGAAGCCTGATTGTTTCCCTCGCAGGCGGGGAACCTCTCCTGCGCGAGGACCTGCCCGCCATCATTCGCATCCTCAACGAGGAGAATCACTTTCCAATCCTGATCACCAACGGGTGGCATGTGGACGAAACGGTGGCCCGCGCCATCCTGGGAGCCGGTCTCCAGGAAATATCCGTTTCGGTCGACTACGCCGACCCGGCCAAACACGATCTCCAGCGTGGGTTGGAAGGGTCATGGGAACGGGCCGTGCGGGCTCTCGAGCTGCTTCACAGGTTCCGCCCCGACAAGCGCAACAGGGTCCACATGATCAGCGTACTGATGGACGACAACCTGGACGACATTGAACCGCTGATCCGGCTCTCCAGGGAGATCGGTGTCACGTACATGGTCAACCTGTACTCGTGGAACCGCGGTTCCAAGCGTCGGCGTTTGCCGGAGCAAAAAGTCACGGCCCACCTCCTTGCGCTCAAGCGCAAGTATCCCGAGTTTGTCACGCTCACGACCTACATTGACCACCTTGACCAGGCGATTGAAAACGGGGGGATCGGCAACTGCCAGACGGGACGCCTACTCATGAACATCGACCACCGGGGTGATGTGGCTCGCTGCACCGAGACGCTGGACGAGCCGGTCGGAAACATCATCGGGGAGGATATCGCCGTGATCAGGGAACGCCTTTACAAGGTTCAGCGTGAGAACCAATGCGCCGAATGCTGGACATCCTGTCGCGGATTTGCCGAGAGCATGACCAAGCCACCCCGGCTCCGCCAGTTCCGCGAGTTCTACCACTCCGTGAAGAGACACTGACCATGGACGCGGATTCGACCTGGAGGTTCCTTGGCGTCACCCATTCTGCTTGCGGCGTCTGTCGCACCCTCGTCCCTGCAAAGGTGGTCACCGAAGGCACGGCCGTTTTTTTCCGCCGTTTCTGCCCGACTCACGGCGAGACAACGGCCCCGGTGCGCCAGGGCAAGGCCGATTACCTGCTTGCCCAGCGATTCCTCAAACCGGGGTGGCAACCACGGGCTTTTCGGGGCGATTCGTCCGCCGCCTGCCCGGACGGATGCGGCTTCTGCGACAGACACGAACAGCACCTTTGTATGCCGATCGTGGAAATCACGACCCGTTGTGACCTGGCTTGCCCCATCTGCATCAACTCCTCGGGTTTGGAACAATCGTGGGACATGTCGGGGGCGGAATTTCGGGGCGTTTTGGACGGCATTTTCGCCGGGGAGCCCCAGGTCGACGTCCTGAATATCTCCGGGGGCGAACCGCTGCTTCATCCTGGATTGCTCGATTTGATCGATGTGGCATTGTCCCAGGACCGGATCGTGCGGGTCAGCGTATCCACAAACGGCCTGCGACTGCTGGAGGAGCCGCGCCTGCTCGAGGAACTGCGGCGAAGGAACGTGGTGGTTTCCCTGCAGTTGGACGGATTGGAGGAGTCACCCTATCCCGTCCTGCGGGGGCGACCGCTTCTGCGCGAAAAACTGGCGATTTTGGAAATGCTGCAGGAGGCAGGCATCACGACGTCCCTGGTGATGACGCTTGCCGAATCAGTGAACGAGTCAAATCTCCGCGGAATGCTGGATCTGCTTTTCGACCGCGACCACATCGTCAGCCTCATGATCCAGCCGCTGGCCTTCAACGGTCGTGCCGCCGGACTCCGGGATCACACCGGACGCCTTTCCATTCCTGACGTTATCCGCCTGCTCGCCGACTGCGGCCATCCCGCCGTTCAATCCGCCGACTTTTTGCCCCTGCCGTGCAGCCACCCGCTATGTTTCAGCCTCGCGTTCTACCTTCTCCTGGACAACGGGCGCTCGGTGCCGATCAACCAGATTACGGACGCCTCCACGCTGATGGACTCGCTGGCCAACCGGATGTTTTACGGCCTGGATCCGGATGAACACGATCGCCTGCGCCAGATGATCTACGAGCTGTGGAGCGGTCCGGTGGGCGCCGTCCCGGAGGGGGAAGCCGTCCTGGCTACTTTGCGCGGGCTCCTCCGCCGGATCTCCACCCGCGAGAATTGCTGTTTCGACGCACGGACCACTTTCACCAATCTGGAGCGCCGCGTGAAATCTGTCTTCATCCACGCATTCCAGGACGCGGAAACCTTTGACCTGGCCCGCGTTCGCCGCTGCTGCCAGGCCTACCCCCAGCCCGACGGCAGGCTGATCCCGGCCTGCGTTCGGAACGTGATGGGGATACCCGCCGCACCCCAGGTACAGGACCAATGACAGGCGAACCGCACATGGTCGCCAGGTCAGCACGGCCCCTTGGTTGGGTTCGCACCAACTGGCAGGTGCTCTTCAATATCTGTCTGTTCCTGGTCTTCGCCGCTTGGGTGGGCTGGCAGACCTGGCACACTTGGAGAGAAAACCGGATGGGTTTCGTGGAGGTTTCCTTTGCCGCACAAAACCTGATCCTGGTAGCCCTCGTCCTCATCCGCATCCCCCACCGGGTCATGGACCGCAACCTGCTGCATCAGGCCGTGGCACTGATTGCTTTCTGCTCGGGCGCAGCCTTCATGGGAGAAGCACCCACGGGCGGTGCCCTTTCCGCCACCGTATCCGGGTGGATCGTGTTCTGCGCCAACATTCTCGGGGCGGTGTGCCTGTTCAATTTGGGTCGGAGTTTCGGAATCCTCATCGCCCTGCGTAACGTGAAGACGGGCGGACTTTACTCGCTCGTCCGGCACCCCATGTACGGCACCGACATCCTGCTCCGGATCGGATTCCTCGTCAGCCATCTCAGCGTCAGGACGGCCGTGTTCCTCATCCTGTCCACCGCCTGCTACGTTTACCGCGCGATCCTGGAAGAAAAGTTCCTTTCGGATCAGCCGGAGTATCGCGAGTACATGCGTCGGGTACCATACCGTTTTGTCCCGGGGGTCTGCTGAGACCATGGTACTGATCCCGCGCAAAGTCTACTTCGACCACAACGCGACCACCCCCCTGGCTCCCGGGGTCTTGCGGGTTATGGGCCGCGTACTGAAGCGGTGCCACGGCAACCCATCGTCGCTGCACACGCAGGGACGGATCGCCCGCGGAATCGCAGACCAGGCCCGGTCGGTCATTTCCGGTATCCTCGGCTGCGAACCGGAATGCGTGATCTTCACGTCCGGAGGCACGGAAGCGAACAACGCGGTCATCAAGGGTGTTTTCCGGGCCAGGGGATCCGGGCACATTGTCACCTCCCGAATCGAACATGAATCGGTGATCGGGGCCTGCAAACAGGTCGAGGACATGGGCGGGGCCATTACCAGGCTTCCGGCTGATGGGGACGGACGCGTTTCCCCTGCCGCGGTGAGGGCGGCCATCAGGCCTGATACGATCCTTGTCTCCATCATGCACGCGAACAACGAAACGGGTGCCATCCAGCCCGTCACCGAAATCGGGCGGATTACCCGTGACGCGGGAATCCCCCTCCACACCGACGCCGTGCAGAGTTTCGGGACGATCCCGACGGCGGTCGACGAAATCGGGTGTGACTTTCTGACCCTTACAGCCCACAAGATAAACGGGCCGAAGGGTGCCGGAGCCCTCTATTTCCGTGGAACCCACCCGTTTGAACCTCTCGTGTTCGGCGGGGACCAGGAGCGGGGAATGCGGGCGGGAACCGAGGGAGTCCATCAGGTGGCGGGCCTGGGTGAAGCCGCCCGCCTTGCCGCCGGAAATCGCGAACGCAACCATGCCCGCCTGACTGGATTACGCGACGAATTCGTCACCGGGTTGGCCCACGTTGCCCCGGATGCGCGGGTGAACGAAGCCGCGCCTGGCAGCCAGATGACTTTTCCGGGGGTGGAGGGGATCCGCCTTCTTGCGGGGCTCGACTGCTACGAGGTTTGCGTCTCCATCGGCTCGGCCTGCACCGCGGACCGGATCGAATCGTCCCATGTGCTTCTGGGAATGGGGGTGAGCGAGGCGGACGCCCTTTCAACCATCCGCATCAGCATGGGTCCCACCAACACGTCGGCCGACGTTCGATACACGTTGGCGGTCCTTCAGAAGGTGCTGACGGAGGCCCCGCCGGGATTCGCCTACCTGGACCCGCAGCACCTGGATGAGCAGAGGATCCGATCAGGGCGGGTTTTTCTCATCGACCTCCGGTGGCCTTACGAGCGGATGCTCCTGCCAACCATCCCGGGCGCTGTGGAGTGGTCACCCCTTTACTTCGAGCGATACATAAAACGGGTACCCCGCGACAAGGAGGTGATCCTGATGTGTGGAACCGGGATCTACTCGTTTGCCGCCGCCTACCGCCTTGCCCGGAAGGGCCATCCACACGTGCGGGTTGTTTACGGCGGTTACGCCGCATGGGAAAACCTGCATCCCGGTCTTGCCACGCGCCTGAAGGAGACCCGTTGAGCGCCCCCAACGCCGACCTTTATGCCCGGTACGTCAACCCGGAGTTGGCGGAATTGCTTCGCGTGTTCGACTACGGGCGCGACTATGTGCGCGCCTGCGGGACCCGCCTCTGGGATATCGACGGGAAGGAGTACCTGGATTTCCTGGCCGGTTACGGCGTCCACAACGTGGGGCACAACCATCCGCGCCTCCTGAAAACCCTGCGGGAGACGCTGGATGCGCAGGGCTCCTCGATGCTCAACATGGACGCCCCGCAATACCGCGGATCCCTTGCCCGGAAACTCAATTCGCTGACCCATCCAGACCTTTGCCGGACAGTGTTCGCCAACAGCGGCGCCGAGGCCGTGGATGTCGCCATCAAAACCGCCCGCCGCGCCACCGGCAGGAGCACCATCGTGGCTTGTCGAGGCGGCTACCACGGGCTTTCAATCGGGGCTGCGGGACTGATCGAGGACCCGCTGTACAACAGCTTGCATGGCACCGACTCGAAGGATGTGCGCTGGGTTCCGTTTGGGGACTGTTCGTCGCTGGAGGTTGTTTGCCGGGGGGAAAAACCTGCCGCATTCATCATGGAACCCGTCCAGGGGGAAGGTGGAATCCGTATTCCCGCGGATTCCTATATGGAACAGGCGGCCGGGATCTGCCGCAGGCATGGTTGCCTTTTCGTCGTGGACGAAATTCAGACGGGGCTGGGCCGGACGGGGGCCATGTTCGCCACTCCTTTCGACCGGGTCCTCCCGGACATCCTGCTCCTTGGCAAGGCCCTGAGCGGCGGAATTGTCCCTATAGCCGTTGCCATGATGACGGCCGGTGCGTGGAAGCGGAGTTTCGGCACTCCCTGGGCCTGCAATCTGAACGCATCAACATTTGCCGGGGGACGATTGGCCGTGGCCGCCGCCGCCGAGTGCCTCGCCATTGTCGAGGACGAGGACCTGCCTGCATGCGCGACCGGCCGTGGGGCCCAGATGGCCGGCAAACTTCTCGAACTGGCGTCGCGGCATTCGATCATCCGGGAGGTCCGCCAGAAGGGGCTCCTCCTGGGTATCGAGTTTCGCCCCGCGTCCGGATTGCTCATGAAGGCTGTGCCTGCATGGGCCCGCGAAGGAATGTATGCGCAGGTAATCTGCGCGCTTCTGCTGCGGGATCACGGGATTGTCGCACAGCCGTGCACCCTGGCCCCCAATGTCCTGCGCGTCGAACCGCCCCTTGTGGTCTCCGAGATCGAGACGGATACATTTGTGGCCGCACTGGATGAAACCCTTTCGGCGTGTCCCGACCACGGCGCCGCATTGGCTTCCGCTTTTCGCAAGCGTGTGCTTGGGAAGTCCCTCTGATGCTGTGGGTGGACCGTCTGCGTGCAACGATCGCCACCATGCGGTATGGCGAGGCATGGACGCTTCCGTTGCCGCTCACGCGCTCCATGGGCCACTTCCTCAAATTCACGCGCCCCGTTCCGTCGCCGGTCGGCATCGTGGTTCATCCCTATGCTCCCCCGATCGGCGGAAAAGCTTTCCGACGTTACCTGCAGGGTTTGCGGCGCATGGCGCGCGGGGAACACGTGCCGTTGGTGGCCCACATATCCATCACCGACGAATGCGGTTACTCCTGCCACCGCTGCTCCAACCTTGCCGGTGATTGCCCGCCCCCCGGTGCTTGTCAGATTTTCGACCTTATCCGGGATTTGAAAGCCGCCGGAACCGTCTGCGTGGCATTCACCGGGGGCGAACCAGCGCTGAGAACCGACCTGCCGGACCTGGTCGCCGCGTGCGGCGACGAAATCGCGGTGACACTCTTCACCTCCGGTCAGGAATGCGATGCCGCTCGCGCGCGCCTGCTGCGCAATGCAGGGCTCCAGCTTGCGTTTGTCAGCCTGGATCACTATGTCGCGGAAATCCACGACAAGGCGCGGGGGCGTTCCGGGGCTTTCGAAGGGGCCATCGATGCCATCAGGGCCTTTCGATCCGCCGGCGTATACACGGCAGTCCAGGCAGTCGTGGGACCGGAACTGATGCGCGACGGCGAGTTGGAGCAGTTCATTTCCTTTTGCTCTGGGGTCGGGGCCTACGAGATCATGCTGCTCGAACCGGTCGCGGTTCGCGGCCAGTGCACCATGCCCTCCGACCTGGACAGGGAGCGCCTCGCCAACCTGCATCTTCGTGCGGCGCGTTCGGCGCGACTGCCCAAGGTGAATGCCATGTCGCTGCTCGAAAGTCCCCGATGCCTAGGGTGCCAGGCTGGCTTCTCGTTTCTTTACGTCCGGACAAACGGAGACGTGTTCCCGTGCGATTTCGCCCCGATCACCGCGGGGAATGCCTACACAGAGGGAATTGCGACCGTCCTTGAACGATTGGCCCGCAGTTTTCCAAGGCCCACGTCAACCTGCCTGGCCTTGGAAATGAACGGGACTGGCCTGGCGCCACGAACCACTCCCGTCCCCCTCGGTGCGGCCGGAGAAATGATGGACCGCCGGAACTTGACGCCCCCCCCCGCCGCCATGTCCTGGTTGTCCCGGACAGCGCGCGAAGAAGACATCAGATAGCGTTCGATAAAAAGCCCTCCCCCAAGCATTGGGCGAAAGCGGGGAACAGACGCGATGCCGCCCCAGTTGAATGGAGCGCCCTTGGCAGGAATGATACGGGGCTTTTCAGGATGGCAATCCACAACCCATACAAGCGCTATGACGACCAGTTAAGGCACAATAACATGGAAGTTGGATGGCGTCGGAGGGAAATGGGGTGGTACACCGTATTGGACGATTCTCGAACCGCGATGGCCATTCTGACCAGCGAGTTTTCGAATACGATGAGTAACGCGGCCGCACTATTGAGCCGCAACGTCATGCCGGATGACTGGTGAAAGGCGTAGGCGTCCCCGAAATGCCCCGGATGCTCCGGGTCCTGAGAATGCAACCTATCCGGATTACGAGGGGCCGCAGGGTATTTCGCACGTGCCGTTACTGGCGTTTAAAACTTACACTCTCGCATATCCCTTGATTCTGCCAACCAGCCAGGACTATGTCTCGAGTAGCCCTAAAGAATGCCAGGAGGAAATCCGGCAGTGGCTTGCACCTTTCAGGGTCTGTCGCCGCGTCGGCACCGCCGATGGATCGTCGTACTGGTGATCGTGGGTTTGCTCGTGGGAGCTTTCTCCTGGTACGAGTCTCGCCCAACACGCCTCGGCAGACGGATCAGCGCTTGTCCGCTCGGGCACAACGCGTTGCGCGTTGTGCCGGTGGTTTACGGACTTCGGAATCCCGATGCCGAAGAGTTGCATAAGCTTGAGACACATGAGCTGGTCGCCGGCGGTTGTGCCCTCGGAGTAAATTCGCCGGCCTACCACGCTTACTGCGACGCCTGTGGTTACGAATATGATCCCGAGTTCGACTGCTGGGAGCGGCGCAATGCAACCCCAGTTGGGTTCGCAGCGGGATTCTCGCCCATAATCACCGCTTTCCCCGTACCGAAGAATGCCAGCACGCAATATCTTCAGCAGATTCGTAATGGCCTACGTGTCTGGCAGCATGTATCATCGCGCTGGGAAGCTGGTTCGGAGAGAGATTTCGAAGATACTGCCAAGGTGATCGAAGCCAATCTCCACCGGCAATCGTTACAATTTGGAATCTCGACACCAACATACATAGGCCGCTATCCAAATGCCAGCAATGCGATGGAATTTGGCTTGCTGGATGGCGACTCCGGCACAACAGGAAGCACGATAACTCTCGTGTATTACGCCGATCCTCCCACGCTGAGCGCGGATTTATCAATCTATGGTCCAGGGGAAATCTCGACCCCGAAAGGTCGGCCGGCGTATGAGACAATATGCGACAAGTACCACCTGTCACAAGAGGCTCGAGAACAACTCGGAGGCGGTTAAGGACGAGGGGATGGCCTGATCGCGAAGGGAGCGGTCAACCCCTTCGGATTGAGCATTTTCTCGATGCGGGAAATTGGGGGCGGGCAAAATTCCGTTTCACTTTGGCGACTTCAATGGGTGCTTCAGTGTCCAGCCGGCTCAGTTCTCCGCCTCTGCTTCATAATGCACCGGCCGTTCGTACACTCCCGACATCGGTACCTCGGTCATTTTCGTGAGCATTGCTACGACGCGACGTAGCAGGGTCTTGCATTCAGCAACCTGTGCGGCTTCGGCGTTCTGCCATGCCAACAAAACATCGAGTGCTGCTGCGGTCTCCGTGGTTGAGCCGCGGGAAAACTTAAAAGCCTATCGCATGCTGCACCGTGGACGGATCGGGTAGGACCGCGATATTCAGCGGCAAATCCTCAAACAACTAATCACAACCCCGATCCTTGTAAACCCGCAAAACCGCACGAATTCAGCTAGAGTGGGAGGGGTGGCGGGTACACCCGGCTGCATTGCCGAGTTTACCCACAGTGGTACCCGGTACGGGAACCTCTGGGTACACTTTGCTGACCTGGTCGGTCGTTCCAGGACGGGTGCGTAATCTCAATATTTTTAATTTGACAGCGGATAATGAGGGGCGCGGGTGCGCACTTCCCTGACCTCGGGACCGCCAAGCCACCTCCCAAAACCGACCCTTCTGGTTTCAAAGAATCAGCGGAAGTGCCATTGGTATCCGGTTCTGGCGGGGGCCAATGAGGTGCTTTGGCACTCATTCGCCATCTCAACAGCAACAGGATAAGGCACCCCGGTCCAAGCGCAGAACACATGACAACCAACTCTCGATTTGACGTGCCACGTTGGGTTTCAAGCTGGCCTATCGCGTTCCGGAAGCTCACAAGCACATTGCCACAACTCCCCGATGGTCGGTCGGCGGGTATGCGACCATGGAGACCCGTCCCCGGGTGGAGGCCAAGCGTGCAGGCCAACGGCAAGGAAACCAGCACTCCAAAGCCAGTCAACCCAGCCCGTACGGATTTTTCGGGAGGGACAGGCAGGGTGGGCAGTCCTGCGTGTCTGGGAGCACAAGGTAATACGGGAGCCCTGCCCCGTGGTAGAGCGCCACTAGAACCTGATGTTTTCATCGGGAAAGAGGTTGACCTAGCATCGCACGTCGGTTCTGCAGTGATTGAAGAACCCACTATACCTGTCGAGGTGCCGCATGGCTAAAAGCCGCGTTTTCGTGTCGTTCGACTACGACAACGATGAAGATCTGAAAACTCTGCTCGTTGGGCAGTCGAAAAACGGTGACTCACCCTTCGAACTAGCCGACTGGTCGGTAAAGGAGCACCTCACCGGCGACTGGAAAGCCAAGGTCCGCGACAAGTTGAAGCGCGTGGATCAGGTCTGCGTGATATGCGGCGAGAAAACGGATACTGCCGTAGGCGTTGGTCACGAGCTGACCATCGCGAAAGAGGAGAACGTCTCCTATTTTCTTCTTAAGGGTCGCGCCAGCAAGACCTGCACGAAACCGACCTCGGCAACCAGTTCGGACAAGATGTACGACTGGACCTGGGACAACCTGAAAAAGCTGATCGGCGGCGCCCGATAGCCATGAGAAAGGCGCTCGTTGTCGGCATCAACGACTATAAATCCTCGCCGCTCACCGGCTGCGAAAATGACGCAAAGCGCATAGAGTCGTTGCTCGCCCAGAACTACGATGGAGGGCCAAACTTTTCGTGCCGACGGCTGCTCTCGAGCGAGCAGATGGTGAGCACCGACGTGCTTCGCGAGAAAACTAGAGACTTGTTCATGCCTGAGTCGGACGTTGCTCTGCTGTTCTTCGCCGGTCATGGATCGAACTGCCCTGGGATCGGCGGCGTGCTAGTCGATCAGTCGGCGCGTGCCGCGGAGCACGGCCTACCCATGACGGAGTTAATGAACATCGCTGGATCGGGAAAGGCAAGAGAGCGGGTAATCATTCTGGACTGCTGCCACAGCGGCGCAGCTGGTGAGAATCCTTTGCTCAGCGAGAACGTCATTTTGCCGCCAGCCACGGTGGTACTTTCCGCCTCGCGTTCGGATGAACCGGCGGCGGAACAAGGCGGCTGCGGTCTGTTTACCGGGCTCGTCAGTGATGCGCTTGAAGGTGGTGCTGCGGATGTCCGGGGGCGAGTAACGGTGGCGGGGCTCTACGCATATGTCGACGAGGTCCTCAATCCGTGGGAACAAAGGCCTACCTTCAAGGTTCACGCATCAAAACTAACGCCACTTCGCCTCTGCGCTCCTGCGATGGCATTCGAGCACCTGCGACGCCTCCCGGAGCTGTTCCCGGCACCAGAATACGCTTTCCCGCTCGATCCCTCTTACGAACCGGATGCGGAACCACCGCACCCTGAGCATGAAGAGGTGTTCGGAATTCTTCAGAAGTTCAGGGCGGCGCGGCTCTTGGTGCCGATCGGAGAGGAACACATGTACTACGCGGCGATGCGGTCAAAAAGTTGCCGTCTGACACCGCTGGGCCGTTTCTACCGGCAGCTCGCGGAGAAGAAACAACTGTGAATGTCGGCGTCACTGGCCACCAGAACATCGGGTCTGCGGACGCGGTGCAGTGGGTCCGGCAAGAAATCGAAAGCTTTCTGGCCCGGAAGAACGTCAGTCGTGGGTTCACGTGCTTGGCCAAGGGCGCCGATCAGCTTTTCGCTGAATGCCTGCGAGCGCGGAACATCCCCTACGAACTCGTTCAGCCATGCAGCGGGTATGAAACCACCTTCACCGACCCGGCTGATCTGGCGCGATATATTGAGCTGCGTGCCGGTGCGGCCTCCACCCTCGTCTTGGAATTTCTCACACCCAGCGAAGAGGCCTTCTACGCAGCCGGGAAAGCCGTGGTGGACGCTTCAGAGATGATCGTTGCGGTGTGGAACGGAAAGCCTGCGCAGGGACTCGGCGGGACTGCTGATGTGGTGAGCTATTCGCAGTCACGTGGCGTGCCCGTGCTCCATCTGAACAATCTGATGCGCACCCGTTGCGTAATTGGGGAACGCCATGT
>JADHEF010001540.1_pt1 | contig 13615 bp, 20 predicted proteins | sample 8952391 | NCBI WGS metagenome assembly JADHEF01 (sample SAMN16124439, study PRJNA663245) | bioreactor sludge metagenome | isolation source: sludge (nitrite) | place: India:Bengaluru | collected 2019-02-28
ACGGTCGCTGCAACCGGCTTAACGTACGATTTTTTCCGTTTTCTGAGGCGACCCCATGTCCGGGCTGAGTGCCATCGCGTTACCCTTTGGTGTAGCGGTAGTAATCGTAATACTACTATTATTATTCCTATTGCGCCACTCCCTGAACCCGGTTTTGAGCGGATGACGGGTCAAGGGGTTGGTGCGGCCCGCAGCCCGAAGGGCGAGGACACGGCCCCTTGACGCGGCAGGAGCGGCCCAACGCTCACCGGCAGGGGGCAGACAAGGAAGCGAAGCGCCCCGCCGGCTGCACCCCTGACGACAGAGGGCGACTCGCTCCCTTCCCGCTGGCGGGAAGGGCGGGGGGATGGGTGGTAGGCGCTGCAAGCGCCTTTCTCCCTCTCGACGGCCATCGGCCGGCGTGGGGGCGGCGTGTCCCTTCTGCCATGCATCCGCAAGACAGTTTCAGCGGTCGTAGAAAGCTCCAGGAAGCGCCGTAGGCGCGTTTTAAGCGCTTCCCCTTCCCTGACCCTGCAGACCTGCAGGAAAACGCCTCTACGGCCTTCCTGTGCGTTCTGGTGGCCTCGGCGGTTCGGAGTGGAACCGCGCGGCGGTAGCCGCGCCCTGGTAAACAGTCCTGGCCGAAGGCCAGCCATTTGAGCCGGAGGGGGAGCCGGCTTGTCCGGGGGAACCCCGCAGGGGTGCCCCGGCCGTAGGCCGCTCTGCGCCGCTTCGTTTGCGCTGTCGGTAGAGTTTTCCACCGAAAGCGGCGCTCCCATTACCAGCAAAAATTTATAGGATCTTTTTTTAAAGGCAGAACCGTACCGGTTTTAGGGGGGGGGGAATTTATCGCGCAAGGGGGGTGCGATTTATCGTGGACAACCGGCCTAGGGGGGGTGCGATTTATCGCGCTGGGGGGGTGCGATTTATCGTGGATAAGTCGCACTATCCACAGGGTTTTTCCACTTTCCGCGATGGTGACAACGCGCGCACCTGGTCGCGCCGATCTGTCACCAGTCGGACGCCGGTCGCGGCGGATCAAGGGGGGGGGTGATTTATCGTTCTGGCGCGGCTTGGCGGCCAGTCGAGGGGGGGGCGATTTATCGCGCTCAGTCATGCGATGGTGACGCGGCCGAGCTGGCCAGCTCGATGCGATGTCACCACGACCCGCCGGGACGGCGGAACGAAAGGGATAGAAGCCCGAAGGGGCGAGACAGTCGGCCATGCCGGCAGGCTCGATGCGCAGCACGATAGCCCGGCCCTGGCATCGCCAGGGTGAGCCTACTTTGTGAGCTTCTTCGGAATCGGTGGCGGCGAGCCGAGCAACAGCAGCCCGCCCGTCACCTGCTTGACGTTGGCACTCGGATAGACGGCCTGCACCTTGCGCAGCACCGGCAGAAACTCCTTCTTGAAGTCCTTGTCCGGGTCTTTGCCCTTGTACTCCTGGGCGAACTGCTCGCGCAGCGACTTCCAATGCAGCACAACGCCCTTGCCCTCGATGCGGTGCAGACGATGGGCCAGCCATGCGTACACGTCCAAGGCCAGCGCGGAGCCTTTCAGCGCGTGCAGGGCGCGATTGTCCAGCGGCACGGCGCTATCACGCAGCTCGTTGAAGTAGTGCTCTGAGAGCGTCATCACGCCCGGCCAAAGCGGCTTTTGCTGGCTGTCGCGGTTGGACACCCAAGCGTCGAACTGCTCGACGGGCTGACCGTTGAACGTGCGGCCTCGGAAACCGAGCTGCAAGCGGCACGCGGCCAAGGCGTGCATCTGCTTGCGCAAGGTCGTGTAGCGTGCGCCCTGGCTCGCGGTATCGGCTCCCAGCATCAGGCGCAGGAAGTCAGCCGCGCTGTCACCGATGGGGATTTCGCGCGTGCCGTGGCGCACCGCAAACGTGGAAACCCAGGCCAGCGCAAGGCGCGGCATCACCCCGTAGGGAATGGGCTGCTGCACCGGCCCTTTGCCCTCGTCCAGCCAGCCGGCTTGCACGTTCACCCAGGCTTGGCCGGACTGGCGCATGAACTCGCGGCCCTCGACCTTGGCGCGGGGCAAACCGACCTGACACAGCACGGCATGGGTGAAAGCCATGTCCTCGCCGGATGGCGGCGTCGTGGCGATGTCGGTCGCCACCTCCAGCAGCTTGCCCTCCTGCTTGCTGAGGGCCAAGGCACGGCCGGCGCTGGCCTTCTTGGCCGGCGTGGCCTTCTCCTGGGCGCGCTCAACGCGCTGCACGGCATCCTTGACGGCTGGCGGCAGGTTCAGCGATGCACCGACATTCAGCGGCGAGCGATCACGCTTGCCGCGCGCCTGGGCGGTCTTGGCGGCAACATCGGCAGCGGCGGCCGGCTCGATGCCGGCGGCGATCAGCTCGGCACGGTAGGCCGCTTCGTCGAACTGGTCGCCCAGGTCTAGGGCTGTCTGTCGGTTCCCGTTTTTGCTAAGATTGGTCATGGTCATTCGCCTGTTTTGGTAATGGTCAGCGGCCCTTACTGAGTTCGCCACTCCGGGGCCGCACCCGGCCCGACACGTTGGCGCGTGTCGGGCTTTTCTTTTCTGGCCTCATAGCGGCCCGCTCTCCTCGCGCCAGTTCGAGGCATCGACAACGATTTCCGGCGACAGGCCGGACACGTCGGCCAGCGTGGTAAGCGCCTTCTCGAACGTGCGGAAGCGCACCGGCTGGCCGTGGTAGGTGACGGCGCGCAACGTGCGGCCCTGACGCGCGTACAGCGTGAAGCCGGCGGCATCGTCGGGATACAAAACCGCCTGCACCGGCTCTGCGCCGGGGGTGTCGCAAGCCGCGTTCAGGCGGTCAAACGTCCACGGCCGGGCCTTCTTCGGCCTCGGCTCCAACTGTTCAAAGAAAGCGTTCACAAAGCCCTCGCTCTGGTCTTGCGGGATACCCGTCTGTTCAATGCTCTGGTTCATCGTTCGCCACTCCTAGAAAAACCGGCGTTGGCGCGCCGGGGTTGGTATTGGTGACAGCTCGGCGACCTGGCCAGCTCGCCGGCGTCACCACGTTGTCACGGCGCTGACAGCGCCGTGGGGAAACTGTTCTGTGCCGTCACTGCATGGCCTCCCACGGGTTGATGACGTTGAGGCCGGCCGCTTGGAACGGCGCAACGTCGCGCGTGGCGACGGTGAAGCCGCGAGCGTTCGCAATGGCGGCGATGTAGCCGTCTGGTGTGGGGAAGCCCTTGCCGGCGGCACGGGCGGTAACGGCCAGCTCGGCGTAGTGCCGCGCTGCGTCGGTGTCGAAGGCAAGCACGCGATCCCCGAACAGCTCCAGCAGGCCATCCAGCGTTTGCGACAGCGCATCTTTGCGCCGGCCGGACGGCAAGGCACCGATACCGAACAGCAGTTCGGCAAGCGTGACGCTGGACAGGTAGAGGGTTTCGGCCGCCTGCTCATCCAGCCACGCCCGCACGGCGGGATTCGGTTCCGCTTTCATCGCCTCGGAAACGACGTTGGTATCCAAGACGATCATTCAAACCTCACAGGCTCGGCCGGGGTCTTGTCGCGCACCTGCTCGAAGGCTGCGATGTCGTCATCGGTCAGCCCGACGCGGCGGCCCAACTCGGCCAAGGCCGTGCCCAGGCGAAGCCGCTCCGGCGGGCGAACGGTCGATTCGAGGATGTCGCGGATTTCGGCCTCGGTGCTGCGGCCGTGCGTTGCTGCGCGTACTCGAAGCGCGCGATGCACCTCGTCCGGCAGATTTCTAACGGTAACTGTCGCCATGTTGGCCTCCTGCGCTTTGCGCTATCAATGAAAGCATTCTAGGCCTAATGCCATCACTGCGCAACAGTCCGAAAACGGTCGTTTTGTGGATTACGCAACACCGGCCCGCCCTGCCCTGCTTTCGGGCCTGTTCTGTGTCCGCAATGGCGTCTATAAATCAAAGTCTATAAACTGCCGGTTTCATCGAATAAACGGACGAAAACATGAAGATCGGTTACGCGCGGGTATCGACCGACGATCAGCGTATGGACTTGCAGCGGGACGCCTTGACGGCGGCCGGCTGCGAAAAGGTGTTCACCGACACGGCCAGCGGCGCGAAGGCGGCCCGGCCGGGCCTGGATGAAGCCCTGTCGTATGCCCGCAAGGGGGATGTCCTGGTCGTGTGGCGGCTCGACCGCCTCGGGCGCTCGCTGCCCGAGCTGGTCAAGATCGTGGGCGAGCTGGAAGCCGCCGGGGTCGGCTTCGAGAGTGTCACGGAACGGATTGAAACCAGCTCGGCCGCCGGCCGTCTGGTGTTCCATGTGTTCGCGGCGCTGGCCGAGTTCGAGCGGCGCTTGATCGTGGAGCGCACGCACGCGGGGCTTGCTGCTGCGAGGGCACGCGGGCGCAAGGGCGGACGCCCTGCCCTGCCCCCTGAGAAGGTCGCTGCGATTCAGGCGATGGCCGCCGGAAATCGGTCGGTGACGGAGATTTGCAAGGCGCTCAAGATCGGGCGTAGCACGCTCTACAAGTACGCGCCGGGTATGAAGGAAGGGGCCGCAACTGGTGACAAACCCGCTTGACCTGGTGCGCGGGCCTGTCACCATTCATTTACTCAAAAACTCGTTTGCTCAATAACTCGCATGAGCGTTTAAGCCTGCGCCCTGCCCTGTTCTTCGAGCACTTGCCGGCACATGGCCTGCATGTCGATTTCACCGGCCGCTATGGCTTCAAGGGTGGCATCGTCCAGCGCCTGCACGATGCTGGTTGCCCGGCGCTCCAGCTCCTGGCGGGCGATGCGCTGCCAGTCCTCGACATCCATCAGGGACGCCAGCCCGGCCGCGTTGGCTCTGCCGTAGCCGCGCAGTACCTCTTTCGCTGTCTCGTTGGACATAGATCCTCCTACGGTCATTCAGTGGGGTACGGGCCAAGGAAGCGCACGCCGTTGAAGTGGATCAGGTGGGACGGTGCATCAGCCACCCACACTTCGGTTTCCCAGGCGATTTCGCCCAGGTAGCGGCCCATGATGGCCCGGTTCGGGAAGGCGGTCACATAGACCAACCCGGCGGTCGATCCGGCGAACAGCTTCGCCAGCTCGGCGTGCCGCTTGCCATCGACCGGGCCGTGACTGGTGACGGACTCGACCAGCAGCAGCCAGTTTTTCGCGGTGAAGTGCAACACCACGTCGGGCATCTTGCCGTGTGAATCCACATCGACGCCTAGGCCGGCCAGCAAGGGCGCGTCGAAGTAGCCCCACTTGTCGCCCGTGTCGCCGGCATAGACCAGCACGCTACCCGGCGCGAAGCGCGGGGCGAAGTCCTCGATGATGGCCCGGATCAGCTCGCTATGCTCGCCGGGGCTGAGGGTGATTTCCTTGCCCGGCGCAATCTCGACCGGGATACGGTTCTGTTCGCGCTCCTTGGCATAGCGGGCAACCAGCGTTTCCCGCTCGGCCAGATAGGCGGTCAGGCTGTCATGCCATGCCGGCGTGCCGAAGGTACGCAGCAGGGCCAGCGCGGCCGGCTCGATCTGATAGACGGCCTTCGGGCTGTTCACCGGCCGGTCGGGCTTGTCCGGGTTGTAAAGGGCAATGCCGGCATCGCAGAACTGGTGCATGGTCTGCCGGCGGAACGTCTCGCGGGTGTTCGGTGCGTACTCCTTGCCGTAGTGCTCGCGCGCCCAATCCATGATGGGCGTGATACCCACAAGCGGGTTTTCCGCGTCGGCCCACGCCTTGCCCGGCGTGAGGTTCAGCAGGGCCAGCAGCGACAGCGCGGAGCGCTCGTTTTGCTGCGCTCTGGGCAGGCCCAGGGCAATGATGATCTGGTGCGCGGCCTCGATGTAGTCGTTCTTGTCGTTCATTCGGTCAGAGTTCCTAGCTTGGTGTCGATCTGTTCTTGCGTGAGCGTTCCTTGCTGCATGGCCCACTCGCCAAGCTCGATCAGGGTTTCACGGCTCGGGTACTTCATCAGCTTGAGGTCGGTCGCATTGACCTGGGTATGGCCGTTGAAGCGCCTGAAATTCTCATCAACCGCGGTTGTGTTCAGGAACACGGCCAGACCACGGGCCAGCGCCTCGGGCAATCCGCGCTTGTTCTCGTGGAACAGGTTCAGGTGGTTCTCGAAGCCCAACACGGGCGCGTCACCGAAGGCGCTCGGCTCGACCACGCTCGCCACGATCCGGCGCTTTTCTTCCTTGGACGAGAAGCGGCGAACCACGCAGTAGAAGCCGCTCGGGTACAGCCATTTTTCGGTGTCGGCGTTGCGCTCGATGGCGTTCGGCTTCTTCATGCCCTCGATGGGCCATGTGGTGCCGGTGCTGCTGAAATGGCCCGGATACAGCAAGGGAACGGTGCCCTCCCCTGGCATGTCACGCAGGTGCTCTTTCAGCCTGAAATCGACCACCGGGCCGGTGGATACCTTGATGCCCAGGTCGCCCAGCGTGGAGCGGATCGCCTCGGATAGCTCGATGGCGTTCTTCTCCGGGGACGTGGGAACGTGAATGAACCGCTCCGGGTCATCCGGGAACACGATCCGGTCGAACGGGTGTTCGTGGGTCACAAGGTCGGCGAAGGTGTCATCGGTCGATGTCGTGACCGTCACCGGCCCCTGCTGGCCGTCCCGCTCCAAGCGGATGATGATGTTCTCTTGCAGCACCTCGTCATCCTTGAATGCCTTGCTGCGCGACTCGAACAGGTGCATGTGACGGACGGCCGCACGCTCAAGAATGAAGTCGCGGAACGGTCGGTAATACGGCCCATTGCAGAAGCTGCGCGGGATGATGGCAACGATCTGCCCGCCCGGCGCGGCCTGGGCGACAGCTAGCGCGACGAAGGCGCTATACAGGTTCACCGTCTCGATGCCGACACGGCGCAGGGCCAGCCGGTGAGCGGAATTGCTGTTGATCTTCTTGTAGGGCGGATTGAGGATGGCATGGGTGTAGCCCTGACCCTGCAGACCTTCGGCGGTCGCCAGCTCGATGTAGTCGCCCGCGATGATGTTCGTCTTGACCTGGTTGTAGCCGGCCAGGTGCTGCGCCAAGTGCCCCCGCAAGATGTCGTCAATCTCGTAGGCGGTCGCTTCGACCGTCTCGAAGCCGAAGCCGCCGGCCGTCCAGCGATCCAGGAACGCGCACGACAAGGCGCCTACCCCGGCGCCGGCATCCAGTAGCCGACAGGTCTGCAGGGTGCTGGCCGGGAACAGGGACGCCATGAAGCGGGCCACGCTCGAAGGCGTCATGAACTGGCCGAACTCGGCCTTACGTTTCTGCGCGATGCGCGGGGAAACCTCTTTGCGCACGTTATCGACCACTTGCAGCATTGTCGCCCCCCGCCTCGCTTTGATGATTCGCTCTTAAACTCATTTACTCAATCACTCGGAAGCTGTTCAACGAAATCCGTCAGCAGCTCCTTGACGGTCTTTCCCTGCTTGGCGGCATAGACCTTGAGCTTGGTGTGCTGCTCGGCGCTCAAGTCGAAGTTCACGCGCTTGGTGGTCGCCTTGTCGGCAAGACTGGCAAGGGTTGCGGCCTTGTTGGTCTTCGCGCTCGGCCGGCCTGCGCTGAGGGTGCCTTTTGTGCTCATCATTTCAAATCCTCATAAACTCAAATGAGTTTTTGCGTAATCTCGGCCATCAGGGCGCGCACCTCGCGGGCGGCGTCACCCTCGGGTTCGTCATCCATGACCGTGGTTCCGGCGGCAGCCGTACCTGGATAAATCACCCGCTGCGTGATGCGTGACTCCAAGACGGGTAGGCCGTAGCCGTTCAATGCGTCGGTGACTTCGGCCCCGATGCGGGTGCCCTTGATGGCCCTGGACACGACAAAGGCGGCTTGCAGCTTGCCGTCCGTGACCTCGATCCGCTGCTTCACCAGCTCGACAAGATCGGCCGTCGCCCAAATGTCGTAGGGGGAGGGTTGCACCGGGATCAGGATGAACGAGGCGGCCTTGATGGCCGACACGGCCAAGTCGGCCGCCTGGGGCGCTCCGTCGATCACCACGAAGTCTTTCCGGCCGATGGCCTTCAAGTCGCGGTCAATGGTCGGCCGGTCGATGCCGACAACGGCCAGCGGGTTGTCCTCGCGCACGGCGGCCCAATCGCGGGCACTGCCCTGGGGGTCGGAATCGACAAGCAAGACATCCTTGCCGTCCAACTGCAAGGCGCGGGCTAGGTGTGTGGCGATGGTCGTCTTACCCGACCCGCCCTTTTGGTTCAGAACGGCGATGACGTGCATATAGCATCCTTTGAGTGAAAACGTATTTACTCATTGGAGTATATGCGTATTGCCCTGGGCGGTAAAGCGCCCGTGCTCGATCCTCCCCGGCCTACACGCTGCCCCCCGACGCTGCGCCGGGCAGGGGAAAGGCGGCCTTGCCGCCCGGCTCGATGTCCAGCTTCCAGCGGCTAAGACTTGCATCCTGGACGGCAGCCACCTTGTCCGTGTGCCTGTAGATGTACGTCGCCAGCTTCTCGATCTGCTCCGCCTTGAGACTGACGCGCCCGCCTTCGTTCAGTCGCTTGGTGATCTGGTTCAGGTTCCGGCCGATGCTTCGGAGCTGATAGGACGATTCCCATAGCGCCCTGGTCGCCTCCATCGTGAATTGCGGCTCATGGGTCAGACTGGCCCGCACGCAATTGACGATCCAGCGGGTAGGCGAACAGCCCTCGGCCTCGGCCCTGGTCGTGACGCCTTGGTACTCGGTCGGTGTCAAGCGAACCTCGATTCGCTCCTTCGGCCCGTCGTCGGGCTGGCCGGCTGCCTGGGCGGCGATCCAGTCGCGCACCTCGGCCGGCATGTCGTCCTGGACGATGTAGCGCATCAGTGCCCGCATCACCTCGGATGGTTTCTTGTCCGTCCTGGCACACCACGCTTCCCACTGCTCTTGCAGCTCGACGGGGACGCGAACGCGGTAGATGTGACTGTCTCGGGTTGCCCCGATTTCGGCTTTTCTTGGCATGGCCTTCTCCGGGGAAAGGGGGGAGTCCCATGTGTGGGCATGCAGCCGGAAATTTTCGTCATGACGAAATCTTCGCGAGAAGCCGTCGCCACACATGATTCCGGCTTCACGTAGTGTGGCACAAAATACCGGCGTTAGCCTATCCTGCATTAGCCCACACTCCCCCACACACTTTTCGTCATGACGAAGTTTTGGCCCTCTTTTGTCGGGAAACGCGGTCTTGCGCCCGACACTCACGGAAGAATTTCGTGATGGGAACGAAAAAGCCGCCTTACGGCGGCTTTTGCTTGGCATCGAAACGTGGCCTACAACGGTGAACAAGTTCGCCCGGTCAGCAAGACAGCCGCCGCGCGCCCTTCGTACTCGACCAGCAACAGCGGCTTTTTCATGGCGTCCGGGTCGGATACGGCCTTGCCACGCGGCCAACTGGTCAGCTCGCCCAGGTCGCCGGGTTCGGTGCCGCCCGCGCCTGTGTCGTCGCCATCGGTGCCGGGGGTCGCCTTCGGCTTGGTCTTCGGCTCGGTGCCTTGCTTGTCGATTCCGATCCCCTGGTTGCCGCCCGAAATTTCGTCATGACGAAATTTTGCCGGGTCGCCATCGGTGCCGCCTTCGGTGCCAGCTTCAGCGCCGCCGCCCGTGTCGGTGCCGCCAGTGTCAGCAGGCGAGGGCAGGGGACCGGCAAGGCGATCAATGGCGAAGTGGTGAAGCAGGCACAAACCCTGTGAGACACGAAGACCCGGCAGCTTCATGCCGAGGCGGCCGAGCTGAAAGCGGCCATGCTGCGGGAACATGCCGAAGTATTGGAATCGACCCGCAAGGCGATACGGCAGGAAATCGGCGAAGCAATGGGGCAGGTGGCCCGCTCGACGGTGGAAACCAATCGCTCGATCTGGTCGGCTGCGCTTGTCTCTGGCGTGACCTCCGGTGTAGTGGCTGGACTGGCTGTGTTTCTGCTTCTTTGAGCAAGTGAAGTTAAATTCATTTACTCATTTGCGCATAAATAGGCTATACTCAAAGCTTAGAGAACGTGCCAAAATAGGCTCGTTTGGTAGCACCGAGACATTAATTTTGGGCATCGCCCATCTACTTGACCGGCTCCGCGCTGCGCCCGGTATGACAGGCTGGAACAGGACAGCATGACCACGCGGAAAGGCGCGTTGTGATAGCCCGCTAGGGTGCGCTCCCGGATGGGGAGCAAGACCGCCACCACAGGCGGAACGGCTGACAAGCCCGATGCCCTCCCTTCAACCGAAAGGAGTGGCAATCCATGATCTCTTACATCCACGCGCCAGTTATGGCGCTCTGCTTCTTCATCCTGGTAGCGATGTGGCGCTTTTGGGCCTGCATTGACAGACTGGGATTCACACGCGAGGTCGGCCGTCGCGCCCCTTCGATGATCCAAGGCGACATCCTCGCCGCAACGCTCGCCATCATGCCGTTCCTGGTTGCGGCTGTGGATTGGTCGGGCCTCACCCTGCCGCGACAGTCGGCCCCAATTTCGCCATATGCGGCGGCCTTCATTTCTCTTGCCTGCCTAGGCGGTTGCATGTTCATCCTGCGCAACTCTGGCGAACGCTTCGCCGGGCATTGGGCCGGTACAAGGGAAAGCGCCCTGCGTACCGTGGCGGCACTTCGCATCATCGACGCGGCCGAGCTAGCCCACGCCCTGGACTACCTGCAAGCCCACGAGACTGCACAACGCCCGCAAGGTGTTGGCCGCATCATTGAGGCCGAAGCGCGGGAGGTGCAGAAATGAAAAAGCTCTCCCTCGTTTTGGTCGTCGCGGCCGTCCTGGTCGGCTGCAACAAGACCCCCGAACCTGTCCAGTCGGTTGATTGGTACAAGGAACACAAGGCCGAGCGCGAAGCGATGCTCGCCAAGTGCAAAGCCAATCCTGGGGAGCTTGCCCTGACACCGAACTGCGTCAATGCACAAGCGGCAAAGGAGGCTATCGCCTTCGGTACGCAGTCCGGTATCAAAACAACGGCTCCCACCTTCAAGAAGAAGGGGGAATGACAAATGGCTGATTGGACTCTTTTCACCTTCATCGGCGAAACCGTCACAAATGCAACCAATGCCTTTGTGGTGCCTGCTGCTGCGGACTTGATTTACAAGCTCCAGATGACCGCGCTGCTAGGCGTGACGCTCTATTTCGTCCTGACAGGCTATGCCATTGCCACAGGCTCCGTAGAAGCCCCTTTCCCGACCTTCATCAAGCAATGCGTGAAGATCGGGTTCATTTCAGTCTTTGCTCTCACGGCGGACGGGTATCACACCCATGTCGTGGAGACATTCCAAGGGCTAGAAACAGGACTATCCAGCGTCCTAGATGCCAGCTCGGCGGCCCCTCCTGGGTCGATCTACGAGACGCTGGATAACGTGCTGAATAAGGGTGCTGGGCTGGCTTCGACGTGCCTAGATCACGCTCTTGAAGCGGGGTGGAACATCGGCGCGGCCGTGAGCTGGGTACTCGCTGCACTGTTCATCTCTCTGGGAACGTTGGTCTTCGCTCTTGTCGGGGGCGTGAACATCATCGTGGCCAAGTTCTCTCTTGCCATTCTGTTTGCCCTCGGGCCTCTGTTCATTCTGGCGTTGATGTTCCCGGCCACGGCGAAATTCTTTGATAGCTGGATCGGGCAAGTCCTGAACTACATCTTTACCGTCGTCATCCTGGCAATGGTCATGGCATTTGGTATCGCTGCCTTTGACCACTTCGTAGCGACGGCAAATCTGTCCGGTGATGGTCAGCAGAACCCCTACATGGTTGGTCTGCAAGTGCTTGGCCTAACTCTCGCACTCACGTTTATTGCGAAACAGGCATCCGGTATCGCCTCCGGGCTGGCCGGCGGCGTTTCGATGGCGGCCCTCGGGCTTCGTCAAATCCTCTCGCCGGCGAAGCCGCTGGTCGATGCAGTGAACCCTTTGGCTCAACGCACGCGCCTCGACCCGAGAACTGGGCTTCAGACCAATAGCAGTCGAGCGGAACACTTCATGATGGGGCGGACGGCATGGAACCCTGCTTATCGGCAGGCGGTGAAGGAGCACATGCAGACCGGATGGGGTCGCGCCAACGGCGGCAGCATGAAAAAGGGGTGACGGGCCATGTTTGAACAACTTGAACACGAAGCCTTGATGCGGCTCATGCGGTATTCGCTGGGCTATCTTCCTGATAGTCGGCGCATCGCCCATTGGCTGCAAGAGTGGGAACGGGCAGACAATCCACGGAGCATCAAAGCCAAGGTTCCCGGCCTTGCCGCCGATCACGCGCGAGACGTGCGCATGCTGGCGCAGGCAGCGAAGGCGACGGGGGCCAAGCCCTCGACACTCGGCCGCCGCGAGTACGTCTTCAATATGGAGAACATCGCGCGGGCCTATCCCCTTCCGGCGACGGAGCTTGAGAGATGAAGGACAAGCCGCACGACGAAGCGATGGCCCAGGCGTACCGCAAGCGCCCGGCCGAAGCCTTCGCCATGTTCCGGTCGCTGCTGCTCGATGGCGGCCAGCGTGGCGAATGGCGTATCTTCTGGCGTCATGTCTGGCTTGCGCTGCGTCGGCGGTAACTGTCCCTCTCGGTCTGCACCACGGCCCCGCCTCGGCGGGGCTTTTCTTTTGGTGACGGTGGATCTGCCTCGATCGCGCGGGCCTGTCACCATCGGTCGAATTGGTGACGCCGGCGAGCTGGCCAGGTCGTGGATCTGTCACCACGGCAGGGGAGGGGCAAATCAGCACGCCGCCCCCTTGGCCCTACCGGGCCAGTGGCGAGAAAGGCGGCGCATGTGCGCCGCTACCGGGAATCAGGCTTTCGGCTCCTTCTTCCTGGTCGTGGCCGGTTTCGCCTCGGGCTTATCCAGTCGGGCGAGTAGGGCGCTTGCCTGGGCTTGGGTCGCTTCGAGCTGCCCGGCCAGCCCTGCTGCCTTCTCGCGGGCCTCGGCCGTCGCTTTCCGCTCCTGGTTCAGTTCGGCACGCATCGCCGCCAGTTCGGCGGCCGTGTTCTGTTGCTGCTCCTGGTTCGCCTTGCGCTCGGCCTCGATGGTGGCCTGAGTCTTCACCAGCTCGGCCCGGATGCTGTCGCGCTCGGTGGCGGCATCCTGCGCGGCTTGCCTCTGCTCTGCCAGAGCGGCGCGGGCATGGTCGGCGTCCTGGTGCGCGCGGTCGAGTTCGGCCCGCAGGTCGGTCGCCCGGCGCTCGATCTCGTCGGCCTTCGCCTCGGCTCGCTCGGCGCGGGTTAGTGCCTGGGCCAGCTCGGCCCGCACGGCGGCAAGTTCAGCGGCGGCCCGTTCCGTGGCGTCCTGGTGCGCCTGGGCGGCATCGAGCGCCTGCGTCTTCACCCGCTCCAGCTCGGCCGCTTGTGTGTCGAACGCTTCCGACTGCTGTTCGGATAGCTCGATGAGGTCGGCTTTCTCGGCCTCAAATGCTGCCTTGGCGGCCTCTAGCGATTCATTGGCGAGCTGCTGCGCCGTGGCCCACAGGCTCTGCCCCATGTCCTGCAAAACTGCCTGCAAGGCGGCCGGCATCGGCTCCCTGACCGTCTGCACCTGCTTGCGCTGCTGCTGCCGCCATTCCTTCATCGCCTCGACCACGTTGTTCATGCCGGCACGGCTGAGCTGGCGCACGGCCTCCACGCTTGGAAACTCGCCGGTTTCGCTGGCTGCATGGAGCTGGTCGGCGGCGGCGAAGATGCGTTCCTTGATGTCGGGGGCGTCTCAGAAAACGGAAAAAATCGTACGCTAAGCCTGCGCCGCGACTGTT
>JADHEF010001541.1_pt1 | contig 13606 bp, 11 predicted proteins | sample 8952391 | NCBI WGS metagenome assembly JADHEF01 (sample SAMN16124439, study PRJNA663245) | bioreactor sludge metagenome | isolation source: sludge (nitrite) | place: India:Bengaluru | collected 2019-02-28
GGTAATCCCCCCGCAGATTAGCTGACGTCAGAAGTGGAATTTTCTCGTACGCTTTCCCGAGGAGGTTCCATGAAGAAGTCCCGCTTCACCGACAGTCAGATCATCGCCGTGCTCAAGCAGGCCGAAGCCGGCACGCCGGTACCGGAGCTGTGCCGCGAGCACAGCATCAGTTCGGCGACGTTCTACAAGTGGCGCAGCAAGTTCGGCGGCATGGATGCGTCGATGATGTCCCAGCTCAAGGAGCTGCAGGACGAGAACCGACGCCTGAAGAAGATGTATGCCGAGGCCCAGTTGAGCGCTGATCTGCTGAAGGAGGCGATGTCAAAAAAATGGTGAGGCCATCTCAACGCCGGGAGATGGCCCGATCAGCGGTGGAAGGCAGACGCACGAACATCCGGCATGCGTGCCGGACGTTCGAGGTCAGTGAGACGTGCTTCCGCTACCAAGCGAAGGCGAGCGAGGAGAACGGGCAGATTGCGGACTGGCTGGTGCGGCTGACGACGGCGTATCGCGACTGGGGCTTCGGCCTGTGCTTTCTGCACCTGCGCAACGTCAAGGGCTTCGGCTGGAACCACAAGCGCGTGTACCGCATCTACCGGGAGTTGGAGTTGAACTTGCGGATCAAGCCAAGGAAGCGGCTGGTACGGGAACGGCCGGAGCCGCTGGCGGTGCCGGAGACGATCAACCAGGTCTGGTCGATGGACTTCATGCACGACCAGCTCAGCGATGGCCGCAGCTTCCGGCTGTTCAACGTACTGGACGACTTCAACCGTGAAGGGCTGGGGATTGAAGTCGATCTGTCGCTTCCATCGGGGCGCGTGATCCGCTCCCTGGAGCAAATCATCGAGTGGCGTGGGAAACCGAGCGTCATTCGCTGCGATAACGGTCCCGAATACATCAGTGGTGCGTTGCTCGCCTGGGCAGAGCGACAGGGCATCCGGATCGAGCACATCCAGCCGGGCAAACCGCAGCAAAACGCCTACATTGAGCGCTACAACCGAACGGTCCGCTACGCCTGGCTCGCCCGAACCCTGTTCGAGACAATCGAGCAGGTGCAGGACAAAGCCACGCGTTGGCTCTGGACCTACAACCACGAGCGGCCCAACATGGCGCTCGGCGGCATCACGCCAGCTATGAAGCTGGCGATGGCCGCATAGCTCCACTTCTGCTGCTCGCTAAAAGCGGGGGGATTACCAAATCACTGCTGCGTTCCTCGCCGCCCAGATGAAAGAAGCATCGAGCATCACAGAGCGGCGTCTTGCCATCTGGAGCACATATCACCAATGGGCAAGAAAGCACGAGGCGAACGGACTAATCCGACGCCCGATCATGCCATCGCACTGCTCTCATAATGCACACATGTACTACATGCTCCTACCAACGCTTGAGCACCGCACCCGATTCATCAAAGGCCTCTGCAACCGTGGTGTCCAAGCCGTATTCCACTACATTCCGTTGCACTCATCCCCGGCAGGAATGGAGTACGGGCGTACGCACGGACAACTTAAAGTCACCAACAACGCTTCCGACCGTTTGGTCCGAATGCCACTCTGGCTTGGCTTGGAGCCGCTAATGGAACAGGTGCTGAGCGCCGCCGATGAAGCTCTCGCGGAGGCGTTTTCTTGAATACTGACACTGACACTCCAACGCTGGAAGCTGCTCGTTGGACGCGCACCCACATCACGCCCGGGTCGCTTTTCCTGCTTTCCTACTGCACTGCGTTTTCGCTCTCGAAGTACCTAGGACTCTTGCCCGGCTATGCAATTGATGATTATCACATCATCAGTCGCCAGCACGAAGGGGAGCAAATCGGGTTCTTCCTGAGCCAAGGCCGCTATGGGTCTGCGCTCGTCGACTTCCTGTTGCAAGGAAGCGCACTGAACATGATGAGTTTCTCGGTAATCTCACTTATCGCCTCCATGGTGTTCAGCGCCCTATTTTTTACCACGGTCATTGCGCCACGCAATGATTCACCAAAAATTGCACTAGCGTCGATCGCCGCAGTGCTTGGCGCGCACTCCTATTACAGCGAGTACGTTACCTTCCGACAGTCTGCTTTGCCGATGTCATTGATGTTCACTTTTATCTGGCTTGCGGCATTAGCCTATCGAAAGTGCGTATTCGGGGAGCGACAAAATAGGTGGAAACAGGCGATCATCGCCGTTGTCGCAGGAAGTGCCGCCATGGGATTCAATCAACTGGCGGTATGCTACTGCGCTACGGCAGTGCTCTACCTTCACCTGCGCGCACAAACCAACGACCCGGCTTCACGGAGCATTGGACGGAACGTCAGTATGTTGCTTCGCGGAACTGCGCTGTCAGTAACGACCGGCGCCACTCTGATTGCGGCCAACATGCTGATTTCCGCTAGCCTGCGCGGGCTCTTGGAGATACCGGTGGATGCACGTGCGACAATCATCGCCACTTCGCAACTGGACGAACGTGCCCACCAAATTGCCGCACTGATACCCAAGCTTCTCTATAGTGGAGAAGTCATAGCCTCACCGATCGCGAAGCTGACACTGCTCGGCGGCATCTTGGTGCTGCTCGTGCCGTTGACCTCCCGGGAGATCAACAGATCGTGCTTGGCCGCGTACTTCCTGATGCTTGGCACCGCTATCACCCTTGTACCTGTCGCACTATCCAGCACATGGTGGCCGGTTCCAAGAAGCCTGATTTGCTTCCCCTTTGTTCTCGCAGGAGGGGCTTCCCTGCTGGCCACTGCCGAAAAACATAAACGACTTTACGTGTCCACGGCCCTGTTCGTGACCAGCGCATTACTCTTCAGTGCCCACAGCAACACGGCCCTGCTCAACCAACAACGGCTCAATCGTTGGGATATTGCCCAGGCGCAAGCTATCGCACTGCGTGCAGCGGCGCAGTTCCCTGATTCCTCAATGCGAATCGCCATCACGGACGCACACTGGTATCACCCGCTTGCGCCAGGAATTGCACAGGGCGATATGAATACGTCGGCCATGGCCATTGGCTGGGCAGTAGATTCCCTTTTCGATGAGTCCACCGGGCGTGACCTGAACGTACGCTCCGCACCGGAGCTTACGCACATGTGCAAAAATCGCCAACCGTTTCCAGCTCAGGATTCGATGCAGGAGAACAAGGGTGAGGTGGTCGTGTGTATGTAGTCCAGAGCATCCCTACCGCTGCCGTGGTGTCTAAACCATGATAATTGGCAGGGGCTTGCTCGACAAAGCGTTCGCACCGAGCTTCGAACTGGACGATAACATTCTTATATTCGCGTCCGGAGTATCGAATTCTGCGGAAACACGCCAAGAGGAGTTCGATCGCGAACATACATTGCTCCAGTCCTTCCTTACGGGCGGGCGTCGGCTCGTGTACTTCAGCAGCTGCGCAGTTGCCAATCCCTACCAGGCACGAACTCCCTACTTTCTCCATAAGAGCGAAATGGAGAATCACGTACTCCACAACGGCGGCCTTGTCTTACGGCTTCCACAAGTGGTAGGAAATTCCCGCAATCACAATACGCTGACCAATTTCCTCTTTGATCGGCTAACAAATGACACCGCGTTCAATCTTTGGGCACATGTCGAGAGGAATCTAATCGACGTAGACCATGTCGTCCGCATTGCGACGACCTTGATTCGCAGCAATTTCGCACCTGATCGCATACCGGTATCGATCGCATCCCCGCGATCGATCTCGATGCTTGATTTGGTCAACGTATTCGAATATATTCTACAGAAAAAGGGGAACTACAACATACTAGACAAGAAAATCCCCTTTCCCATCGAGAGCACTCTGTGCCAACAAATCGCAGCAAATATCGGAATTTCGTTCGATGAGCAATATCTTGAACGACTGCTGCGAAAATACTACGGCTCACTCGCCCGGGCCTACTAAGCATCAAATCCAGTCGACAGGTAATGCTGGTTAGCGCCAAGGCGTGCAGTGAATGCATCCCAGCTTCGCCCACGGCTGAGCTGGGAATACTGCTCTTGGCTCCTTTGCAGTCTTAATTCAGGCGAATCACGAAGCGCTTCCAGCTTGTGCACGTGGGCAGCCACATCTTCGAAATCGGCCACAAGCCAATCCGGGGCCACAAAATCCCGGATACCACCGACATTGGGCGCCACTATGGGCAGCCCGGCAGCCGCCACGTCAAACAGGATGGTCGGCACGCCCTCCCAAGCCGACGTGTGCAGATAGGCGATATGATCCGGTTGCACGACGTCTTCCAGTCGTTTGAACAGCCCATGCATGTGAACGTTCGGAAGTCGACGAAGCAGTTGCAAGACAGGATCCTCCTCGCTCACAACTGCGACTCCATGGACATCAAAGTCGAGTGCCGGCAATGCAGTGGCAATTGCCGCGAGCAGATCAGGGCGCTTCTGACGGTCCAGCCGCCCCGCCCAGAGGACCCGGGGCCGCACCGGCACATTGCGGCCTGGAAGAGTCTCGGTCCACGCCCTGTCATAGGGAAATGGAAGAATGGTAAACAGGCTCCGTGGCACACCTAGCTCGTGTGACCAACGCGCCGGATAAACGCTGTTGTCGCAAAAAATGGTCTCCATGTGCATATGACACTCTCGCAGGTAGCTGCGCGCGTAACCAACCGGGATCATGTTCGCGTCGTAGTCGTCGCAGAAAAGCGATGCATAAAGTACCGAACGCTGGCGAAGCGCAAGACCTGCAACCATGATCGACTGCCAAGCCACTCGTGAATTGATGTTATGAATCACGCCGGGCTGCAACTGGATCAGCAGGCGTATCATCAATTGGACTTGTACGTCGAAATTCACCTCTGCCGTCAGAAGGCCGAATTCCACCATCCTGATTCCCGGAGGAATCCTATCCGCCCATGGTGACGAATTTGGTTCGGTCGTGAGTACAAGGATCCGGTTAACCGGAATTTTCTCCGACCATGCCTTCAGATGGTAGATTGCCCCCCGATCCGCGCCTCCCGGAACCAGCCAAGGCAACACCATTACATGGGTGTATGGCCCTCGACCGATCTTCTCGATCAATTCGCCGTAAAGTTCGCCCGGGCGGGACATGACAGGGATGCCGTAGTGCTGGTACTGACGCACATCGCCCTGGAGCCTGAGCAGGTTCGGTTCAATATGCGCGAGTGCGATTAACTCATCCTGCAACCATTGCGGCATCTGCGGGTTGCCGTGGGTGGTAACGTCGGCGATGTGCCCCATCCTGCGCGCAAACCATCCAAGAATACGTCCCAGTTCAGAGCGGGGGTTACGCAGGAATTGTCGATAGCTAACCTGCTTGGCGAGATGGATTAAGCGACGGATCATTTGCGGTCCTGGAAATCGAAGAGCTTGCTGGGCGGCATTACCACCTGCAGCGCCTTGCTTGTTTCATTCACCGATCCGGAAAACTTTCGCCTATAGAAATAGGAAGTCCCGGGAGCGATAAGGTGCTCATAACCTGCAGCCGTGGTCTCGCAGTTCCAATACCAATCCTCATATCCGAATCCAGTTGTTGCCGGGTAACACGCCATGTAGGGAACTTCGACGAATACCTCGCGCCGGGCAAATACCGCACTGATCCACGGATTGACTAATAGCAAAGACTCTCGCGAGTAATACTGCCCTCGTTGGTCTATCTGCCAGTTGAATGCGTTGTACATCCCGAAGCTGACGACCATCTCCGGATGAAGGATAACCTTCCTAAAATTCCCACGTGCGCATTCGATATGGCGCCAGAAGTAATCTCGACTGATGATGTCATCGCCATCGAGTGTGCATACGAAGGTACCACTCGCCTGCTGGACACCTAGATTTCGTGCCAACGCAGAGTCACCGACCGATGCGTCGATGATGATCTCATCGCCCTCGAGGTCTGGGTGGAGGCGAACTGCATTGGACGTTTCTGCATCCGGGTTATCCAATACGAACACCATCTGCATGCTCACACCTGCATCGCGGGCACGGGCGCGGGACGACAGATAGCTACGAAGCGTTGCATGTGCCAGAATCCCTTCTCGATGAAAAGTAACGATGGCAGTAAGTTCGTTTGTCATCAATTTGATCTCCTACCAAACACGAACATCACGGTTCGCAGTAATAACTGTACAAATCGCCTGAAGGCAAGGCGATCGAATTTTGTTGCCAAGCGTGTCAACTCGCGGACAATTGCTTCCCCTTCCAAATTTTGTCGAGTGCCATCCTCGACCAAGGGCGCGACCGATTGATATAGATGACGGGCCGCGGCGACACAGGCCATCGCCTTCTCTTGGTCCAGCCGCGTCGCTTCAAGCTGCTGGGCAAACTTTGTCTCTTCGCTTTTGGCACGTGCGCGAGCAAGCCCCAGAGCTTCCTTCACGCCAGCGATCCCCTCTTGGAGGGATGCATTGACCAAAGAAAGACGCTCCACCTCGGCAGTCAAATTATGGTACTGGCTCTCTAACCAATCCTTGCCTTGCTGCAGATTGACTTGATGCATCTGCAGGCGCGACCTATCGTTGGTCAATTCCTGAGAAAGACGCTCCACCTCGGCAGTCAAATTATGGTACTGGCTCTCTAACCAATCCTTGCCTTGCTGCAGATTGACTTGATGCATCTGCAGGCGCGACCTATCGTTGATCAATGCGTGCAACTGAGATCGCCAAGAAAGGTTGCCCAATTGCCAGACCATGCCGGGTCGAAGCGGCTCTTCGGCAGTCAACCGTAGGGCCGAAGCGAGACAGCCGGCCTCGTCCATCATCGCCGCCAATTCGGGCATGGCGAATGTTTCGGGAGCTTCAGGATCGCCAACCACTTCTGACCACACCGACTGCACAGACAGTCGATGCGCCTCATCCAGGCCGCGTGACCATGCCTGCCGTGCAGCTCCAAGATCGCCCCGACCGAATCGAATCCAACCAAGCCGCACAGCAGCCGCAATGGTCTTGGTTCCAAGCAGTGGACTGAACGCCAGTACATCGAAGTCCAGCACGCGCTCGTAAAGTTCAGCGGCCTGCACCAAATTGCCGCCGGCTTGGTGTAGCACTGCGGCAGCGAACGCCAACGACACCTGCCAACGCAGCACGGTGGGATTGCCAGCTTGCGCATCGATATAATGCTGTGCCGCTGCGAGAAGCGTATCGCGCGCGCGCCCTTCCAACGCGCCAGAGTCATACAACAACACGCACAAGGCTGCGCCATAATCGGCCGACGACGCTGGAGACTCGTCCATCACCTTTCGTGCCAACTGTCTCCGCAGCGTGACCGACTCCAAGCGCAGACCCATGGCAACGATCAGCCGGACCACGCTGGCATCGAGATAATCACGCTGGAACGCGATGATGTTAGGTTTCTGCAACGATGGGTTCTGCTCTACGCCGGGGCCATCGAGCTTCACGGCCATGAGCACCAGCGCATCGGCCATGGCGATGCAATCTGGGTCGATCACCAAGCGACCTCCTGCATCGCGTGGGACTTCCAAGAACTGATCCAGACCTAATGGCCGCGCCAAGCTCTGCCGCCAAATACGATCGACCACCATGCCCTGCTGCTCGATTACCAGCATGAGCATGTCAAGTGCGTTGCGAACCGCTCCATATGGCAACGCCAGTACCAAACGACCGCTGCGAACCAGCGCGGCGTGCTTATGCTGGAGTTCCTGTGCCAAGTCTGCACCAACATGTGACAGTTGGGCGATTACCACGTCTACTGACCAAGCATGCCGCTGCCAGCCCCCCGGATCAAGCCACTGCACACCCTGCTCCTGCGGTGGCAAGCGCGAAGGATCGGTGACCACGCCCAGCCAGCGACAGCGCGACTGTTGTTGCACGATGCGCCATAGACCATGCTCGGAAGCATCGGTAGCCAGCACGGCATCGCCTGGGCGTACCAATCTTGCCGCCAGACCGTGATAACTCGCCCGCTGCAGAACGTCGGCATTCGCCAGTTGAACACCGTCCCGACTTAGCACCAAGATGACGGTGCCTGCAGGCGCACCTTCCAGTGCAAATACTGCCGGATGTCGCTGCCAGCCATGTGCGGCTGCTTGATTTGTCCAGATATCCATATCTGTCGACGCATCATCGGGAGCAACCAGCACAAGCACCACTGCATGCTGGTTGAGCGCGAATACTCGCTGCCCTTCAGTAACGGCCCAAGCAATCACCAACGTCGCACCCGCAGCATCGATCGCTCTCAGAACATCGCAGCCGGCCGCACGCAACGGAGCCACCAAGGCGCCCAACGCTGTCCCCAGCAAACGCACACGGCAGGGGCCGGTCACACGCATGCAGTACCCGACCAAGTCGTCCGCCATCAACGGGGCCAGCCGTGTCGATGTTGCGGACGGATCAGGGATGTTCATTGTCGCAGTCACCCTATGCCACTGAAAGTCAGCGTAGACCCCGGGTTGAGGCGTTGAACTTCGGCGGTCAGAGCGTGGTATTGCGCATCAAGCCATTCTCGCGCGGTCTCCAGCTCGACGATGTAACGCTCCAACTCAGCGATACGCTGCATATGTTCATGATACTTTCCATCCAGCCACTGCTTGGCTTCTATCAGTTGGCGCATGTCGTGCGCACCCAAGTTGATATGCTCAGCACCATCATCGGGACCGGATACCACGGCCCTGTCTTCAGGGTCGGTCGGTCTGCCTGCCGACACACCAAGCAGACTAGACATGATTGCGGCGTGGCCCTGCAGTAGCCGCTGCAGTGCCCCCGGGCGCACAGGCGAGCTGTGGTCCAGCTGCGTAGCAGCCAGATGCAACAACCCAGCAGCAGCGCCTTCGGAGCCAGCTACGACCAATGCCTCGCGCGCGACCACCCGTGTATGGCTCCACTGAGTGGTCGCCGCATCCAGCCGGCCCTCGGCCATGGCCAGCACTCCCGCCAATGCATGCGCTCGTGCCCGCAACAAGGCATCCGAGCAATTGAACGCTGCTTCCAGCTGCTGCAGTGCTTCGCTGCGGCGATCATCTGTCAGCAATTTGCAAACAACCTGCAACGGATCAACAGGAAGCATTGCCGGGACATTGGCCTTACACGCCAGAACCAGCAGCCATTCACCGTCGCCCAGCGGAGCCGCCAACGGATCAACTTCCATCATTGAGCGTATCGACAGATGACGCTTCTGGCCACCGCCGGCGTCCTGCAGCCAAGCTTTTTCGATCACGAACCCATTCCGCTGGAATTGTGCCACCAAGCGTTGCCAGTCATACACATGGAAGTGGAAAGGATTGGGGTCTTCGCCAGTTTCATCCGACCAGTCGTTGGGTACGCTGGCGTATAAGCGCCCATGCGGAGACAGCACTCGATGTAGCTCGGCCAGCAAACGGTCCGGCTCGGGCAAGTGCTCCAAGGTTTCCACGGAAACAGCAAAATCGGCCGAACCATCGGCCATGTCCGACAGGCTCTGCGCATCGCCGACCATGAAAGTCATGGGCGTCGGCGAAACTACCGTGAAATTGATATTCGCATAGTCCACCGCATAATCGCTGGCATCCAGACCGGTCAACGAGCTCGCCAAGCTGCCATGGGCCAGCAGGTAAGTCCCATAACCTAGGCCGCAGGCTACATCAATAACCCGATCACCCGGGCGGATAAATTGTGCCGCCTGCGCATAACGAGTCATGTGCGCATCCGAACGGCGGCCCGGCTCACGAGTCATATCGGTGTGCAGGTCGCGCTCTTCTTCCAGCACCCTCAACGGATACGCCGCGATAGCAGCGTCGGGGAGGCGCTCGAAGGCGATCATCAGTAGGCCGGCAACTCGATCTAGCTCACCATATGGAGCGACCCTCTCATTGAGCGGATGCTTGCGCCACCCCGCATTGATCATGGCTGATTCCCATACAGCACGATTGCCAGTGGCCGCTGCCTCACCCACGATCAGTAGGCAAACCGGCCCGACCAGTTCAGCCAACAAGACCTGTACTTGGTCAACAGCCTGAGCTGCATCGACCCGCTCGAGCACGATGATCGCCGAGACGGCTCCCTCAGCATGGTCCTGCACCGCGATGCCGGTCTGACGCAGACCACGCGCCAACGCCACCGTTGCATCTCCACGCAAGGCAACCGGACCCAAAGGCAGCCAAGTCCGTAGACGCTCCACCGCTACACGCACAATGGCTGGCGTTAGGGCAGTGCAGGAAAGGCTCGGGTTCATTTGCATCACGCCACTCTCTTGATTCATTGGGCCTCAACAATTTCTGCACGCATGCACAGATCGCAAACCCCGCCAAAGGTATACTCCTTCTGCCTCATGCCGACTTGAAAGAATGCAGCTTCATCACGCCAGTGCAGCATGCGCTGCGCGCCCCCGTAACGTTCAAGCTCTTCAGATACTGAATCCTTCACCTCGTAGAAATTCATCCAGAGCGCGCACTCGAATTCGAATCGCACCACGAACGGCCGGTCGGCGGGGAAAATCGTCCCCCAGACACCAAGATTATCCAGACCGCCGTGGACCCAAGAACGCATATCTTGATTGAGTGTTCCCCAAGAATAAAGTTTGACACCCTCCTTGTTACGGAGCCGGATGTTGACATTGAGCTTATCCATATCACGGACAGGGCGGGCAGTGACCTCAATCACCACTCTCTCGCGTGGCAAAAAATATGCACTTTCTTCTCCTTCCGCATCCAGCACACGCACTCGTTCAACCATGCAGTCATAGTCCCCGAAGGAGAGCTTGTCACTGCGTGCGCCTAGTACAGCCGAGCCCTCATGCGCATCGAGCTCAGGAACAGCTTCTTCCACCGACTGCGCCTCAATGATTCTCTGTGCATACTGCAGGTGCTGCGCACTGATGGAGGCGTAGTAGTCCCGTTCATCGTCGTGCAATTGCTTCCGATACTCCAGAACCACATCCGACGAAGATCCTGCTGCGCGCACGGTGCCGTCGCGCAGCAGGATGGCGTGATCCGTGAGCGTGCGGATGGATTCTTGATCATGGGATACCAACAGCAGCGTGCAGCCATTGGCGCGGAGCGCCTCCATCTGCTGGAAGCAACGCTTCTGGAACAATGCATCCCCCACCGCCAATGCCTCGTCAACAATCAGGATATCCGGCTCGACCTGTGTTTGTACCGCGAAGGCCAAGCGCAGCATCATGCCGCTCGAATAGGTACGCACAGGCTGGTCGATGAAATTGCCGATGTCGGCGAACGCCGCAATGGCATCGAACCGCTGCATTACTTCGCGCTCGCTCAGGCCCAAGATCATGCCGTTGAGAATGACATTCTCGCGCCCGGTGAAATCCGGATTGAAACCACTACCCAACTCCAACAGAGCAGCAATGCGACCGTTAACCTGCGCCCTGCCGCTTGTGGGAGCCAGAGTACCTGCAATGATCTGCAGCAGGGTCGATTTACCCGAACCATTACGACCGATGATGCCAACCGCGTCGCCTCGCCTCACCTTCAGGCTGACATCACGAAGCGCCCAGAACTCCCGTCCGCGCCGATGGGACAGCCAGCCGCTGCAGCCCGGCAACACTTGCTCAAGTCGCGACAGCAACATCTGCAGCAGCCGATCAGACGGCTTATTGAAAACATTGAAGACCTTGCTGACATTCTCGATATCGATGACGAGATCTTCAGATGACATCAGCGAAAGCCCTCCGGGTCCGCTGGAACCACCAATAGCCGAGCAAGAAGATGACCAGCGACCATGCAACAGCTCTGCCATACAGCCCCCAATCCGGGAGCGTGCCGGTCACAATCAGTGCGCGAGCCTGCTCAACGTAGACAGCCAGCGGACTCAACCGCATCCACTTGCCTATCGCATCGGGGAAGATGATCGCGGGATACAGCACCGGCGTCAGGTATTGCAGTACGCGCGCAAGCAGACCGGCAATCTGGTCCACGTCACGGAAAAACACGCCCAGCGAAGCGAACAGGTAGGTCACCCCCATGGTCAGAGCCAGCATCGGCAGCACCAAGATCGGCAAAAACACCACTTGCCAATGCAGACCGAAACTACTGAAAACCAAGAAGATCGTCAGCGCAACCGTTGCCACCCCCGCGTTATACAGCGATGACAGCACCACCACTGGCGGCAGTACTTCCAGTGGAAATACGACTTTCTTGACCAAATTGGGATTACTCAACACCGCCGTGGGTGCCCGAGCCAATGATTCAGCGAAGAAATTATAGAAGATCAGGCCAATGAACAGCAGCACGGCATAGTCGACTTTGTTGTGCACTTCAATGCCTTTCCACTTGGCACTGAAGATAGTGGAAAAGATGACCGTGTAGATGGCCAACATAATCAGCGGCACCAGCACACCCCACAGTGCGCCGAGCAACGAATCCTTGTATTTCTTCTTGATGTCGCGGCCGGCCAGGCTCAGCATCAACTCAAGGCGGTGACCCCTCATATGCGGACCGCCCCCAGCGCTCGCACCATATCCGCCTGCATATCTCCAACATCCTCCACCCCCACGCTCAACCTTACCAGCGCATCGCTGATGCCGAGCCTTTCGCGGCGTTCGCGCGGCACGGAGGCATGGGTCATCACCGCCGGGTGGTTGGCCAGGCTTTCGACACCGCCGAGAGATTCGGCCAGAGTGAAAAGCTCGGTCCGTTCACAGAATCGTTTGGCCGCTTCGAATCCGCCCTTGAGCACGATGGAGACGATACCGCCATAGCCATCCATCTGCCGGGAAGCCAATGCATGTTGCGGGTGGCTGGGCAGGCCCGGATAGATCACTTTTCCGACGGCCGGCTGGGTTTCCAGCCATTGCGCCAGTGCCAACGCATTGTCGCAATGGGCTTTCATCCGCAAGGGCAAGGTCTTCAGGCCGCGCAACGCGAGGAAACTGTCGAACGGCCCCTGCACGCCACCGATCGAATTCTGCAGGAAGGCCATGCGCTCGGCCAAGTCCGCGCTGTCACCCACCACGGCGATGCCGCCGACCATGTCCGAGTGACCGTTGAGGTACTTGGTGGCCGAATGCACGACGATGTCCGCACCTAGCGCCAGCGGGCGCTGCAGCATCGGCGAGGCGAAGGTATTGTCGACCACGACGAGCAGGCCATGTCGGCGGGCAATCGCCGATATCGCTTCGATGTCGACGATCTTCAGCATCGGGTTGGTCGGCGTTTCGATCCACACCATTCGCGTCTTCGGCGTGATCGAGGCCTCGAAAGCGCCCGTGTCGGTGAGGTCGACGAAACTGAAATCCAGCCCCGCGCTGCGACGGCGCACACGCTCGAACAGGCGGTAGCTGCCACCGTAGAGGTCATCCATCGCGACGACATGATCGCCGGAATCCAGCAGTTCCAGCACGGTAGACGTGGCCGCCATGCCGGAAGCGAAAGCATAACCGCGCGTGCCGCCCTCCAATGCCGCCACGCAACGCTCGTAGGCAAAACGGGTCGGATTCTGCGTGCGCGAATATTCGAACCCCTGATGCTCACCCGGGCTCGACTGCGCATAAGTGGACGTGGCGTAGATGGGCGGCATCACCGCTCCGGTGCTTGGGTCCGGAGCCTGCCCGCCGTGGATGGCGAGGGTGGCCAGTGCCAGCGCGCGCGTGCCGTCCTGGCCGCGATCTGTGATGTCCGTCATGGAGTGGCTGCTGCTTGTGGCGTGAAGACTGGCGATTTTAGCAGCGATCACTGAATGGCCTCTTCCCGGAGGCCATTCAGCATGTTGCATGTCACT
>JADHEF010001529.1_pt1 | contig 13600 bp, 8 predicted proteins | sample 8952391 | NCBI WGS metagenome assembly JADHEF01 (sample SAMN16124439, study PRJNA663245) | bioreactor sludge metagenome | isolation source: sludge (nitrite) | place: India:Bengaluru | collected 2019-02-28
CTCTTAGAACAAGATGAAGATGTTGGACTAGCGACGGTTTATCGTGTCTTAACTCAATTTGAAATGGCAGGTATTATTCAACGCCATAACTTTGATCATAATCATGCCCTATTTGAAATAAAACAAGATACTTCCCACGATCATCTTGTATGTCAAAAAACAAACCAAATCATTGAGTTTAAGAATGAAGAAATTGAAAAATTACTTTTAAGTATTGCAGAAAATCATGATTTCCAACTCACAGGACATTCTCTAATCTTATTTGGATATTGTAGAAATTCCAAAAAATAAAATAGAAAGTTGAATATTTATCGGTTCTTATCAAAGCCGGACTAGAAACAATACTTATTAACTGTTATGTTATAACATAACAGTTAATACTTACTTTCCAATATGAATGCCTCGCAACTCCCAGATATCTCGTCTGCGCCTTTTCTTCACACACATACCTATCCTCTTGATTGGGTCGGAATGGAAAATATTGCTTTGCCCATTCAAATTCAAAACACACTGTGTGCCAGTAAAGTAAATGCCTATGTCAGCTTAGATGATCCTCAGGCCAAAGGCATCCATATGTCTAGACTGTATACTCGACTGCTGGAGCTCCATTCACTGCCTGACCTAACTTTAAATCACATTTATCAAACACTTCAGGATTTCTTAGCAAGTCATACTGAGCTCTCTCAACAAGCCCGCCTTGATATTCAAGCGGAGTTTAACTTAGAACAACCTGCTTTAATCAGTGTACTATCGGGCTGGAAAAGCTATCCCTTCAGCTTATGCTGTCAGTTAAATGAGCATACTTTTGAAGCTGAATTAGCAATAGAAATCACCTATTCTTCAACCTGTCCTTGTTCTGCGGCTTTGGCACGAGACCTCATTCAAAAAAGCTTTCAAGATGCCGTTGATACAAAAAAAATAAATCCACAAAACACGGATGATGTCATGGCGTGGTTAGGTACAACAGACGCGATTGTAGCAACACCACACAGCCAAAGAAGTTTTGCTCAGCTACGTTTTAAATTAGACCCTTGCTTACAGTCTATTCCAATTCGACAATTCATTTCCCATGCAGAACAAGCCTTGGCAACACCCGTTCAGACTGCTGTCAAACGTGTAGATGAGCAGGCATTCGCATTAGCAAATGGTCAAAATTTAATGTTCTGTGAAGATGCTTTACGCCGCTTATACCACGCATTTGTCAACTACTCAGGTATTGCAGGATTTAACTTCAAAGTCATCCATGCTGAAAGTTTACATGCCCACGATGCAGTCGCGCAGGGTTCATGGCAATGGTAAGTTCGACAATTTTTCTAGACATCGAACAAGGAAAGATGGGGCAATGCTATGAACTGGCAAGCATTATTGATGCCATTCCCTGGAACAAGGATGGATTAATCACTGCAATCGCACAAGATATACAGAGTAAAGATGTCTTAATGCTTGCTTGGATTAACCATGATGCACTACTTGAAACCCTGAATACAAGACAGGTTTGCTATTGGTCTCGCTCGCGGCAGCGCTTATGGCGAAAAGGCGAAAGTTCAGGACATCGTCAAAAACTCATTGAAGCCAGACTTGATTGCGACGGTGACAGCATTCTCTTTCTGGTCGAACAGAATGGACCCGCTTGCCATACTGATCGTCCCAATTGTTTTTATCTTGGATTAAACACACAACACGCCACAATTTTAACTCAGCCCATCATTTAGCCAATTTATACAACATCGAAGACATTACCATGATTCGTAAAAATCCAACTGGTCATCTCCCTATCATTGACCAATCCGCTTATATTGATCAAACCGCAATTATCTGTGGAAAAGTCATCATTGAAGCTAACGTATTTGTCGGTCCTTATGCAGTGATCCGTGCAGATGAAGTAGATGAAAATGGCGACATGCAACCCATCATTATCGGTGAAAATTCAAATATCCAAGATGGTGTTGTCATTCATTCAAAAGCAGGTGCACAAGTCACAATTGGAAAAAACTCATCCATCGCCCATCGTTCGATTGTTCATGGTCCATGTGTGATTGGTAACCGCGTATTTGTCGGCTTTAACAGCGTCTTATTCAACTGTAAAGTCGGTGATCATAGTGCCATCCGTCATAATGCAGTGGTCGATGGTCGCGATTTACCTGAATCATTTTATGTACCTGCGATGAGCTATATCAATGCTCGAACGGACTTAAGTCAGTACCCTCCAATCGATATTTCTATCAGTGAATTTTCTGAAAGTGTGGTGAGCACCAATATTGAGTTGGTACAAGGTTATAAGGCATTACAAAATGAATTTTAGACAACTCCCCAATCTAATCATACGTAATGCGAATATGGTTAATGAGGGGCAGCAACAAATTTGTGATGTGCTCATTCAGCAAGGTCGTATTAGTAAAATCCAATCTAATATAACGGGTATCTACAATGCCAAAAGCATCGAGGCTGATGGAGCATGGTTACTCCCAGGCATGATTGATGATCAAGTCCATTTCCGTGACCCAGGCTCACCACAAAAAGGGCGTTTTTTCTCAGAGTCTTTGGCAGCTGCGATAGGTGGAATTACCAGTATCATGGATATGCCAAATACCAATCCTCCTACATTGGACTTAACTGCACTACACTATAAAAAAGGAATTGCAGCCCAACATAGCATAGCCAATTATGCATTTCACTTTGGTGTAAGTGCACAAAATTTAGAGATTGTTGAAGCACTTGATCCTAAATTGGTCAGCGGTGTTAAAGTCTTTATGGGAGCATCAACGGGTAATATGCTGGTTGATGATCCAAAGATTTTAGAACGCTTATTTGCTAATGTACCCACTATTTTATTAACACATTGCGAATCCACGCCACGGATTAAACAACTGGAAGCGTTTTATCGTGATCAATATGGCGAAGATGTCCCTGCATACCTACATCCTAAAATCAGGGATAAACAAGCCTGTTTTGAAAGCTCGCGGTTAGCCGTATCACTCGCTGAAAAATTCGGTACACAGTTACATGTGCTACATCTGACAACAGCAAAAGAACTTTGCTTATTTAAAAATTTGCCATTGGACAAAAAGCATATTACTGCTGAAGTATGTATACATCACTTAACTTTTGATGAATCTGATTATGCTGATTTAGGCCATTTAATAAAATGTAATCCAGCTATTAAGACTAGCAATGACAAACAGGCGCTTATTGAGGCAGTTTCTAATAGCCATCGTCTTGATATTATTGGTACAGATCATGCACCGCATACATGGCAAGAAAAACAACAATCTTATTTTAATGCCCCTTCAGGCTTACCTCTAGTTCAACATGCATTACCTGCATTATTAGAATTAGTGGCAGATCAAAAACTATCGATTGAAACACTGGTAAGAAAAACCTCACATCAGGTTGCTGATTTATTCCGCATTAAAGATCGAGGTTATATCCGTGAAGGTTATTGGGCAGATTTAGTCCTCATCCGTGAAAATCATCAAAAACAATCTGTAGCTGAACAAACCAATTATATGCGTTGCGGCTGGACACCCTTCCAAAAGAAAACATTCCGCCATCTGGTGGATACAACCATCATTTCTGGTCAACTCGCATGGCATCAACAGCAACCTTATCTTAACTGTCAGGGTCAAGCTTTAGAAATTGACCGCTAATCTGCAATAGCCTTACCCGTATTTAGATGACTCTATATGAATATCCAGTTTAATTTTCTTGGTTCAACTCACCATTTTCAACTCGAACAATCCATGGCGATTTCTGAGGTTTTGTCTCGTTTCAAAATTCAAAGCTATAAAAAAGCTTTTCTCGCTAAAGTTGACGCTCATTTCGTTGATTTACACTATGTTATCCAGCATGACTGTCACATCGAACTTTTCAGTCTGAACGATGACAATCATTTAAATCTACTACGACACTCCTATGCTTATCTATTGGCACAGGCTGTCCATCAGTTATACCCTTCTGCTCACCCCGTAGAATATAAGATTACTGATTATGGTATTTATTGTGACTTCGCCGATACTCCATCCTTTAATCAGGATGATTTGCAACAAATTGAACTGAAAATGCATGAGTGGGTACAACAACATTTAGATATACGCACAGAAAAGATTACGTCCGATCAAGCCGCTGATTTTTTTAAACAGCAAAATTCTGATTTTAAATATCAACACTTAAAAAATATGAGTGATTTAAGCACATTATATTTTCATCAAAATAATGATTTCTCTGATGTTTACTTATGTCCACTTGTTCCAAATACTGAATTTTTAGAACATTTTAAAGTGACTCATGTTTCTGGTGCATATTGGCAAGGCGACTCTACAAACCCTATGTTGCAACGAATTTATGTCACATGTTGGGCTGACCAAAAACAATTAAAAAAACATTTAAAGCAAGTTGAAGAAGCAGCAAAACGAGATCATCGTAAATTAGCACAGCAACTTGATTTGCTACATTTTGATGATAAAGCACCTGGTGCCGTATTCTGGCATGCGAAAGGCTGGAAATTATTTCAGTTATTGACAGATTATTTACGCCAGCAACAAGATGATGCGGGTTATATTGAAGTTAATACTCCCGATGTCATGGATCGTGAGCTTTGGGAAATTTCGGGACACTGGCAAAACTATCAGCAGCACATGTTTACCACAGTCACTAAAGATCAGCGGAGTTACGCGCTTAAGCCAATGAGTTGTCCTGGCGCAGTTTGTCTATATGCACATGAATTAAGAAGTTATAGAGACTTACCGTTACGCATGGCAGAATTTGGTAAAGTTCATCGCTATGAGCCATCTGGCTCTTTACATGGATTAATGCGCGTTCGCCATTTTACCCAAGATGATGCCCATATTTTTTGCACTGACAGCCAGCTTTTATCTGAATGTAAAGATACGATTGCTCTCATTTATAAAATTTATGAACAATTTGGTTTCAATGAAATTTCGATCAAATTATCCACACGTCCTGATCATCGTGTCGGTAAAGATGAAATTTGGGATTTTTTAGAAAATACACTAAAACAATCTCTTGAACAGCTTGCTATCCCTTATACCTTAAATATCGGTGAAGGTGCATTTTATGGTCCCAAACTTGAATTTACCTTAAAAGATGCTATTGGTCGTGAATGGCAATGCGGGACGATTCAGGTTGATTTAAATTTACCAGAACGTTTTGATATTCATTACATTGATGAAAATAATCAAAAACAACGACCTGTGATGTTACATCGGGCTTTATTTGGATCTTTTGAACGCTTTATTGGTATTTTAATTGAACACTATGTGGGACATTTCCCATTTTGGCTTGCACCGGTTCAAATCGCAATTTTACCAATTACAGATGCACAACATGATTACGCCAAACACGTCCAAGACTCGCTTAAAAAGTATGGCTTTAGGGCAACATTAGATTTAAGTCAAACGAAATTGAACTATAAAATCCGTGAAAATACGCTACAAAAAATACCTTATCTGATCATCATTGGTGAGCAGGAAGCACAACTATCATCTGTTCGAATACGTGCGCAAAATGGAGTAGATTTAGGAGATTTTCAATACTCTGAGTTACTCGATTTTTTTAATAATACATCTACAAGCTAATCTAAGGTGTGTTGAGAATGAACGAGAGTTAATTACGCTCACACAAATATAAATCATGGCGGCAAAATTTGAGTCTATTTTATCACTACGCATGGCAATACGTTTGAATTCTTTCAATTTTCAAAGTAATTTTCGATGAAATGCCGCCATTTATACATACAACGATCAAATATACGCTGAACTTTACGCTTGGCTTTTCGGAGAATAACTGCTTTTACTCCACGATGATCAAGCTCCTTCAATAACTAAGCTACATCAAAAGCTTTATCTACTAATAATGCCTGAAAATCTATATCTTTAATCAGTGACTTAACTTCAGCAAGATCATGAGATTGTCCGGGCATTAAGCGGAATTTAACCAAATTTCCCAAACTCTCGACTAAGGCAAGGATTTTAGTAGTCATTCCATCTTCTGATTGACCAATCGCTTAGGAATAGCTCTCCCTTTTGCACCATGGCGTATTCAAGATCAGAATCCACATTGACTAATTCAAAAATTCTCGAATACACGGGCTTTCACCCAGCAGTATCAACCTTTTAAAACAGTATTCAATTTGCCAAAATCATATGGTAAATCTCTCCATCGACTACCTATAAGTGCGGTCTACAATAAAGCTTCTAGAAATAATCTATGATTTGTACCGATCCGACCCCGATCTGTGACTTTACCGAGGCAGAGTAGTTCCATTTTTTCTCATTGAGCATCTGTAAATAGGTATCTATCCATAACGAAACTATAAACGGAATAGTTTTATTGACCTAATTCTGAACACACCTTAATACTTCAATTTAAAGCATTCGAAAATATCGGTCTTCCCAATTCCCATTAAACTCAAAGAGTGAATAACTTTTTGGCTGCTATTCAGCTGGTCTTCAAGCCTGTTTAACTTGGCAGGACATATCCCTTTTCCTTAATTAAACGTACTGCTGCATCACAAACTTCCGTATCATAAATCGTCCCGCGTCCACGTAAGATTTCTGCCAGGGCCACCTCAACCCCCAAAGCCGCACGATAAGGACGATGCGAAGCCATTGACTCAATCACGTCTGCCACGGTCAGAATACGGGCCTCAGGATGGATCTCATCACCTTTTAATCCTTTAGGATAACCGGTACCATCCATCCGTTCGTGATGCTGGCCAATGATTTCAGCAATCGGAATATTGAAAGGAACATCCTTAAGAATTTCATAACCGGCTTGTGCATGGCCTTTCATCATTTCCATTTCCAGATGAGTCAGACGAGAAGGTTTGGTCAGAATCTCGGAAGGAATAGAAATTTTACCAATGTCATGTACCAGTCCAATTTCTTCCATCTGCAGACAGCGTTTTTCATCCCAGCCCATTTCTTTGGCAATCGCACTGGCAATCAAACCGACACGGCGTTCATGCCCTGCAGTATAAGGATCGCGCAATTCCACCATGATCGATACCGCCTGCAAGGTGCCATACATGGTGGCCTCCAGCTGTTCCAGCTGCCGGGCAATCTGGTCCTGTGCCTGCTTTTGCTCGGTAATGTCCTGTGCCATAACAATTTCGGCAGGCAAGTCATCGTCCCAAGTAATGTGACGGCTATGCAAAGAAAATTCCCGGATCTGACCATTTCGATGTCGGAACGGAACGATAGATGGCATACTGAAATGCTCTGCCGCCTGTATCCTATCCTCAGCTTGGTGAATCAACGCCAGCGTGTCTGCAGCCGCATCGCTAAACTCCAAAATATTATGTCCGTTGAGCTCGGCGGCAGATCTACCTAGCATATTGGCATAACTTGGATTGACGTATAAATATTGATTGTCGCGCAGTACATACATTCCGACCACTGTTTGTTCAACCATGCCACGGAACCGCTGCTCGCTGTCTCTTAATGCCTGCTCGGTTTGCCGGATGGTGGTCAGATCAGCCCAGGCCAAAATCGCATCATTACCGACAATCGCCAGCGTACGCTGCGCAATACGCTGACTACCATCTTTAGCTACTAGGGTAACTTCAGGAAACTGCACCTGTTTGCCGTTTTTCGCCAACTGCAAGGCCGCTTGCCAGCTCCGCTGCATCAACTGTCTTTGTTCTGCATCTGGTGCCACTTTTTTCAACCAAGCTTCCCGGTCCTGAAAATCCTCTAAGCTGTATCCCAGCCATTTTTCATAGGCCAGATTGACTGCAAGAATGCGTTCATCCAGTATGGAAATAATATGCATCGGTACTGGCGACTGCAAAAACACCTGCTGGAAACGCTGTTCCATCTGCTGCGAATAGGTTTCGGCCGTTTGACGCTGCTGCTCAGCTGCAAAACGCTCCAACGCAAATGAAATATCTCTGGAGAGATTTTGCAGCAGCTGAATTTGCTCTTGATCAAATTCCACTTGGCCCGTGGTGTACAGCCCAACCAGTCCCCAGAAATGGCCTTGTAACAGCAACGGCGTTAATGCCGCTTGATGGATCTGCTCCTGTTTTAAATATTGTCTCCAGGTCCGGTATTCCGGAGAAACACCCTTATCAGGATCATTGACCAATGTATAGCTATAAACATCCACATCAGGGCTGGTATTTTTCAACTGATTCAACGGAGTATTCTGATCCTGCTGCAAGGCAGTCTGCAAAGTGGGCAAAATATTAGCGCTAATATTATGATGGAACTGAATCACCAGTGGACTGTCCGCCTGATCGTCAACCTTCAGCGCAATCAGAATTTTGGCAAAACTACCCAGCTTCAGCAGTACCTGCTGCAACTCAGTCAGCAACTGCTGCTGGTTCTGACTATGCGCAATCACCCGGTTGGTTTCACTAAGCAGCTGGTACAGATAGGTTAAACGTGCTACCCGCCCCTGGGACTGTAACCGGATATAAACATTGGTAATCTGGCTGGTGATGTGATCGATTAGACTCTGCTCTTCATCCAGAAAAGCGGGCGTATCCGGTGCCTGAGCATACCAAATTGTTAAGTTTCCGAATTTCTGGGTGTCATTGGCAAAGGCCGACTGCAGATAGGGCGTTTCGGCAGGAGGTTCAGTGCCAAAAATACCCCAGTCACTGTCAATCCTCAGATGAATCCTTTCCGGAGAGGAAAAGCCGGAAGGGATGATTTCCATGGCTTTCTGCAACAGTTCAGTCATGCCCGTATGCGTGTGGTTGCAGAGCTGGTTGATCTGGTTCAGACAACGTACTTCTTTAACCCTTTCCTGCAGATCCTGCAGTAAAAGCTGGCGGTCTGTAATATCATGCACCACCATAACCCAGACCGGTTTTTTGCCCAGGCGTTCTGCAAAGGGGGCGACATGACACTCAACCGTTTTGCGGTCCGGCAAGGTCAACTGGATTAAAAACTCTTGCGGTGCCTGCTGCAGCCTGGAACAGACCGGACAATCCTCGGCCTTTACACGAGGATCATGCACCAGTTCATGCACGGAAGATCCGGTCAATTGTGCCGCAGCAATACCGTGTAGCCGGGCTGCCGCCAAATTGACCTGCTGAATGCTTTGGTCGGAACTGACAATATAGGTCGGATCCGGAATGGTGTCATAAGTACTGGCCGCCTTGGACAGCATGCTAAAAGGTTCTTTGATGGTCGACTCGACCAGTGCCATATAAATGAACCAGTAGGAATAAACTTTCAGGATATGCCCCAGCAGATTGGCATCGGCATATACGGACACATATTGGGTAAAGGTAAATTCAGAGGCCATCATGGTCAGCATGGAAAGACTGACCCCAAATGTCAGTTGCGGCGATAAATATTCGCGGCGCTGCCAGACCAGTATCAGCGCCAGTGCCAGCACCGCAATAATCAGATATTCACTGTAAATTTTAAAAGGGGTTAGGCCTTGCCCATCAACAAAGGCGGTGGGGAAGAAACCCAGCATGACTGCAGTCACAATCCCGGCACTGAGCAGGCCAAAAAACAGGTTCAGCGGAACAGGTTTGATCGCGCGTGTCAGCATGAATGGTGCGACGAGCATGGTCAAAGCCTGCAACAGGCGGGCGCCAATCCATAATTGTGTGGCCTGATTGGCACTGTCCACAGGAAGAATCTGCATGCCTTTGTAAAGCAAGGTATGGAACAGATCAATAAATCCACACCAGCCAATGGCAATTGCAATGAAAACCACAAAATAATTTTTAGTAAAATGCCGCGATACCACAGTCACTATCAGAGCTGTAAGCGCGATAATGATGGAAATCAGTTCCGCGATGGTATGGGTAAAGACGAAACCAAAACTTTGATTGGTCCACCAGATCAGCAAGGCAAAAATCGTCGGAGGAATGATCATCATATAAGGAGAAATAAACGACTTAAGGTCGAATACATCCGGTGAAAATAAGTCACGAGATGATTTAGGCATACCTGAACGGCAGCAGATGTCATTGTCACGAAAATGATATTTCATCAGTCTGGCCAGTCTTTGTAAGACAATATCGCCTTTGTCATGGCCATAGCTGTCATTTACCTTTTTAAAAAAATCGATATCCACTGCCAGTACCGCAAATTCGGTACGCACACGCACAAATTCTTCAAGAAACAGCTTCATCCCACGGCGATTGTATAAACCGGTCAACGGATCGGTATTCACCGACTGATTCAGTTCATCAATTTTTTCCTTAAAATTCTGAGAGCTGAGCATCAGGGAATTTTTGAACTGATTAACCTCAAAATATACAGGGTCAATTCTGTTAATTTTTTCCTGAATCTCCGGCTGATTGAGCATACTGGCCATTTTCGCCAAATGGTTTAAAGGTAGTGCAATCAAACCCGATAAACGCCAGACCACAAAGAAAATGAAGAAATAGAACAGGGTAATCCCGATGGATACGTTGATAATGATACTGTTAGCTTGAGCAAACAGCTCGTCAATCGGCTGCTGCGATACTACAATCCAGTTCACACTGGGAATATGTGAAAAACCGATCAGACTCTCTATGCCTTGGCCGTTCATCAGACGAAAAGCGCCATCTTGTTGCTGAAGCATCGGGGTTAAGCCATCACTGACCTGGACTTTCTGGCCAATTTTCCGAGTATCGGCATGAAAAATGATGCGTTTTTGGTCATCCATAACATAGGTATAATTTTTCTTGTAACCATATTTGGAGGCCAGCATTTCACTGACCAGATTCTTGCTTTGCAGATAAATCGTACCGGCGATAAAGCCCAAGTATTGCCCCTGGGTATCGAAGACTGGTTCAGAAATAATCACGATCAGTCTTTTGGTTGATGACCAGTATGGAGAAGAAATATAAGTTTGCTTGCGTTTGAGCGACTCGGTGATGCCAAGGGTTTTATGGATCTGTTTAGAATCAATCTTTAAGCTGGTCGGGAAAAATGAAATGATATGCCCTTCCCGGTCAACCAGAAAAACACTGTTGAAATGTCCGGACTGGCTTTTCAGGCGTGCCGTTTCACTATTTCGCAGGCTGGCACTAGCAAAATCTTGACCGAGCAGCTTGGCGCTAAAGCGTAAATTTTTTAAGATTTCTTCAAACTGATAGTTGGTATGGGCAGCAATCCTAGAGGAATATTCAGCATTCAAGGCCAGAGAGTTATCGATCAGGCGCTCTTTCACTGTATAGTTAACAAAAAATAAAGCAAAGACGAACAGACAGGTCACGCTTAAAACTGTTAAAAGTAATATTAAGCTGCGCAGATTTAAACGAGGCGCCAGTAAAACCTGTCTCAATAGGGCAATTCCAAGTCATTATTTATGATACTTATATCACAAAATAATGAAAAAACACGGTTTATTTCAATAACATCGACGTGAGTCAAATCACCCTGAAATGGCCGTCAATTTTTCCGGCCCTATTTTTTTACCGAGCGTTCAACGAATGCACTGCCACTATAGTACAGAAGGGAGTCAATGCTTGCGAAGTATGCTTTGGGCATTCATCGCTGTTTCTGCCTGAACTGATGATTCCAGGAAAATGGCCTGAACATGCAGGGTACCAGATTACTTGGAGTCGCGGGGTTCCTGCATTTTTACGCTTAGCACAGGTTCAGATCATTTAACCAGCAATGAACACCGCCGATATCGATTTTTTTTATGCTATATTCCCAGTTAAGACTTATATTTGTGATATAAATCACACGACTTATTTCCCCTAAAAGTTTGAACTTATTACAAGGTTTTTGGATTTCCATGCAAACATATATTCCTTATCAGCTGCGGGTAAAGTTAAAACAAATTGATCCTATTCTCGATAAGCATTGGCAACAACAAATACAGTCCATCCTATCGACGACGCCGCAGGCATTGCATCAGAAAATAGAAGACCAGTACCTGAAAGCCAAGAATATCGCATGGAATTACCTGAACCAGACCTTTGAGTTTAAAGGTCATACTAGCCTAAAAAATCTTCAGCTTGACACGCAAAACTCCGAATTACTGCAACTCGCGCACAGAATAAAGAGTACATTCAGCTATCTGCAAGGCTATCAAACCGACTTTCAGATTGCCGATTACCTAGAAAGTATTGTGCGTGAAATTAACCAGATTGATCTGGAACATTCAGCAGACATTCAGGCACAGCAACTGATCAAAAAAGCCTTTCTGTATGACGCTGCCCTGATTATTCGGGACTTAGATTTTACTGTTTCTGAAAATCACCGGCATTTGGATATTGAGCAGGTCCGAACTTTTATCTTTGAAATTTTTATGAAAAGTGAAATTCTGGGAAGCTGGTTTGCCCATATTTTGCCGAGTGAATATGCAGAACAGGAACTGGCAATTTTTCAGGATTATTTTATTCAGCAACAACGCGTTCGCGACTTTGAAATTATCAAAACCTTTCAATATTATTTTGTCCTAAGCAGCACCTACGACAGTTCAGTTTCTGCCTATTCAATTCGCCGTTTTTTAACCGAAGAAAACTTTGGTAAAGAGGATCGATTCTATATCAGTGGTTTGGTTCTTGACCCGCAACAGCTGGATCAAGCGGATTATTTTGCAAATTTTAAACAACTGATGAACCGAATCATTGGTATTCAGCGCAAAATGAATCCGCATATTGTGGAACTGATTGAATCCCTGCATGAATATAATCAGCAAAATCTCATCCCAAGTTTAAAAGAAATTTTAAATATTCAAAGTTTTTCCATCGATCACCTGGTGAAAGAGCATCTAGAAATCTTAGAAAAAGATTTATCCTTAAATATTCTCGAACCTTTGCTAAAAGGCTTAAAAAACAGTGTGCAACATACCGATGAACTAGAATATTGCTATTTAAATATTTCAAGGTTAATTAATGAGTTTCTGCATCAACTGGAAATTTTATCGCAGCAACCGATGCTACAGTTTAATCAGCATGCACGTCTGTTCAAATATCGCTTAATTGCTTATTTAAAATTACTGGAACAACGTCGTGCGCAAATCTTTGTGATCTTTCACGATGAATTTCAGTATCAGCAACAGCTACGAGCGGTTTCAGCCCCCACTCAGGAAATTAGGGAACTGCTCAATAGTGCGATGGAACAAACCCGCCAGATCCAGCAGCACATACGCCAGTTAGAACGCGAAATGCAAAATGCCGAAAATAGCAGTTTTCTTAAACGGCTGTTTAAGAAAACAGAAAATCATGAATTGAAGATCAATCAATTAAAACAGAATCTGATCGAGGTTCGAGATCGTTGCTATATTAGAATTATTGCTATTCAAAAACAGGCCTCTCAAGAGAGTGTTTATATGGAAGCGAAGAATTTAATTTCGGTGATTGACTCTAAAGTACGGCATTATGCCTTTGCTAATGGTAAAAATGGCGTAACACGTTTACCGCTTCTGTTACAGTTACCTGAAGACCGCAATAACTTTAATATGCAGAGCATCCTCATGGCATTAAACTATGATTTTTTGCTCTCTGCAAAGAGTTGGAAATTGTCACAAAAGACCTAAGGCAAGGCTGTGAACTATCAAGAGGAAGGTAAATCAACAAGCTGATTTAAGAGTTGATTTTAGTGCTGCTCAATTGTCTTAATTAAATAAGTAGTTGAAAATAAGAGCTGATTTATCAGCTCTTATTTTT
>JADHEF010001544.1_pt1 | contig 13572 bp, 15 predicted proteins | sample 8952391 | NCBI WGS metagenome assembly JADHEF01 (sample SAMN16124439, study PRJNA663245) | bioreactor sludge metagenome | isolation source: sludge (nitrite) | place: India:Bengaluru | collected 2019-02-28
CCTCGATTTACTTGGTGAAGCAATAAAACAAGCTCGAAAAGAACGTCATTTAACACAGGAGGAACTTGGAGCACTTGTGGGTGTAAAGAAATCACAAATCTCAAAACTTGAAAACAGTTTAACAGATGCAAGATTTGAAACAATAATTAAAGTTTTCAAGGCGTTGAATGCAAAAATTAACTTTAACGTTGAACTGCTTAACCAAGATATTAAACTTGCTTGACAATAGAAAAAACTGCTGGTAACAGCGTGTTAATTTTATTTGGGTGGAGATGTTCTTGGAAACATCTCCACTTTTTGTTAACTTTACTCATGAGTGATAAACATATTGTTTCAAACTCCCAAACAAAACCAACACGCAACCGTTAGGGCACATAATCAAGTCGACTTTCCATCATTTAGATTTGCATATTTGTAACTTTTAAGTTACATTTGCGTTCAACCATATAATCGAGGGATGAATAAGATTAGAGAAATAATCGCTTATAAACACTACTTTGAAGACTTCCTGGCGAAACAACCTCAGAAGGTTCAGGATAAAATCTTCAAAGTCATCGAAGCGGTTGAAACATTGGATAGAATCCCTACGAATTATTTAAAAATGATTGTTGGAACTAATGGACTTTATGAGGCAAGAATACAGTTGGGCAGCAATATTTGGAGGGTTTTCTGCTTCTTCGATGGGGATAGGCTGGTAATACTTCTCAATGGATTCCAAAAGAAAACTCAGAAAACCCCAAGGAATGAAATAGAAAAGGCGTTGAAACTAATGAAGGAATACTATGAAAGCAAAAAACGAAAATAAAGAACTAAGTTCTTGGGCAGAAATCAAGGACAGAGTATACGGAGAGAAGGGCACCGAAAGAAGAGATTCACTTGAAAGGGAAGCCGAAGCCTTCAAGATTGGTTTGCTACTAAAGAAAGCAAGAGAATCAAGAAAGCTGACTCAAGAAGAACTCGGTAAAATTATTGATAAGAAGCGAACTTACATTTCTAGAGTAGAAAACGACGGAAGCAACATTACGCTTAGCACTCTTTTCGAGATTGTCGAAAAAGGACTTGGCGGGAAAGTAAACATCTCGATAGAAATATAGAAATTACGTGCCCTAACAGGCAGTTCCTTTCACTGGGGCTGATGATACAGATGCAGAATTTTACTACCTTTAACTAACTTTTTAACGGCGGATAACGCCGCTGACGGTTAACTCCCCAGCGTAAGCAACTGCCGACCGTTAGGCAGCATAAATGCTGATTCTTCCAACTCGAAAAACTCTCCCCGAATTGAAAAACGACTTCCCGAAAGTATTAAACGACCAACCTGTTGATTAAAACGAACGGGTTGATTTCTAGAGTAAACGACCTATTTTTTTGAACCCACGACCTACTTTTTAGAACTAACGAATTTGTTTTGCAAAAACACGACTACAAAATAAAATCTAACGAATTATTTTTTATATGTAACGAGTTTATTTTATTTTTAAAGTACTTACTTTTAAAATCACACGACTAGAAAATGCTAACGTTCAACTTCAAGAGAGTTTTTAAGGCAAGAGGCATTGAGAAACCCTTCTCCTACCTCGTGAAAGCGGGATACTCTGATAGTTTTGCCACCCGTGTCGTGAATAGTAAAATCGAGAGAATGAATTTAAAGGACGTGGAAGCGCTTTGTGGGATGCTGAATTGCACACCGAACGACATTCTCGAATGGATTCCCGACAAGAACGAAAAGAACACGGAAAGCCACCCCCTTTCCGCCCTGATGAGAACAGGGAGTGTTTCCCAACTGAACCAGCTGTTGAACGCTGTTCCGCTGAGTAGAATCTCGGAAATCGAAAACTTGATAAAGAATGAATTGAAGAAGTAACGAAAGAAAAAATTACGCTGCCTAACACACGGTTCAAACTACTGGGGCTGATGATGCAGATGCAGAATTTTTATTACCTTTAACCTAGTTTTTAACGGCGGATAACGCCGCTGGCGGTTAACCCCCCAGCAGTTTAAACCGTCGACCGTTGTGTGTAACCTTAAGATGATATGAACGATAATTTGTTGAAAACATATACGAAAGATTTTGAAGACATTAGTTGCACTCTTGCCGAGATAAAATCGTTAAAAAGACAAGAGATGCGATTAAGACGAAAACTAAAAACTCTTGAATTAAAGTATTCGTTTTTAAGAGAATTAGTTGGAATAGATAACGAAGGAGAAACAATAAGTTTAGCTGTAAAAAAATTATTCATAGAGTTAGGTTTTAATAACATTCAAATTATTCCTGAAAAACAAGGCATTGAAGATTTAAGACTATTTGTTGACAATAAACTATTCATAATCGAAACGACAGGTACTGAAAAAGAAGGTCACAGACAATCAAAAACAAATCAGATTTCTATACATATTCCTTTCAGAAGAAAAGAGTTTAAAGATTTAGAAGTTATAGGCTTATTTATTACTAATCACGATAACAAGAAAGATTTTCAAAAAAGAAACAAGAAACCATTTCCACCTAAATATAAGGAAGTCGCAAAACATAATAATTACACAATAACAACGACAGTAGACCTTTTTAATGCGTTCATCTTATTCAAACAGGGAAAAATAACACCAAGCGAAATTATTGATAAACTAAGTGAAACAGGAGAATTTAAAATTTTGGAATCAACATCAAAGTCCGAATAACAAAATCTATGTCTTTAAGACAACCCAAGGTGTGGATGATTTTGAGTTAGAACAACTATTCAGGGCGAAAAAGTATTCTAGCAAGAGACAAAGATGTTGATTCCTTATTTTAAAAGGCTACACACAACAGGTGGTTTAGCCTACTGGGGCTGATGATGCAGATACGAAAGTTTTTAGTATTTTAGTATGGTTTTAACGTGGGATGACGCAGCTGGCTACTAACTCCCCAGCTGCCCAAACCACCGACCGTTAGCGCCAAGCCAAAAAAAGACGACAGCGCATTGATAACGGACAAATTAATGAAAGATAAGAATAGAAGAATGAAACAACCCAACGCACAAAAGCAAGAGTGTAGCAGCCCATCCCTGCAACCGTCCCTTCGCTGCTACACACTTGCTTTTCTTGCCGCCCACCTGCTACTGGAATGGTTCACCTGTATTGATACATTCGGACAAGTTCCCGAAATCAAAACCCCAACGCCAGCAACAATGACCCCTAATGTGATTATTGGCAATAACCCGACAAACACAGGGATAAATTTGCCCAACACGCCTAATTATAATACAGGGAAAAGCATACAACAGACCAATATGGAGATAATTGAGAGGGATATAAGGGAACACGAATTAAGACAATCAGGAAACCTTAACAATACAGTAAACTCTGATTTATCTTCAGGCAGAAACCTAATCATGGATAAACTACATTCCGATTATGTAAATGTTTTAAGCAATGTAAAATCCATGCTTGAAGGACAACAACCCCTTGATTTGAGCAAAGCCCTGTTTATGGTCGAAAATGTTTATGTTGGCAATTCAATGGATTATAACCAATACCAAAAATCAATTGATGAAATAGTTTCGCTTTGCAAAACTAAAATGGCTCAGGACGGATATAACCCAAAGGACAACATGGCAAAGAACCTTGCATTGTTTCAATACTTTGCCGATACCTTAAAGATTAAAAATGCAGGGATGGAGAGTTATACTGTTACCTATCCGATGAAATATGATTTTGAGGATTACATGGGCAATGAGGATTGGACAAAAACATTTGTAACAAAATTACTTGCTTCGCACTCAGGACAATGCCGTTCTTTACCAGCCTTATTTCTTGGCGTTGCTCAAAAGTTAGGAGCAGAAGCCTACCTTTCATTTTCACCCATGCACTCGTATGTAAAATTCAAAGACAAAAAGGGGCGTTGGTACAATCTGGAATTAACCAACGGGATATTTGTTTCCGATGCTGCAATCCTCGAATCGGGGTTTATAAAATCCGAAGCAATCAATTCTAAAATATACATGGACACCATAAACACCAAACAGGCTGTAGCCCATGTATTATTTGACCTTGCAAAAGGCCACATGAAACAATTTGGCCCCGATGATTTTGCGTTGGAGTGTGTAAACACCGCATTAGGATATTTCCCCAATGATATTTTTTCGTTACAATTAAAATCCGACCTTTTGACTTTGAGGAGTCAGTATATTGCAAGAGAACAAAACCTGAAATCAAAAGAAGAAGCCGAAAGAAACGAAGTATTTATGCAAGCTATAAAAGAAATGCAAGCCACTTACAAACAAGTTGACCAAAGCGGCTATGAAGCAATGCCGCCAGCATTTTATGAGGCATGGCTTAGAAGCTTGCAAGAAGCACGGAACAAAGCCGAACACCAAAACCAATATTTGCAATTTAAAAAGACCATAGTACGCCAATGATACAGAGATTCACAATATCAATATTGTTTTGCTTTCTTTTCAAATTATCTTGTTGGGCAAATCCTGATTCACTTGCATTAAAAGCTTACGAAAAAGCATTTGACAATTTAAATACTATGTTAAACGGGCAACAAACCCCAAGTTTTAAACAAGCAGTTTACATTACCGAAAATGCCTATTATAACGATACACTTAGTTACGAAAAGTTTAGTAATCAGATTAAATTTCTTACCTATTTTGCTAAAACTATTTTAGCAACCCGACCAATTGTTTATGATGGGAAAGACGAGGAAAGCATTGCCATTCAAGGGGCAGTTTTTAAAGTAATGACTGATACAACCTATTTGAAAGCTGACAGCCTTGTGTTCATTCACCAGCCGTTTACCTATGACTTTGAGGATATGTGGGGCGTAAATGATTGGTCTAAAATGTTTGTAACTAAACTTATCCGAACAGGCAAAGGCAATTGCCATGCAATGCCCTTTTTATACAAAATTCTTTGCAACGAATTGGGCGCAGATGCCTATCTGGCATTAGCTCCTAACCATATTTATATCAAATGCCAAAGTCAGAAATGGGGTTGGTACAATACTGAGCTTACAACTGGTATTTTTCCTGTTGATTCTTGGCTAATGGCTTCGGGTTATATTCATTTGTCAGCAATTCAGAACGGTATTTATATGGATACACTCGGGTTAAAAGAATCAATCGCTTTTTGCATGTTCGATTTAGCAAAGGGTTACGAAAGAAAATTTGGGGTAGGAGATGGCTCTTTTATTCTCCAATGCTACAATACAGCATTAAAGCATTTCCCCAACTTCATTAATGCCTTATTGTTAAAGGCAGAAACATTAAAGAAAGTCGTTTTTGAAGAAGTGGCTAAAAACAACGCAAAGAAGCCACAGGACATTTTTCATATTGGGAATATTAAACAGCAATACAGCGAAATGGAATCAACATACATAAAAATCCATCTGTTGGGTTATCGTCAAATGCCCGAAGAAATGTACATTCAGTGGATTAGCAATTTGAAAAACAATAGAGAATTATATCAAAATAAAATTATACTTAAATTTGAAAAATAAATTTTAACATAAATGAAGAAACGAATATTCCTCTTAGCCCTGCTTTTAGTTTCTCAGTTAGCGGCATTTTCGCAAAACCCGTTTGAAAAATACGGTTATAAACCACGTATCCACACATTGAGTGATGGTAAATATCAGGAATTTTTCGACAATGAAGATATAGTGCGAATAGGAACTGCACTATACAATACCCAAACACAAAAGATTGCTGGGTACGTCGAAGAAGATTCAACCAAATACCAACAACTCGAAGCAGAACTTGCCAGCCGTTGGATGTCGCTTGACCCGATGGCAGAAGAATACCCAAGGTGGTCGCCATATAACTATGCGGGAGATGACCCAATTAACAAATACGACCCCAATGGAATGTGGATAGAATCATTGGTCGACGTGGCTTTTATCCTTTATGATGTTGGAGAGATGGCTTATGATTATGCTACAAAGGGTGAAGTTAGTTCTGTTTCTGTTGCTGCTCTTGGAGCTGACGTAGCCTGTTTAATTGCGCCACTTGCTACTGGTGGCGGTCTTGCAGTCAGAGCCGCCAAAGAAGGTGGTGAGCAGGTAGCTAAACAAGTTGCAAAGGAAGTTGTAAAAGAAGGTTCTGAAAAGGCAGTGAAAGAAACAGCAGGAAAAACAACTAAAGCGATTGGCCCCGCTGGTGATGCTGGTGGAACTGTAATGAAACAATTACCTGATGATATGCAAAAAAATATGAGAACTACGGATAATGGGAAAGGTACAATTTATAAAGACCCTAAAAATCCTCAAGGAAATAATGTGCGAACTCAAAATGGTAATATAAATAGTCCTAACAAAGCTCAACAAAAAGACTATGTTAAGCAAACCAAAAATGGGCAAGTAGTTGATAAAAATGGAAATAAGATACCAGGAAATAAACCAGGAGATAAACCTGAAGCCCATATTCCCAAAGATGAATTTAAATATAAATAATCAAAAAAATGATTGATTATAATAATTGGAAAAATAAATTATATTCAGCAATTGAGTCTCTTTCAGATATATCTTTTCAGAAAGAAGCTTGGTCAGGTCTTAATTCAGAATTGTCTTCCTCATTTGAAGAAGACATTATGATACTTAATGATGATAATTGCTTTAAAGAAGAATTTTGGAATGAAACACATTTAAATAATTTTAATTTTTCAAAAAAAACAATTGTCCAATTGCGTGATTACAAAACTTCATTAGATATATTTCTTAAAGATTATTATTCTAAAGAGATAAAACCTTCTTATATTGAAATTATTAATGACCCAAAGTGGATATTATTAGTAAATAAAGCAAAAGAGGTTTTATACAATTGGGATAAATAAACTATTAATAATTTGAATAAGGACGGATAATCAAATTTATTAATGAAAAAACAAAAAATAACTATAGGAGCAATTCTTGAAATAAAAATTGAAAACAATTATTACTATGCTCAAATACTTGGTAAATCAGCTTGTGTTTTTTTTGATTTTTTTTCTGATAAACAGATAAAAGATTTTTCAATTTTACGAGATAAACCTATTCTATTTATTATCGCTGTTTACAATGATATAATTACAAATGGACATTGGTTAAAAGTTGGTAATCTTGAAATAAGAGAGGAACTTAAAGTTTTACCTATGCAATTTATTCAAGACACTTTAAAACCTGATAAATACGAATTATACAACCCAAATAATGGAGAGATTTCTCCTGCAAGCAAGCAAGAATGCATAGGATTGGAATGTGCAGCAGTTTGGGAAGCAAAGCATGTAGAAGAACGCATCTTAGATTTTTATGCCAAACGTCCAAATATTTGGGTTGAAAAAATGAAAGTAAAATAGAACATTTATAATGAAGAAACGAATATTCCTCTTAGCCCTGCTTTTAGTTTCTCAGTTAGCGGCATTTTCGCAAAACCCGTTTGAAAAATACGGTTATAAACCACGTATCCACACATTGAGTGATGGTAAATATCAGGAATTTTTCGACAATGAAGATATAGTGCGAATAGGAACTGCACTATACAATACCCAAACACAAAAGATTGCTGGGTACGTCGAAGAAGATTCAACCAAATACCAACAACTCGAAGCAGAACTTGCCAGCCGTTGGATGTCGCTTGACCCGATGGCAGAAGAATACCCAAGGTGGTCGCCATATAACTATGCGGGAGATGACCCAATTAACAAATACGACCCCAATGGAATGTGGATAGAATCATTGGTCGACGTGGCTTTTATCCTTTATGATGTTGGAGAGATGGCTTATGATTATGCTACAAAGGGTGAAGTTAGTTCTGTTTCTGTTGCTGCTCTTGGAGCAGATGTAGCCTGTCTTGCATTACCTCTTGCAACAGGTGGCGGACTTGCTGTCAGGGCTGCAAAAGAAGGTGGGGAACAGGTTGCAAAACAAGTTGCTAAAGAAGTTGTAAAAGAAGGTACAGAAAAGGTTGTTAAAGAGACTGGAGAAAAGGTAGCAAAAGAAACAGCAGAATCTAAAGGTGCAAGATTCGTAGGAGACACAGATGGTAAATTAATTGATACAAAATCAACATCAAAAGGGAGTTATACACAACCGGATGGTAGCAGAACAGACGTTCTTCAAGATAAATCACATTATAATAAGTCAACAAAGGAAAATCATGGTACTACTCATACCCACGAGACGTATAAAAATGTTGATAATAAAGGGAAGACAAGAACGGGTGTTGACCAAAAGAAAACTCATATACCTACATATGAAGAAGTCAAAAATATTGAAACTGGTAAAGCAAAAAGAAATTAGACATGATTGCAAAAACATATGTTAATTCAGAAATAGGCAAAATTGTATTAGATGAAAGTACAATCACCTCAATAAAATGGATTAATGAAAATGGTATAGACATTGAAATGGAAATTGATTGGTGTGGTCAAGAAGATTTAAAAAAAGAAATCGATTTCCTTTCGGTTAAGACAAGGCTTTTATTTCACTTCGTATCTGACATTAATTTCAATTTTCAACATCAAGGGACTTATACAATAGGAGCTTTGGAAATTTCTGATTTTAAATTTCACGCAATAGGTAATCAATATTCAATAGCGTTTAGATTTGATTTCCAACCAGTTGGTCATATAAAATTTATATGTAATGATTTTGATTTTATAATTGAAGAAATGTAACCAGAATATGCCAACGCCCCCATCCCTTCGCTTTAAGGCACATTTGCAGCCTATTCTACCTATATCTCTTTAATCTATTGCTTAATTTAAAACAACTAAAACAAAATGAAAAAATATCTACTAATCTTATTCATAACTAGTTTTAATTCCTTTGCATTTGGGCAAAAATGCAATATTGAGAAACTGACTTATTTATATATAAAAGAATCCTTAGTTTCAGATATTTATTTCTTTTTAGATTTTGATAAGGAAAAAATACCTGAAGCAAAAATCTATTTCTTTAATGAAATTATTCCTATAAATTACAAAAACTTCGAAATAGATAAATGCAATTTATCCAGTAAAAATTTTCTTCAAAATAATTTAGATTTCCTGAATATTGGAAATTCGAAGGATGATTGCAATTATGTTCTTTTTCATTCCGTATTGGAAAATAATACGATAATGTTTGAGATATTTTTTAACAGAGCCGATTTTTTTAATATTCAAGGTAAAACATTGTATGATACATGGAGAAGAAATAATTCAGGTATTTCCTATTTATTTATTTTTGATGAAAATAGCTGTTTGCTAGATATTAAAAAAAAGCCAATTAGTTATGATTAGTTTTTTATTACTTTTGAGTGAGAGGAAGCAGCCAAAAGGCTGCTTCCTCTAGTTTTAACTCTTCTCCAGTTTTAAATCCACCTTGGTCATCTCTCCATTGGTAACGCTTACAGTCATTGTCTTCTCTTTATACCCCTCCTTGCTTGCCGTCACTTGGTAGGTTCCCTCGGGTATTGCCTTTGCAATGAATCCACCCTTCTCGGCGGTCACTTTCTCAAAGGGTTCAATCCCATCGCTGGATACAAACCTTAGCGTTACCCCTTTCAGCGGTTCGCCATTCTGTACATCCGTAATTATCCCCTTCAATGAAAGGCTTCCAATCCCTGTCTGAACAAGTTTTCGGGCAGCCCTATATCCGTTATAGAAGTTCACCTGCGATAGCCGTACAATCTCCACCAGCGTATCGATGTTTCCGAGGTAGGTATCTGCCACCTTGAAGAGCCGTGATAGCTGCTCCGTGGACTGTTTCTTTTCAGTAATACCCAGTCTGGGTTTAGGGATTGAGCTGTTAAACACGCTGATGGCATTCGCAAGCGCACTCTGGGTCTCAGGGGTTACCCCGTAGGCCGCCAGCGCATCAATATTGGTTTGAGCACGGTCATGTATACCCTGTGCCACGCTACATAGGTTCGTATCGGCACAGCGCTTAAGGTCGCTCTCGCTGTAGTTCACCTCATTAAGCAGGGTGTTGTTTTTGCTGAATTTGGCGTAGGCTGTAGTCCGTCTAGCCGTGTCCACCGCAAGCGTAATTAGCTCCTGCTTCTGCTCATTTTTCGTCGCAGCAATACCAGTCTTGCTAAAGTTCTGTAGCTTTCCGCTCTGCTGTATCTGGATGATGGTGTCCTGAAACCCCCTATAATTCTCCTGAAAGTTGGGTAGCGGGTCTAGAATGGCTACATTATCCCCCATAAAATCACGGGAGGCTAAATACATGCTCAATTTACTTTCCTGATAGTTGTTCATGGTGTTTAGTTTTTTTAGGTTTAAAAAAGAGCTGTTATGTTATATATAAATACAAGTTATATAATTTATTATATATCAGTCAAGTATTCGTATGTTTATTTTCAATATGCAATGAGGAGCATTGATTGCCGCCTGACAGGCATTGTACCCTCATTGATTGCCATTGAAAAGCCTATGATTAGTTTATATGCATCATTGTTGAGCATCACAGCCCTATTGTTCATCTATTAACTCTTTATGATTGTCATTGTTATGCCTATGAATGTCATCGCATGACCTATGATAACCATCGAATGCTTTATGATGACCATTGTGTTTTCTCTGATTGCCATTGTATGGCTTATGATAAGCATTGTGTGCTCCATGATAATCTTGAAGAAAATAAATACTAATACCCAACGCTCCCCCCCCTACGCTGCAAGGCACATTTGCAGTCCCCTCATTCCAGCCCCCTAGCCCAATGGCTGCAAAAGAGCCTTTCAGCCTCTCCCGCTCCACCGCACCGAGACAGGATGCGTCCTCGCCTCAAAGAATCATATACAGAGAAAGCCCTGATGAAGCATAACAAAGCCAGGCGCTAACAAAGTGTTAATTTTATTAGGGCTGATTCCGTTTGCAGGGTTCCTCACTTTTACTAACTTTACTCTCGAGTGATGACAACGCTGGAGGTAACTCCCAAACAAAATCAACACTCGACCGTTATAAGCAACCTAAGAAGAAGAAAATGGCTAATATTTTTGATGACAATCTTACGGATTCTGAACTTGAAAATTCAATTAATCAGGACATTGATAAAATAATCGAATTATTTGATAAGAGGTTTAAGAATCAAGAAGAATCTCTCGACACAATTACAAAAACTATTATCCTTTTAGAAATCAAGAAATCCAAAGACCTTGAGTTATTATGGAATATTGCTGGATATATAAATATTATTTCTTATGACATTAAGATTATTACACGAGACTTGTATTTAGCAAAAAGCGAATGGCAGAAAAGACATTACGCTAGACAAATCTATCTTATTATTTATGAATCCTTAGACGACATATTTGATTTATTGGGGAAGGACTTTGTTGATTTAATAAAAAATCGCCTTGACATTGCTGAACTTCAAGAAGAACTAAAAAATATTCGCTCACAGATGAATAAATTCAAAAAGAAATATTCGAAAGGATTAAAAACGATAAGAAATGTTTCAATAGCACATCGTGATAAAAAAGCCTTGAATCAAATCAAAGTAATATTGCAGTTAAAATGGTTAGACGCCATAAGAATATCAATAGACTATGAAGATATTTTGCATAATTTAGAATCTCTTTTGACCAAAATAGTGAGAAAAGGAATGGTAGAACTTTCAGAATTAAAACCTGATAACTAAATAATTAAATAAAGAATTAATAGGCTGCTTATAACAGCGTATTTATTGTATTTGGGCTGATGACGCATTTGGAGTTCTTAACGCTTTTTGGTAGCTTTACTATCGAGGGATAAGAAAGCGGTTTCAAACTCCCAAACACAACAAATACGCAAAACGTTGTGGCCAATTAAAAAAAAACGATACTAACATGAGAAAAACATTATTAGGATTTATTCTCGTTCTGATTGTAATTTCAGGATTTGGACAAAGTAGTAGCAAAGGCTTAAATTATTTTGCAGAGCCTATAATGACAGATAGTTTATCAACTGTTATGATACCTGTTAAGATTGATGTTACTATTTTAAATTCAAGTAAAATTGGATTTGGAGAGTATTATTCAAATGTGATATTTTATGACTTCAAAACAGATTCGTCTAAAAGACTTTTTAAAGATGATACTTTTATAAGGGGATTTCAGAAGGAATATGATTATTATAACCGTTCTAAAACTGACAAATTAGACTATGTTTCTAGTAAATGGATATTTTATTTTGTTAAATCTAAAGATTATAGTAAAAACGGCAAGATTGATAGTGATGACCCATATATCCTTTATGTCTCAGATAAAAAAGGAAACGGATTAAGACCAATCACATCTGATTATGAGAATGCAATATCAATTGATATATATGACAAACACGGATTTGCATTGATAAAGATGCAGCGTGATTTAGACAAGGATTATGATTTCGAATCTGACGATAAGGATTATTACTATATTCGCCTTGATTTGAATAGAATGATACTTGGAAATAAAATAGAGATAAAAAATTAACTGGCCACAACACGCGGTCATAAAACATAGCGGTTTCAGTGCAAATTGCAAGTTCAGTTCCCGCAGGCAAGGTTAGTAACAGGGGATAGGTTCGCAGCCACGCAATCCGCTACGTTTCATACCGCCAAACGTTAGGCACAATAATAAAAAAGACAACCATATGAGAAACGAAAGACTTGACAATTACAAAAAACTTGAAGAACTCAGAAAATCAAAACTTCTAGTTTACATTACAAGCGACAGACAAAATGCTGAAACAAATATTGGTGCGGACATTCTTGCTCCTTTCGCAAATCATTTGGACACAATTGGAGATGTAGAGAAAATTACATTATTCATATATTCAAATGGTGGCAGCACATTAGCAGGTTGGAGTTTGGTAAACTTAATTAGAAGTTTTTGTAAGGACTTTGAAGTAATTATTCCCTTCAGGTGTCAAAGCACAGCGACACTAATAAGCTTGGGGACAGACAGAATTGTAATGACCAAACAAGGAACTTTAGGGCCAATTGACCCAAGCACAAACGGACTTATGAACCCTCAAGTAAACCTCAATGGACAAAATATTAGAGTTCCTGTTAGTGTCGAACACGTAAATGGTTACTTAGATATGGCAAAAGACGATTTTGGTGTAAATAATGGAACCGAATTGAAAGACATTTATTTAAAGCTTACAGACCATATTCACCCACTTTCTCTCGGAAATGTTTATAAGTCAAAAGCTCAAATAAAAATGCTCGCAGAAAAAATGTTGAAATACCATAAAATTGACCCAGAGAATATACCAAAAGTTATTAGCTTCCTATGTTCTGAATCAGGTAGTCACGACTATACTATTTACAGAAAAGAAGCTAAAGAAGAATTAGGGTTAAATGTTGAGAAACCAAACGAAGAGTTGTATTCGGTAATTAAATCCATATACCAAGATATTGAGAATGAATTGGAACTAAGAAGCCCATTCAATCCGAATGTTTTACTAGCAACCAAATCGCCTTGCCAATATTCAATGCGTAGAGCGTTGATTGAAAGTATTGAAGGTGGAACAGACGTTTTTATCAGCGAAGGCACTTTGGCAAAACACGCATTACCAACCGGACAAGTTGCTATTCAGGACAATAGAACTTTTGAAGGTTGGAGACACGAGAATTAAAAAATAAACATAAATTTGCACTATGGC
>JADHEF010001545.1_pt1 | contig 13566 bp, 14 predicted proteins | sample 8952391 | NCBI WGS metagenome assembly JADHEF01 (sample SAMN16124439, study PRJNA663245) | bioreactor sludge metagenome | isolation source: sludge (nitrite) | place: India:Bengaluru | collected 2019-02-28
CTGATAAATGTGTATATATAGGAGATGCCCCCAACAGGGACGTCGAGGGCCCGAGAAGAGCGGGATTCGCTGCTGTCATAATTATCAGCGGCGCTAACTACAATCCCACTGAGGATAAGGGGCCTATGCGGGAACCTGATGCGGTGGTGGGCAGCCTTGAGGATCTTTATGAAATATTTACCGCGAAAAAGAGGGTATAGGATATGAGCGATAATGCAGCAGGCGAGAGGATAACTGATAAAAGGTTTAAAGGGGCGTGGATGACTGACATTGATGATACAATCATTATGTCGGGAGAAATGCCTGATGATAAATGGATAAAATGGATTGCGCAGCGGATAGAGCGGCTTAACAGGCACAACATACTCTGGATTCCGATGAGCGGAGTTGCGATTGTAAAACTTGGGCCAAGGATTCTTTACCGCCTTCCTGAGAATGTTCTTGATGGCGTTTTATACTATGGTGGAGACGGCAGCCAGAAGTATTATTTTAATGGCAAAGAAGGGAAATGGGCCGAGGATGTTGATTACCAGAGGGTTTTTACTGACGCACAGGCGCTTGCAGTAATCGGCAGGGACGAATTCCTGAAGGCAGTTTCTGCTTTTAAGGGAAACAGCGCTTCCAGCGCCTCTGCTGTGGAAAGATATGACAGGGCTTACGGCGAGCTTAAAAAAGGCGGATTTAATTCAGACGAGGGTATCCTCTGCGTAATGAAGAAAATGCTTGCTGAAAACGGCTTTAATCCGGATTTCTCTGAGACATATTTCCGGGGAGGGTCTGTAAGCTGGATGATGCTTGGAGACATTTCCGCTGAACCGTATAAAACAAAGGAGGCTGCTGCCGCGAGAAAGCAGCTTATTGATTATGCGGAGAAAAGGCTTGCCGAAGAGGATTATCTGAAAAGATTCGGCAAGGCAGGGGTAAATATCCCGTTCCATGGTGCGAGAGGAATTAAATTTGTCATGATGGGAAATGACAAGGAAAGAGGCACCCGTGACCTGATGAAAAAGGAAGAGATAAAACCTGAAAGCATTATCTTTGCGGGTAATGAGTTATTCGCTGGCGGCAATGACAATATGATAAGGAATGTAAAAGGGGTAACCCTGCTTTCTGTTGGAGATAAAACAGACTCTGGCGAATTCATAATTGACTGCGCTGGCGGCGGTATTGAGGCCAATAACAAAGTCATGGATAAAATATGCGATCTGCTTGATAACGGCGGGAATTGGGATGAAATTCTTAAAACTGCAAGACTGCAGGGAAAAAGCTGGGCAGGTAAATAAATCATGAATGAAGCGTTCAAGTCTGGTTGTGTCAGGGGGCCGTACCCTGGTGAATGGGATTCTGTTACAGCATACAGGATCGGACGTTATCTTCCCGGCCTTCTTGATGCCGGAAAGGTTGTAATCGGAAGGGATGCAAGGCTGTCATCAGATGAAATATTCGGACATCTCGCAAGAGGAATAACAGACAGCGGGGCTGATGTATATGACATCGGGCTTGTAGATACCCCGGCGCTTTATTTCGCGAATGTTAAGTATGATTTCAGGGCGGCGGTAATGATTACTGCGTCTCATAACCCTGCCGGGGATAACGGATTAAAGATCCACAGGGAGAACGCGGTTCCTGTTGACAGCAAGACAGGACTAAGGGAGCTTGAAAAGCTTATTGAGCTTGACCCGCCAGCACTGGATAATGGCAGTAAAAAGGGAAAGATAGAGTATCTCGATATAACTGATGATTATATAAACCTGCTTGAGGGTTTTGCCTACGGAATAAAAAAACTGAAAGTCGTTCTTGACTGCTCAAACGGAAGCGCTGGAAGGTTCATCCATAAAATTCTTGATAAACTGCCGGGGGGCGAATTTATTGTTCTAAACGATTCCCCTGACGGGAATTTTCCTGCGCATGGCCCAAATCCGCTTAAGGAATCAAACAGAAAACAGCTGCGGGAGAAGGTTCTTGAGACTAATGCTGATTTCGGCATCTGCTTTGACGGCGACTGCGACAGGGCGATTTTAATCACAGAGAAAGGCGAAATGGTACTGCCTGATATAGTACTCCCTTTTCTCGCGAGATATTATTTTATTCATTTTCCTGAAATGGCAAAAGGGGATGACGGGATAATATATGATTTAAGGTGTTCCAGTAATGTAAGGAAATATGTTGAAAAGATTGGCGGGAAAGCATATGAAAGCAAAACAGGGCATACTGCTATCCAGTCGGTTATCCTGAACAATAAAGGGTTAATTGGAGCAGAGCTTGCGGGGCATTATTATTTCCGCGATTTTTATGGGCAGGATTCGGCTTACATCGCGATGCTGATGGCTTTCGCTGTTATTTCAAACAGCGATAAAAAGCTTTCAGAGATAATCAGCGAAATTGAGATATATGCCTTCTCGGGAGAGATCAATTTCAAGGTGAAAAATTCTTCGGAAGTGATGGACTCACTTGAAAAGGAGTATGCTTCCAGAGGCGCGCGTATTGACAGGAAGGAAGGGATAAAAGCGGTTTTTGACAGCTGGTGGTTTCTCGCGAGGGTCTCTAATACAGAACCAATTCTGCGTCTTGTGGTCGAGGCTGCTGACAAAGATGAAATGAAAATGAGGGTTGAAGAATTAACCCATATAATCAATAAATAAAGGAAGAGAGAGATGAAAAAGAAATACAATATTGTTTCAATCGGGCATGTAACCAATGATGTCAGAAATATGATGGGCAAAAAAACTCCGTTTGTTGGAGGTGCTGCCTTTTTTTCTCCCCATGCGGCAAAGAGATCGGGCGCGGATGTCCTTGTTATAACAAAAATGGCAGAGAAGGACAGGCATACCCTTTCGATGCTTACAGATGCGGGTATTGATGTACTCCCTCTGGCCTCAAAAGCAACAACTTCGATTGAAAATATATTCATAACGGAAGACCAGGATAACAGAAAACTGAAACTTATCTCGCTTGCGGATTCATTTTCCGCTGGAGATATACCGTCAGATATAAGCGCGGAGGTTTTTCATATTGCGGCATTGTTCAGCGGGGAAGTCCCTGATGAAATGATTAAAAGCCTTTCCTCAAGGGGGAAGGTTGCCCTCGACCTCCAGGCTGTTCTCCGCTATATCGGTGAGGATGATGTCTATTTCAAGGACTGGAAAGAAAAGGAAAAGTATCTTCCGTATGCCTATTACATTAAAGCTGACTCTATTGAGATACAGGCAATTGCCGGGACAGATGACAGGGAAAAGGCTGCTAAAATGCTTTTCGACTGGGGCGGAAAAGAGATAATTATTACAAGAAAGGATGAGGTTCTTGTGTATGACGGGAAGAAATTCTACAGGGCACCATTTAACGCTAAAAACCTTGACGGCAGGGCAGGCCGCGGCGATACATGTTTTCTTTCGTACATAACAAGAAGATTTACGCATGGAATTGATGAGGCTACTCATTATGCCGCAGCCCTTACAAGCCTGAAAATGGAAGCACCTAAACCATTCAGCGGGACTGTAGAGGATGTTCTGGAAAGAATGAAGACACAGGCATATTGATTTACTGAAAGTGCAATAGACACCTTTTTGTTTTAACAATAAAATCAAGGCGGGGAACCAGAGTAACGGAGTATTGTGTGAAAAAAACAAATCTGTTCTTTCCCGCCTTTTTTGTTTTGCTTCTGCTGAATGTTTTTTCCGGCTGCGGCAGGATTGGAACTGGTGTGAAAGAAAGCCTGAAACATGGCGGGGTAATTACTGCAGGAATAACTCAGGGTATTGACGTATTTGAGTCAGATCATGACAGGAATGATTTAAAGCTCTTTTACAACAGCATATATGAAACTCTTGTTACAATTGTTCCCGGAAAGGACGGACCACAGCCACAGCTCGCGGAAAAATGGGATATTTCGGGAAACAGGCTTGAATATTTATTCCATATCAGGAAAGGGGTTAAGTTTCATGATGAGACAGTGCTTGACGCGGAAACAGCAGCGCTGTCACTTCAGAAGACAAGATCAGATTGTCTTTCAGGTGTAAAACCGGCAGGATCGGCTGAAAAGGCAGTATACTCAAACATTAAATATATAACCGCGATTGACAGATATCTTTTGAAGATCACCCTCTATCGGCATGATCCTTTTTTTATATACAGCATGGCAGATTCTTCTGCTATCATATCCCACAGTGACACCTTATCTGAAGAAATGGATAGCGCAGATAAAGCAGTCGCAGGGGGAAAGCCTTTTTTCCCTGCCGGAACAGGCCCTTTTTTGATTGCCGCAGATCCTTATCAGGATTTTATCTTTGCGGACAGGTTTGAGGAATACTGGGGAACGCCTGCATATCTCGAGAGGATTGTTTTCCGTTTCATACCTGATGGTACAACTGGATATCTCGCGCTTAAGGCTGGCGAAATAGATATTCTGTCCGTTAGCGATGTAACAGTTTTTAAGAAAATCAAGGAAAACACCCAGTTGAGGACTGCTTCAGGATTCAGCGGAAGAGTCTGCTATCTTTTCTTTTCTCCCGGAAGTGATTTTTTCAGCAGCAGTGAAATGCGTCTTGCCGCTGCATCCGCATTTAACCGCAGGGAATTTACGGAAGAGGCCTATGGGGAAACAAATTTTGTGACAGCGGAAAACTTCCCCTATTTTTTCAGGTTTACAGGAAGCGGAAAAGAGAGGGTTCCTTATTCACCGGACAAGGCTGATGAAATCATGCAGGGAACAGGGGTGCCTGAATTACCTGACTCTCGTCTTTACTATGAGATATTTCAGGAAGAAAGAAAAACAGTAAACAGAGGATTATCCGGGGCAATACAAAAGCAGCTCCCCTTTTCCGGAGTCAAGGCACTTGCTTCTGGGAGTGATAAAAAAAATGAGATATCCCATGGTGATCTTATTTACGCGGAAGCATGGAATGTTTTGTTTAACCCCCTGCTGATAGAAAAGGCTTATTCCGGAAAAGCAGCATACGGTATTGATGAATTGATTCCCGGGGATTTATACAGTTCCCTTTTATATGAAGCGCTCACGTCTGATGATTCTGACGCTATTAATTCATATTATGACAGCGCAGCGGATAATCTCTCTGTTACTCTTCCGTGGTTCCCTGTTGTCTGTTCAATTGACATGTACGCAATGAGCCGTGATATCGCCGGAATGAACCCCGCAGCTGACGGGAGAATTAATCCGGCCGAGATATGGATCAGAAAAAGATGACTTTCCGGGTTAAAAATATTTTTTAAATACTGCCTGAATTGACTCTTGTTCTGAGCTTTACACCTGCTACCGAGCAGGCAAGTTTCAGTGAATCTGTTACATCACTTTTTGCCTTGATTTCAACAAGTCCCTTCAGGGGAGAGACTGCAACGCTTTTTACTCCCGGAACTGTTTCAAGAGCGGTTTTGAGAACCTTTGCGTTAGTATTATTGAGCGAATCAATCAGGTAAAGATAACTGTTAACTCCAAACATGGTTTAAATATTGCACAATGTACGATTGTTGTCAAACCATGCTTTTCCTGATTTTCTCATATTCAGGTTTGAGAATATCATAAATTATCTCAAGCCTCTCGTCATAATGAATAAACGCTGACTTCATGGCGTTGAGTGTCAGTTTCTCAATATCCTTTAACGTAAGCGAGAAAGTTGATGAAGCGATGGCCAGCTCTTTTGTGAGTGTCGTGTTGCTCATGAGCCGGTTGTCTGAGCAAAGAAAAACCCTGAACCCGTTTCTGTAAAAGATATTGAAAGGGTGCAACTCTATTGACTGTGCCGCTCCAGTATGGATATTTGATGAAAGACAAATCTCAAGCGGTATTCTCCTGTCCCGGATAAAATGGGAAAGTGTTCCCATTTTTACAGCGCCCGAGGCTGTGACAGTCATGTCTTCCAAAAGCCTTGTGGCATGGCCTATCCTGTGGCAGCCGCAAATCTGGACAGCCTGCCAGATTGATTCAATTCCGAAAGCCTCACCGGCGTGAATTGTGATGTTGAAATTCTTGCTGGTTATGTATTTAAATGCCTCAAGGTGCCGCCGTGGCGGGTGGCCGAATTCATCGCCCGCGATATCAAAACCTACAACTCCGTGCGACCTGAACGCAACAGCAAGCTCTGCTATTTCAAGTGAATCGCTTTTGTCCCGCATGGCGCAAAGAATAAGCCCGTACATGATTCCGGTTTCCGCGCTCCCTTCCTCAAGCCCTTCAAGCACTGATTCTACAACTTCCTCAAGATTAAGTCCCCGCATGGTGTGAAGGGAAGGGGCAAAACGCATTTCGACATAGACAATATTTTCCTCTGCCCTGTCAATTATCGCCTCTCTGGCGACACGCTTCAAGGAGTCTCTCCACTGGAGGAGGCTTACTGTAAGGGCGAACCCCTCGAGGTATAGAGGAAGGCTTTTCCTGTCTGCCCCCCTGTGAAACCATTCGGAAATACCTTCCGGGGTTTCTTCCGGCATCGCTATTCCATGCAGTGAGGCAAGGTCAAGTATTGTTGAGGGACGGAGCCCCCCGTCAAGGTGGTCATGAAGCTCGACTTTCGGGACAGCCTTTAAAATTTCCATATTAATCATATATACAGGATAACCTTGCATCCGCCCTGCTTGCAAGACAAACTTTAATCCGTGGTGGATTACGCTGACAGGCGTCTGAGTGATTGATATTTTGACCATATATTCTTGAAATTGTTACTGAGCAATAATATTATTAGATAAGGAACTAACTATATGATATTTGAAATTGACAAGGATACTCGCCTGTTTTACAGGGTATGGGAGCCGGAAGGAATTCCGGCCGCAAAGGTTGTAATTGTGCACGGGTATGCGGAGCACAGCGGAAGATATGAGCATGCAGGAAGTTATCTGGCAAAATCCGGTTTCCGGGTTTACGCCTTTGATCATCCTGGGCATGGACAGTCGTCAGGGAAAAAGGCTATTGTCAGCGGAATAAAGGATTATGCCCTGAACCTGCGGCATTTTGTGAAATTTGTCAAAAACGACAGGGGGAAATCAAAGGTATTTGTCATAGGCCACAGCATGGGCGGGGCGGTAGCTGCGGTCTATGCCGCAAGGTTCGGCTGTGATATCAGCGGGCTTGTAACTTCAGGCGCAGCAGTAATGCCTGTGCCTATGCTTTGCGCTCCGCTCAGGGTCGCCGCGGAATATCTTTCATTGTTTACGCCTGAGGCCGTGACAGTAAAGCTTCCACCTGAAAAAATCTCAAGAGACGGCGCAGTTGTAAGCGGATACAAAAATGATCCGCTGAATTATAACGGCAGGATTAAGCTGAAGACAGCTGTTGAGCTTTCAAAAAGCCTGAAAATCATAAAGGAAACAGCTTCTGACATAATGGAGCCGCTTCTTGTCCTGCACGGCGCGGATGACAGGCTTGCAAACCCTGAAGGAAGCAGACTGCTCTATGAAAAGGCATCATCAGATGACAAAGAGTATAAGCTGCTGCCAGGGCTAAAGCATGAAATATTCAATGAGCCTGAAAAGGAATATGTTCTTGATACTGTAAAAACATGGCTAAAAATGAGAATATAGTATCCAGGATAAAAAACGCCAGGTCAAAACAGGAATTCGGGAAAACGCGGATTGCGGGCGAAGTTGTTTTGTGAATAATTGCAAAAAGGGGTTTTTATGGAATGTGGGAACAAGGCGGCAAATCTGAAAAGCTGCAACTGCAGTTATCCAGGGTGCAGCAGAAAGGGAAAATGCTGCGAATGCCTGGCGTATCACAGGGAAAGAAGGGAACTACCGGCCTGCTATTTTCCGGATAGTGTTGAAAAAACGTATGACAGATCTGTAGAAAGATTTATGCACATAAGCAAGTAGAGAAAAGTGACTGATAAAAAAGAGCTTTACAGGATTGTTGATTTTATCCTGAACAAGGCTGATGACGGAGACCTTGAGGTTGTAAAGGAAGCCCTGAAAAAAAGACTTACCGCGAAAAGCAAAGGGCCCGGGGGTATTGATATTAATTATCTTGCCCATTCCATGGGCAGCACAATTTCAAAACAGGTTTCGTCATCAAGGGAATACATAAGGGGAACAGTTACGGATTATGTAACCAGGATTATAAAAGAGCATGCCCCTGAGATAACCGAGGAACAGCTTAAGGTTCTGCTGGATGAATGGGTTACGCCTCCGCCTGCCGGGCCGCCGGAGGAGGGGCAGGGGAAAAGGGCATCCGGTAAAACAGGAAAACTGCCCCCTGATGTGGAACTAAAGATGATTGATCAGTTTTTACGCTTCGGCAGCGGGAAAATGCCTCTTGAGGAGCAGGCCCGCCTGAGGGAAAGCATTCCTGAGTGGCAGGAGGCTTACTGGAGCCGTTTTACACCAAGAATCAGGGGCCTCTTGACCCTTTATCTCAAGGGAAAAATAGACAGTGATTCCTGCTGGGATGAGATACAGAGGGAGTTGTTTGATGGACAGCATGAAAATGGAAGGCGGGAAGATGAAAAGTACGATCAGTAAAGGCAAACTGTTTAATCTGGTACACGAGACGGCAGAAGAAGCAATAACCTTAAGGCGCAAGCTGCATTCATTCCCTGAAATAATGTTTAAGGAACATAAAACAGCTTCGCTTATAAGGGAATACCTTGGAAGGCTTGAAGTTGAGGTGATGAATCCCTGCATAGGGACAGATACTGTCGGGATAATCAGGGGCAAACATCCCGGGAAGACAGTGCTGCTCAGGGCTGATATTGACGCGCTTAATCTTGATGAAAAAACAGGCGTTCCGTGGCAGTCATGCGAGAAGGGGCTTGCCCACTCATGCGGGCACGATGGGCATACCACCATTCTACTTGGCGCTGTAAAAGTACTTTCGGGGCTTTCTGAATATATGGCTGGAAATGTCAAATTCGTGTTTCAGCCTGCGGAAGAAGAGGGCGGCGGCGGAAGGGTTCTGGTTGAAAAGGGAATTCTTGATGATGAACCTGTGGTTGATGAGGTGTACGCGCTGCACGGATGGCCGGGAGTAAAGGAAGGCTGTTTCGAGAGTATGCCGGGAACAATGATGGCTGCGGTAGATAACTTTGAGATAGAGGTAAAGGGAAAAGGAGGGCATGCTGCCATGCCGCACCTTTCTGTAGATCCGGTACTGGCCTCTGCCCAGATTGTAACAGCGCTGCAGGGGATAGTATCGCGCAATGTTGACCCCGCTGACTGCGCTGTGGTTTCGCTCTGTTCCATAAACGGCGGAGAGCTTAACAACGTTATTCCCGATTCTGTAAGAATGAAAGGGACAATAAGGTATTTCAGGAAGGAGATGCAGCCTTTTTTTCGCGGCAGGATTGAGCAGATTGTTAAAGGTGTCTGCGCAGGTGCCGGGGCAGAGTATGTTTTTGACTTCAGGCCGTCATACATTGCCCTTGTAAACAGAAAAGAGAATGTCGCTTTCGCAGGCAGCGTGATAAAATCGCTTTTCGGCAAAGACAGCTGGCTGGAGAGCGCCCCGGCAACAATGGGCGGCGAGGATTTCGCGTATTACCTTGAAAAAAGACCGGGCGCGTTTTTCAGGCTTGGGCTGGGGGAAGATTCCCCGTCCCTTCATAACAGCGCTTTTGATTTCAATGATAATGTTATTGAGAGGGGAATACTTTCCATGTGCGGGATCGCGCTTGCGTCTCTGGGGTGCGGGATTCTATCTGATCTTTGACACAAGCTGCCGTGACTCTTCAATAACCTGAAACATTGTCCTGATCATGTCCTCTTTCAGAAACGGGTTATTGAGTTCCTCAAGAACAGCGATCAGTGTCCTTTTGGTCATGAGAATCTGCTTTTCAAGGATCTTTACCGCTTCGGGATTGATTTCATTGTCTGTGTTACTGCTTTCAAGCCAGGAAGTGAATGTTTTTATCAGTTCTATGGTTTTTTCCCTTACATAGCGCTTTTTTTCAGCGATGACAGGGTCCTCTTTCTGTTCTGCGATCATATCAGCGATATCGTTGATGTCTGATATCTCGAAAAAATCTTCAAGGCTTATGACAGGGTTTTCCAGAAGGACTTTACCGCCGTAGATAAAGGCATCGCTCATTACTTCCGGTACCATCTGGAGTTTTTTGTTTTTTTCAAGAATTGTCCTGAATCCTTTTTCAAGGCGCTCTACCCATTCCCCCGCTTCTGTGTTTTTTCTGTCCACATGGCGCAGGACTGCCGTGTATAACCCTTTCTCCCAGCTTTCGATCCTGAAAACTATTGCTGCCTGAAGAACATTATCCTCATCGTTTTTTTCAGGCAGCAATGCCGACAGGTCATATACTGTCAGGTTAAGGCTGTATGAGTTGTCTGTGCTGTCAAGGATTATGGCTGAATTCTCGGGCCTGTCATCTATCATGAGAAAAAGGAAATTTTCTTCACCGTAAAGGGAATAGAGTGCTTTAAGGTTTTCAGGCTGAGCCGAAAATATTTTCTGCGGGAGAAGCTGCCCTTCCTGGGACTGTATTTTCACTTTCCAGGGACGTACAGCGGGATTGAGAAAAGGAAGAAACCGGTGCCCCGGAATAAATATTCTGTTTGCCGCTTCAAAGGGGGAAAGGTTTACGATAAACATCCCGCCCCTGAAGTAGTCAACTTTACTGTTAAATGTTATTTCAGTCTGATTATCCATAAAATTTACCGTCCCTGAATGCGGGTTGAAACAGTCCCGAACTACTGTAACTTTAAGAATAACCTGTAAACACCAAAATGAATATATTAATTAAAAAAAATATCAGTATTTCAGGTCAGCGTAATTAACCCAGCCCCCTGCCCTGACAAGTTCCTTGTTAAAGGGCGATATAATAAAATTATATACCCTGCTTGCTTCTTTGGTATAAAAAGTCACAGTCTGCTTTTCCAGGTCTGTTGCGATCTCTGCCCCGGTAGAATAAAAGGTGCTGAAGATTTCGCTGACAGCTGCCGCCGGGAGCTCAACAGCAAGCATCCCGCAGTTGAACATGTTCTGGCGGAAAATTCTCGCGAAATTCTCTGCGATAACGATGTTTATGTTGTTTGCCTCAAAAGCCCACGGCGCGTGTTCCCTGGAAGAGCCGCACCCGAAATTTGCCCTTGATATAACAGCGTTTTTACCCGGCAGCATGTTTACTGAAAAGTCGTCCAGCCTGATATCCTCAAGCAGGTATGGTTTCAGCTTCTTTTTGTCAACCTCTGTAAGGTATTTTGCCGGTATGATCTCATCTGTATTGATGTCGTTCCTGTCAAGAAAAAGGACCTTTCCGTTAAAGTTTTTCATTTCCCTGCTCCTTTTGTGTAAAGGGTTGAGTTTGTGATTGAGCCGCTTAAGGCAGAGGCGGCTGCCGAGGCAGGGCTCATCAGGTGGATCATTCCACCCTTTCCCATTCTGCCGTTAAAATTCCTGTTGGTTGTGGACGCGCATACTTCACCTTCCGCAAGTACCCCGTTGCTCATTCCGAGGCAGGCCCCGCAGGTCGGGTTTGTCACGCAGAAACCAGCGTTCATGAATATCTCGATTATTCCCTCTTCAAGCGCCTGTGAATAGACAGCCGGGGTTGCGGGCGAGACAACGCCGCGGACAGTGTCAGCGATCTTTTTACCATCAAGCACTCTGGCCGCGATCCTGAGGTCCTCGATCCTCCCGTTTGTGCAGGAACCGATATATACCTGGTCTATTTTTGTCCCCTCAAGCTCTGAAACAGGCTTTACCTGGTCAGGCTTGTAACCGAATGTGGAAAGCGGGACAAGGTTTGACACGTCATGTGTTATTGTTTTCTCGTATACCGCGTCGGGGTCTGATACCCATTGGGCGAAATCATTTACAGCCTCTTCAATGCTCCTGTATTTCTCTTTTATGAAATTCCACAGATATTCCGCCGTTACGCGGTCGGGGTAGCATATCCCTGATGTCCCGCCTGCCTCTACCGCCATGTTGCATAGCGTCATCCTCTCTTCCATGCTCATGCCGTCGACAACAGGGCCGGTGAACTCGATAACCCGGTCTGTCGCCCCGTTTACGCCAAGCATCTGTATTACTGAAAGGATAATGTCTTTTGAATATACCCCTTTCCTTAGCTTGCCTGTGATTTCGATCCTGATTGTTTTTGGCACCTGAAAGCTGCATACCCCTTTCAGTATTCCAACCTCAAGGTCTGTTGTTCCGACACCGGCCGCGAAAGCGCCGAAAGCCCCGTGTGTGCATGTATGGGAATCTCCCATGATAACGGTATACCCCGGTCTTACAAACCCTTTTTCAGGGAAAAGCGCGTGGCATACCCCGTTCCTTCCTATATCGAAAAAGTCCTTTATTCCGTGCCGTCTTGCCCAGTTTCTGAGAATGAGCCCCTGCTGAGCTGTCTTGGAGTCTTTTGCCGGAGTTACATGGTCGATAACAGCCTTGATTTTGTCAGGATCAAAAACCTTGTCCCTGCCCCTTTCTTCGAGGTCGATAATCGCTGTAGGAGTAGTGATCTCATGGCAGAATACAGCATCCAGCCTGATTACGGCAGTTCCTGGCGCAGGCTGATCAATTGTATGAGACTCAAAAATCTTTTCGGCTATGGTTTTTCCCATAATAAAGCTCCTTTTTATGACATTAAAATTATACTTCATTTTCCGCCGGGTTTTTTTAAGAGTACCCGGGTACTTCATTGGTTCTGGAAAATTCTGGGAGGGGAAAGAACCCATATTGCCTTCAATGTCCCGTCCCCCCTGTTTTTCAGGATATGGGGAATGTCTGATGAAAAGGATATGCTGTCCCCTTCCGAGAGGCTGTATTCCTCTGTCCCGTAGATAAGGCTTCCCTCTCCCTCAATTATAATCCCTATTTCGCTTCCCGGATGGCCGTATTCAATATTCCCCTTTTCCTTTCCGCTTTCAATTTCAAGCCATACCGCTTCTACCGGGGATGATGTCCCTGTCTGCGGGATGGAGCAGAGCTGGCTGTACGCGCTGCTCCCTGATTTGATGATGTTTCCGCTGTTTTTCCGCGTGATTACGACCTTTCGCGATTTTCTGTAGTCGCTGAAAAGGTAATCCACATCTATCTCCAGGAAATCCGCTATTGAAAGCAGCGTATCAATGGATGGCGATACCTTATTTCTTTCTATCTGGCTCACCATGCTCTCGCTGATTTCAGCAGCTTCCGCGACCTGCTTAAGGGTGATCTGTTTCCGCTCCCTTACAATCCTTATTTTTTCTCCGAAACTGAAATCGTGTTTTATCATTGTTTAAGGCTCTTAAGTATATATTAAGATAGTGAATCCTGAATTAAGATTTGTCAAGATTAATTTTAATGCGAAAAAACTAAATTGACACACTGTGAGAGGAAAAATAGAATCAGGCATAGAAAACATGAAAAAGCTAAAATATTTTTTCTTCCTGATCCTTGCCCTCCCTTTCTTTGACCTTTCCGCGCAGGAGGTCCAGGGGGGTGCCATGACTTCGCAGAAGAAAGAGATGAGGTACCGCCCCGGGCTTGATATCACCCTTTCCCCTTCTGCCGCGATAAGCATGGTAACAGTATATCCCGGGGATGAGATATATTCCCTTTTCGGGCACAGCTCATACCGGGTGCTTGACCCTGAAAACGGGATTGACTGGATGTATAACTACGGCACA